>JACCDX010146386.1_pt1 | contig 14400 bp, 14 predicted proteins | sample 7449681 | NCBI WGS metagenome assembly JACCDX01 (sample SAMN15323450, study PRJNA562643) | freshwater metagenome | isolation source: river surface water | place: USA:Blue River Watershed | collected 2017-08-18
CCATATTCTTAAAATCATTATAGAGAAGTGTAGTCATTTCCGAAATATAAGAATTTAGTGATGATTCAGCAACTGATAAACTTTCATAAGTTCTATAAGTTGCGATATAATCACTTATTAAATTATTATCTGGTTTTAAACAAACATTTACTGAGCCATTATCTTCAATTTTCATACTAGAAACTAATCTAAATATTTCCATAATTATTATTATTTTTTATAATAGTGAATAAACACCTAATTTTAATAAATCAAATTGACCTGAGTTAGTTATACCCCCACCAGACCCCATTGTTCTTGAAGCAAAGAAATTTAATAATAAATTGGATGATGGAAGATGACTTGTTAATGTACCATTTGCCACACTACCATTTTCTCTATTAATTACCTCATAAAGAACATTAGATGAACCAGCTTCATTATATAATTGAATCGAATAAATAGTTGTCAATGCACTACCACTTGTTCTATTTGCTGGGAAGTTAGATCCTAAATCTATTTTATTCGCAGTTCCGGATGAATCATTGTGAATTACCTGTAAATTAGCATCACCACTATCACTACCAATTCCAATTATATTAGTAAGCGAACTAACTAATAATGTAGAAACACCACCATAATTTAAATCAGCATTATAAGCACCTAATCCATAAAATTGTTGAGTTGATGAACTATAAGCAGTATCAGAAATATTAAAATCACAAACATATCTAAATCCACCAGTAACAGACCAAAATTGTTGAGAAGAACCTCTAACCCCTGTATATCTACCGGTTGAGACAACAGAAGCATAATATCTTAATCTTATATGTCTAGCAACAAAAGATGCCGTTCCAACCGACTGAGCCAAGTTTGATGCTGATGTGGATGTAACCACACCACCATAAGTATCTATTGTTGTTGAATTATTTCGATGAGTTTGTCCTCTAAATACTTCCATAGGACTTAATACTGGAATGAAATTAGAACCAGCTGGTCCTGTTGCGCCATTTACACCGGAAGTTCCACTAATACCGGAAGTACCATTTAAACCAGATGTTCCATTAATACCGGAAGTTCCACTAATACCGGAAGTACCATTTACGCCGGAAGTACCACTAATACCAGAAGTTCCACTAACTCCGGAAATTGAACTTTCTAAAGTTGATATTTTTGCTGCTATAGAAACATCAGTAGATAATATATTATCAATAACTGAATCTAATTGTTGATCAGCATACTCAAATGCTTGTATAACTTCAGCGAATGAATCAATTGCTGAGCTATCTGAGTTTGATATTAAACTATTAATAGATTGTGATAATCCAATTTTCACGGAATCAATAGTATTTAAAGTCCAATCATAAGTTGCTACATCTCCTGATTGTGTAGGTGAACCAACATTTATTATTTTTCCACCATTTAAGTCTAAGTCTGTTAATATTTTCTTTGCCATTATTCAGTTTCATCATCATTTTTTGGTTCAAATTCAGAGAATATTTTTTTATTAATTGTATAATTAAAATCATCAGACAATTCAAATTTATATTTAGCACTTAATTTAGATGATAATTCACCACCTGTGAATTTTATAAAAATAATCATATCAATAATTTTCTTATCATCTAATTGCAATTCTATTTTCAATTTAAAATCATTTGATTCTTCATCCGTTGGATTATATTGAAAAGAAACATGGTAATCAAATAATAATTTAATTTGATCGTAATATTTTCTAAAGAATTCTCTACTAGGTATAAAATTATAGTTATTGCCATTATTTGAAAATAAGTAAATAGATTTTTCTAAACAACCCATTTTTTCTACAATTGTTTTAAATAATTTCATCTTAACTGTACCATCAGCTAATTTCATTTTATTATCATCAACTTTTATATCTTGAGGAAAATCTTTTTTAATACTTTTTGTTAATAGATTTTCTAATATTTTAGAATTTAATAAAACAATTTTTATTTCGGACCAATCTTTTGTAACTCTATCAGGATCCATAAAACAATTTTCTTTATTTTTCCATATCTCGTTACATAAGTCTGAAAATTTTAAAATATTCTTATCAAACTCTTTAAAAAACTCACCTAAATGTTTAAATTTTGGATCACTATGTCTGATATCAAAATATTCAAAATATCCTAAAGTTTCTATTCTTTTAGGATCAATAAATTTCTCTATATGTCTTTGAATTGGCTTATCAGAATTTTCATATATCACTCTAACCCACTCTTGTACTAATTTATTCCATCTTGGTAAATATTCTTCACTATAAAGTGATTCCATATTATTTCCGATTAAATCATCCGCAAAAGTATTAAATGAAGATGTCTTTTGATTGCTAAGATTTTTATTTAAGAATAAAGATAATTGTTTTCCATCATTTAACTCAATAACGATATCTTCACTATTTTCTTTAGTTTTATTTGGACCTAACCAGTAAATTTTTCTTATTCTTTCTTGTGTTAATTTTTCATCAGATAATATTTTATCTTTAATATTCATAGCTAAAGCTTTTGAATCTGAAAGTTTATTCCAATCTTTATCAATTGAAAATTCAACATCAGTAAAAAGACTATTTACTTTACCTAAATCATCATCATCAACACATTTATCATCAATAAATTTACCAAGTGATAAACGATTTTTTGATAATAATAGATTTTTTAAATCTGTTAGAAAAACAGATGAATCTTCTGAATATCTGGCTTTTAAACCACGATCTAAGATATTATCAAGAAATTCATTATTTAGTAAAACCATACTAACACAAATTTCTTGTATTATATTTTTAGGTGTATATTGTATTTCTTTAGACTCTTTGAATAATTTATAATTTCTAATCCATTTCATATAATTTTGGAGTATAATTTTTAATATATATATTAAAATTTTTTATTCAAATTGATGAAATGGTTAAAAACTTTTAAAAAGTATAAAGAATCTTTAGTTATAAACTTAGAATTTGAAACTATTGATGTAATGGAATCTTTAAATATAATACAAGATGTCCTTTTAAATTCGATTAAAGCGGAAGAAATAGATATATTTGATACTTTAAAATTATCTAATAGAGATATTGATTTAGATGTATTATCTAATAATGTGGAATTTATTAATTCTTTGACAAGCTTAGCTCTTAAAAAATCAAACGTCGAAAATACAGAAACATATCAAACATTTTTAAATACACCTTGTAAATTCATGTTTATATTCGGTCAAGAACAAAATGAATTGGAAAATCCTATTTATATGATTTTACAAATAAAAGAAGGTGGTGTTTGGAAAGATGTTAAATTATACAAAGTCGGTGCTGATGTTAAACAATTTTATGATAAACTTTCTTCAAAAACCATTGAAATTGTTGATGGTGATGAGAATTATATTTATGTAACTAGTAATGGAAATGATTGGGAGTTACAAAACTCAAATAAAGCAAACGATATTTACGTAAATAATTTACGAAAAGATGAATTGCAAAAACTTTTAGACGAAAGAAAAGTAAAACTAAATATAATATGATTAAATATTTAATTTTACTCATCCTGATCCACATATCAATTTGTGGTTACTCTCAATTCGACCAAAATTGGAATAATGATAAGTTATATTCATTTGAAAATATAAAAAAGATAGTAAATATAGAAGATACTATATTTTTATGTATAAATGATACAAACACCGGAAAATTTATCATGCCAAATGGTGGATATATGACATCTAGATTTGGATCAAGATGGGGATCATCACACAATGGCGTTGATATAGCACTTAAAACTGGAGAACCTGTTAGAGCGGCATGGAATGGAACTGTTAGATATTCTAAATTAAATGGTGGTGGTTATGGTAATATTGTTGTAATACGACATAACAATGGATTAGAAACATACTATGCTCATTTGAGTAGATTATTGGTTAAACCAAACCAGAAAGTTATGGCTGGTGATACTATTGGGTTAGGTGGTAATACTGGATATTCTTTTGGAGCTCACTTACATTTTGAAATTAGATATTTTGATGCACCAATCAACCCGGAGTATTTAATCGATTTCTCTTCAAATAAAGTAGTAAATGATAATGTTTTAATTTGTAAAAATTTATTTAAAACTGGTTGGAAAAATAATTTAGAAATTGAATATCCGGTTGATAAAGAGTATGAATTTGAACCTGTTGAAATGGTTGCTGGTGTTGCATTTGGTATGTTAAGAGATTCTAATATATATTCTAATATAGAGAAAACTGAGAAAAAAGAATTTAGAAGATATCACAAAGTTAAATCTGGAGACAATTTATCAAAAATAGCTTACTTAAATCACACTACTGTAAATGAAATTTGTAAGTTAAATAACTTAACAACTAAATCTATATTAAGAATGGGTAATTTTATCCGAGTTAGGTAATCATCTTTTTTATATAATTCTTGATTATATCAATTTTATTCTGATCATCTGAACTAGACCATTTCCAAGTAAAAGAGCTTTGTAGAAGAGTTATTTTATCTTTATAATATTCAATTTTATCAGCAACTATTTTATTATCACTAATTTCTAATTCATATTCTATACCTAAATCATCACAGATTTTATAAATTTGTAGTATTTCATTATCTTCATAATGTTTTGCTGCTTTTATATAAATATCGTTTAATTTTTTACTTTTTATTTTATCTGGATGTGTTTTTTTAACAATTTCTCTATAAAGTTTTTTTATTTTAGGACTTGGTGTTGGTTTTTCATCAATAACATCATAATCAATTTCTTCCTCTTCTTGAATAGATTTATTAACAGCGTCTTCAAATCTTTGATTTAATTTTTCATCAAATAATTGTTTCAATTCTGGATCACCATCTAAAAATTCATTAACTGAATTCATAAATTCACTTTCTGATTGTGTTATAACTTCATTTTTATATTCATAATCAGTTTCATAGAAATCTAATTCTTTAAATAATTTTTTTATCTGCAGTTGGTTTATATCTTTCATTTTGGAACAAAGTTTATTTATATATAAATAAAAATAATCTACGAATAATGAAATTATTGAATTCCTCAATATTTATGCCAGCTGAGAATCCAAATTATAGTAATGATATCAGTTGTTTTGTAATTTATCCAGGAACAAATAATTTAACCAATCTCCAAACAGATTTGGATAACATAAAGGATTGGTTTACTAAATATGTTGTTGTTGTTCCAGATCAATCAAATGTCAATTGGTTAGCACTAAAAGATCAAATTGAAACACATGTTGCACAGGTTGATTATAATGTTGTTGATTATAGCATAGGTTTATATGGTGATTCCACTGATATAATTGATGATTTACCATCCATAAATCCCCGAAACTTGGTTTTGTTTGGTACACCAGCTGATATTATGGAAAAAAAAGAATTATCATCTAAGATAAAACCATTATCTGGTAAGAAATATTTTATTTATCAAAAGACAAAAGATAAAACACTAACCAAGTATATAACTACCATAAAATCTGTTTCTACATCAAGTTATGAGATGGCTACCGCATCAACTGCTCCTATAAATGATTTTAAATCAAAATTAAAAGCAGAAGTAGAGAAAAATTTAATAAAACCATCATTAAGAACTTTAGATGATGAAGCTAAGAAATTCGATCATAAATTTGATGATGTTAAAGATAACATGAAAATAAAACTTTTATTGGAGGATATGAGTAATGGTAATGCCACTCCTTATGATACAGATATTATTAAAGTTTTATATGCTGGAGATCAATTAAAGATTAAAGTCTCATTGGATAATACTGAAAGAAGAATGGCGGATTACCAAGATAGTTTAAAAGAGGATGGTGATATATATGATTACTTTCAAATGGATCAATATTATGAGCAAATGTATTCAGGTATGGAAGAAGAAGAGATTGAAAGGCAAGAAGGTTTGAGATTATTTGAAGGACAAGAGTTATTAACAGGAGTTCCTATAGTTGATAACGGATTTAAGAATAATGTTGTTACCGATCCGAATAACAGTAGATTTGATGGTGTTAAATTAAACTCAACTTATGTAAATTTATCTTCTGGAAGTGGAACTATTGGTTCTGTTCTTTCAAATATGATTAGATTGGCGAGAACTCAAGTTGGTTATAAGGCTGTTGTAGATATGAATTTAGGTAAACCTCATTATAATACTAAATTTGCCAAAGAATTTGGATTAAATGGTTCTCATTGGTGTGGATTATTTGTTGATTGGGTGGCTAAATATTCTGGATTAAAAATATCAAACACAGCTAAAGGTGGAACTTTTCCAAATGTTTCGGCATGTCCACATGGTGTAAAATTATTTTCTGAAAAGGGTTGTTATATTTCAAATGGTGGTGATGTTGCGAGTAGAAAAAGTAGCACAGTTATTCCTGAACCAGGTGATATCATATTTTTTAATTGGGAAGGTGGAAAAAGTGCACAACATGTTGGTATTGTAGTTGGTGTTGAAGGTGGAAAAATAAGAACAATAGAAGGTAATACTGGTGGGGTAGGTAGTGGCTCATGTGTTAATGAACAAAATAGACAAAAAAGTTTTATAATTGGATATGGCAAAACTGCTAGATTTTTAGCTTTGGGTAGTGTATAAAAATTAATTATAAAAAATAATATATAACTAATGATTAATAATTTTACCGAATTTATTCAAGAAATAAATGAAATGACTTCAGCTACCGGAGGACCTTCTGTAGGTGGTGGTATGGGTTACGGGTCAGCTGCTTCTGGTTTAGCTGGTCAAACAATTGGGACTAATTGGGCTAGTTCAAAAAGCGCAGAGCCGGATGAGTTGGCAATTCCTTATAATCCAAGTGGGTCTAATAGAGTATTTCAAAAGATTCCTATTAGAAAATCTAGAAATCACGGTTCAAACAGAGATAAAAAAATTAAATCATTTAAAGATATTCTTTTTAAAAGAAGACAAGATTATACAAAAGGTGAAGGTGATGTTAAAGAACCAAAAGTTATGAGCTATGATAATTTTGCTAAAGATGATATAATTAATATTAAAAAGCATGAAGGTATTGGAACAACAATTGGCGCTCTGGGTCTAGCAGCTTCTTCAATTTTACACCCATCTAAACCAAAAGAAATACTACCAAAAGACCCAGTTAAAGATACTACTATTTTACAAAAACCAACATCTGATAAAGAAAAAGATTTATCTCTTTTCATAGATACTATTGTAGAGAAATATCCAGATGTTGTAGAGAAAAAAACTTTACCAATTTCAGTTTTGGAAAGTGAATTAAGAAGTTTTAATATTAATTCTAATTCAAAAATATTAAAATTTGGTGATTACACTGTACCTAAATTATCATTAAGAGATTTGGATTTATTGTCAACAGATTTATTTAATTTTAAAGTTAATTATTTTTATATTAGAGGTTTAGATACTTATGATGTTCCGGTTTTAATTCCAATTTTAAATTTAAGTTATACAAATATTGTAAAAATACATGGACATGATGTTGAATTTAATTTTACTAGAATGACTGGTGTTAATGCTGTTGGTACTAAAATAAACTTTTAATAATGAAACATTTAAAGAAATACGAAAATTATATAACAGAGGAATTAAGAGATGAAGAAAAAAGAATGATATTGCATTCTCCACTTTTAATTGGTGGTATGTTGGTTGGTAAATTATTAAATGCTTATCCTTTATTAAATTATAGATGGAATGAGATTAAAAAGAAAACTGAGGATTCTAGTTTTTCTCCAATTTTAGCAACAGATGATAGACATAATACAACACTAATAAAAGATAATTGGGTTGAAATCAAAAAAGAAGATTTCCCAAAGACTAAGTTAAAGTTTGGATTTTTATTTGGTGATTGGAAATTCTATTCAAGAAAATTTGAAGACCCAAATCTTGGTCCTAAAAACTTTATTTATATATCAAAAGATGATATAAAAGTAGGTGACCGAGTAATGGGTGAAAGAATAAATGATACACAAGTTTATACCGAAGAAGACTTCTTATCAAAAAGAAAAAGTCCAAAGGGTAAGATGATACCTGATAAATTAAAACCTGAGTTACCAGCTATTGTTATTTGTGCAAAAGTTGATAATAAATTCACATTAGATGATTATAAAGTAAGAATTGAAGAAGTTATCTTATCTAGATTTGAAGATTATGAATATCCAACTAAGAAAATATATGGTAATGTTCAGATGGATAAGTTGACATATAGTATTACTTTAAATGAAGACTCTGAATATAGTAAGAAGTTTGGTAGTGATATGAATCACTTATGTAAATGGTTGAAAAGTTATTTATCAGAGGAAGGTTTAGGTAATTTTGATGTTGATTTTTATCTAAATTTTAAACACACTATCGATAATACTAATTCTCCTTATTATCTACTACTAAAGAAAAAAAACAATATTGAATATGAAAATGTCAATGATATTGAAAATACTAAGATATTCAAATATTTGAGTGATGAAAAAATTAAAAAATGGCATAATAATCAAGTTTTTTCGAGTGGTTTTGTAGGTGGTAAAAATGCCAGATTCTTTTGTATAGATGAAAATAATATAGATAAAATATCAAAAGAGTTTAAGATACCAAGAAAAGAATTATATGATGAATTGGTTGATAATATCGGTAATATATACCCTTCCAACTACAATAGTATAAAATCAAAGTCAATGAATATCACATCAATTGTTTTTGAATTTTTTAAATTAAAAGATTAATAATGAAACATTTAAAGAAATACGAAAATTATATAACAGAGGAATTAAGAGAGGAAGAAAAAAGAATGATATTGCATTCTCCACTTTTAATTGGTGGATTTTTACTTAAAAAGATATTCAAATTATTTCCACTTCTTAATTATAGATATAAAGAGATTAAAAAGAAAACTAATGATTCTAAATTTAGATCAATAATAGCAACATCAAGTTCAGATGGTAGTCAAGTAAAAGAACCTTGGAGAAAAATAACTAAAGAAGATTTTCCTAAAAGTAAATTGGGATTTGGTCTAATGTTAGATAAATGGAACTTTTATATTAAAGAAGGTGGTAATGATCCAGGTAGAGTAGATAGAGTTAAAAGAGATTTTATTTATATTACTAAAGATGAAATTAATGTTGGTGATTATATTACTGGTGATAGATTAAATGATAATGATGTTTATGATTTATCTAGTTTTAAAGATGATAAAGATGGTTTAGAAGAATTCAAACAAAAAAATCCAGCTATTATAGTTTGTGCTAAGTTTGATAATGTTGGAAAATCAGAAGATGTTAAAGTTTATATAGAAGACGTACTTCTTAGTGAGTGGGAAGAATATCTTTACCCTGAAAGAAGCATAACATCAAATAAACAAAGTGATAAATATATTGTAACAATTAGAATTGATGAAGATTATAAAGGTGTAACTTACACAGAAGATTTAGGTAAAAAAGCAGATAGAGTAGCTAAAAGAATATCTGGATATTTAAATGATGAAGGATTTGGTGAGTTTGAAACTAAAGTTGCTTTTCAATTTGATATTAATAAATATTACCTATTGAAAAAATTCAGACCTTGGGGTGTGGATGTTGAAATTGAAAGAAAACATAATAATGAAATAAAATCAAGACTCATAGATATTTTAGGTAGTGAAGTAGTAAGTAAAACAGATACAAATAGTTTTGAATGTCAAGATGGTAAAATTGGATCTAATTGGGCAGTGTTTATACCAATTGATTTCTCATTAAAAAACATTTTACCTGAGAGAATATTCACAACAGAGTTTATGAATAAGTTAAATAACAATAAAGATTTGATTCACCAATCTGATTTCTCAAACAATAGTGTTTCTGAAATAAAAGTAAACAAGATTGTTTTTATTGTTGATAAGATACATTAAACTTTTACTCACAATAATGATATAAAAATAAAAAGATTGTTGTATGAAATCAGCATCTGAAAAATCTGAGAAGTTATTGGTGCTAGGAAAGTCTGGTAGTGGAAAAGATTATTTAGTTAGAAAACTAGTTGAAATAGGTTTAAAGCCGTGTATTAAATGGACAACTCGTCCAATGAGAAAATACGAAAAACAGGGAATTACATATAATTTTGTTGATGATAATAAATTCAACGAGTCTATAAATAATGGTGATTTTTTAGCATATCAAATATTCAATGTTACACCGGAAGGAAGAGATCCTGAAACTTGGTATTATGGAATTACAAATGAAGACTTCCAAAATTCACAAGTAATGATAATTACACCAGAAGAATTCGAGAAAATTACACCAGAAGTTAGAAAAGGATGTTTTGTTGTCTATTTAGATATAGACAGAGAAACTCGTAAAAGAAGAATACAGGGTCGTGGTGATAAAAACGATTCGGTAGAGAGAAGATTAGACGCTGATGAAGAGGATTTTAAATCATTTAATGATTATGATTTAAGAGTTACTGATCCAGATTTTACAGCGGATGATATTTATTCCTTAATGGATTAGAAATAATATATTTTTTATTTTTAATATATATATTATTAAAAATAAAAAATTTATATGTCTGGATTTAATATTAATTTCAAAGATATTTTTCAAATGTGGGGTTGGGGAGGAATTATAATCTTCGCGATTTTATTTATCGTTGTATATCTTTTAAAGAGCACTTTAAAAACTCTTGTTTCTAAAATATCTGATTGGGTTATTCAAAAATTTATCGAAGGTAAGGTTAGTGAAACTCCTGATAATAAGGTTGGTGAATCCGATATTATCAATCATGATATTTTCAATTATATTGATTTTTGGACATACTCAAAAGTTCCTATTTTAAAATTCTCTACTGATTACAGAACTGTTGTTTTTAGAAAATATTTAACAATTTATTTAAAAAGCTATAAGAAAAATATAAGAGAATATATTACGTCTAAAAAGTTTATAGAAATGGATAGTCCTGAATTATATAAGTCTTTATTAGATTTAGTGAATACGATAATTTATGATTACGAAAGAGAAACGGAAGAAATTGGAATTCCGAAAGTTGTTATTTCAAAGATGAAAGAAAGAAATAATAATACAATTACGCTAATATTAGATTTAATTGATGGTGTTTGTAACTCACAATTTTATAACTCGGATAATAATTTATTAAAAGTTTATTCTATTTTAAATATACTACTTTCTGTATTAGAAAATACAATTAGCAATTCAGAGTCAGTTTGTAATTCAATAAACGGTCAATTGAAAGGTTCAACTTTTAGAGAAGGTGGTATTGATTATACAGAACCTAGTTAAGATGAGAAATTGCCAATTATACAAATATAACAGAGATTCATATTCTTTATTAAAAGAAACATCGGATTATTTTGCTCATAATTTTAATAAGAATCATATAGATTCTAAATACACAACATGGTTAAATTTTCACGGATTAAATGATAGAGATGATATTGAGTTATTATGTGAGCATTTAGAAATTGAAAAGACTTGTGTTGATTCTATTTTTTTGGAAACAAGAAGGGCGAAAGTAGAAGAGTATGATAATTATATGTTTTTTACTATAAAATCAGCAATACCATCAAAAGAGGTTGATAAGTTTATACTAAGTGATCAAATAACATTTGTATTAAATCATGACTATTTAATTTCTTTTCAAGAGAGACCTGGTGATTATTTCAATGAGATAAGAAATAAAATCGTTAGAAATAAAGGAATAATAAGGAAAAAATCAACAGATTTTCTTCTTTTCAGAATGCTGGAATCTATCGTTGATAATTATTTTAATGTTGTCGAATCTATAAATGATGAAATAGATAATATAGAAGAAATATTACATAAAACAGAATGTAGTTCTATAATTAATAGAATTGAAAATGAAAAGAGAAAATTCTTAGAATTAAGAAAGATTGTTATACCAATGAGAGATATAACGGTTCAATTGGAAAATTCAAAAACTCCATTTTTACATGAAAATAATTATCATTACTTTTCTAATTTGAAATTTCTATGTGAAAGTGTTTTAGAAGAAATTGATGCTAGTAAGCAAATATTAGATGGACAGGCTAATTTATATTATGCTTCGCAGGGACAAAAAATGAATCAAATAATGAAAATACTAACGGTTGTTAGTGCTATTTTTATACCATTAACTTTTATAGCAGGAGTTTATGGTATGAATTTTGAAAATATGCCAGAATTGAAATATAAACATGGTTATTACACAATAATTATAGTTATGTTTTTAATTGGAATTGGATTATTATCCTTTTTCTGGAAAAAAGGTTGGTTAAAAAAATAAAAGGCAGATAAATAATTAATATATATGGAAAATTAATTATTTTATGAGTGATTTAAAATTCAATATAAACACGTTACACGGATTATTATTAAATAATTTTGAAAATGTAATAGTAAATGAAAAATCAGATATTCAAAATGGAAATTATTTTGAAATTTCAATAAAAGAGGATAAAGAAGTTAAAATTATTCTTACCAAAAAAGATATTGAAAACACAACTTTTAATTGGAAATATTTCTCAAATCCAGATTTGGAGAATTCATTTTTAGTTGAGAGAATCTCTACTATACAAAATATAGTTAATGACATCAAAGATATTCTTTTGAAAAAAAGATTTGATATTGATTATTTATCAAAATTTAATGATTAAACATGAATTTCATAGGAATTACATTTACTACAATAAAAAATGAAATAGAAACATTCTTAAAAGAAGAATATGGTAAAGCGAGTATATTATTTACTGCAGCATCACCTTATGGTCAGATATTATCAGTTATTGAAAACTTACATCAATTATCATTTCTTTATTTAAAGAATACATTAGCTCAGTTTGATTTGAGTAATATTGATTCTGTTAATCCAAGAATTATAAGAAATGCTGCTATTTTTGCTGGTCATAATCCAACCAGGGGTATAAGTTCATCAGGAACTTTAGTGTTTAATATTAAACCGGAAGTTGATTTAGAAAAAGAAATACCTGGTGGTAGAATAATAATCTATAATAGATCTGGTATTTTAAATAAAACTAATTCTCTTAACTATTCATTAAATTTGGGAAATGAGAAAATATCTCACATTATAACAAAAAATTATAAATTTTATATTCCTATTATTCAAGGAATTTGGAAATCTAAAACATATACTGGTTCTGGTGAGATATTACAAACAATATTTGTTTCTGAAATGGGTAATAAGGATATTGAAAATTTTAATGTTGAAGTTTCTGTAAATGGTGAAGTTTGGGCTATAAAAAAACATCTCTATGATATGTTACCAGATGAAAAAGCAGTTGTTATTAAATCTGGATTTGATTCTGGTATCGATATTATATTTGGTAATAAAAATTTTGGGATGGTCCCACCAGTAACTTCTGTTATAAAGGTAAATTATCTACAAACAGATGGTATTTCTGGTAATATTTTCAGAAGAACTCCTAATGATTGGACTTTCATAGATGATATTTTTGATAATAAAGGTGGTGTTATTGATGTTGAAAAAATATTCGATATCGGTATTTACACTGATATAAATTTTGGAGCAAATGGTGAAACTAGTGCATTTACAAAATCTTTACTACCATTTAGTAGTAACAATTATGTTTTAGCAACTGCTAAACAATACGCGTATGAGATAAAGAAGTTAGGTGTATTTTCACATGTTAATGCATATGAAAAGAATGGAACTATTTTCATAACAGCAACTCCAAATATAAATTTGTTTAAAAATCAATCTTCTAATTATTTTAGTATGGATATATCTGCTTTTTCTTTAGATACATATGAAAAATCAAAAATAGATAAATATTTAAAAACAAGTGGTGTTATACAATTAACCAAAAAGTATAAAATAACTAATCCTAAGTTATCATTTTACTCAGTTAATATATTTTATATAGCATATTCGAACGCAACGGATGATTCAATATATGCTCAAATAATAAGTGTTCTCTCTGATTATTTTCTAAATTTAAATAGAATTGATCGAATACCAAAATCAGAGATTATTAAAAATTTAATAACAAATATTAGTGATTTACACTCTGTTGATATTCAATTTGTGTGTAAAAAGAATGAGGATTATCACCGAGAAGGTATGATCGCTGTTGAGAATAGTAAGAGTAATTCTAATATACAATCAAATGGGTTAAATTTAAATACAGATTACGTACCAACTAAAGTATTAGGATTAGATCCGTCATTAGGTGATATACTATTTGAACCAGATGAAATACCGGTTATAAGAGGTGGTTGGATTGACAGAAGTAATAATCTATATAATGATGATATAGATAATAAAGGATTGAAATCAGTAAATATTTTCAAAAATGGAACAGTAGATATAAAAAATAAACCATAATAATGTTATACGATAGAAAACAGTTAGATGAATTATATATTCTAAAACACAAACATGATGATGATGCTGA
>JACCDX010736211.1_pt1 | contig 14400 bp, 10 predicted proteins | sample 7449681 | NCBI WGS metagenome assembly JACCDX01 (sample SAMN15323450, study PRJNA562643) | freshwater metagenome | isolation source: river surface water | place: USA:Blue River Watershed | collected 2017-08-18
ACCGGCGCAGCGATCCGCAAGCAGGCACCCGTGGTCGTCGAGCAAATCCGCGCCGCCGAGGAGCACAGCACCACCCCGGTGGAATACAACGGCTACTCGAGCTGTCCGCTCGTCACCGGCTACGGACGCATGGTGCTCGCCGAATTCAAGTACGACAACGTGCGCGACAGCGATCCACTTTTGAGCACATTTGTCGACACCACCAAGGAATCTTGGCTCATGTGGCTATTGAAAAAGTACGGCCTACCCTACCTGTACTGGAACCAAATGCTCCGCGGTAAAATGTAGTCGACGCCCGCGTTCTAAACTCTTCGGTCGCCTCGTGCGACCGAAGTCACTTTAGACCCAATCTAAAAACCGCATCTTTGTACCCATGATTGTGCTTGCCTACGCGGCTTCTTTGCTCATCGGACTTTCGCTCGGACTCCTCGGCGGAGGCGGATCCATCCTCACGCTGCCCGTGCTCGTCTACTTGTTTGGCGTTGCCACGGTGGATGCCACCGCCTACTCGCTCTTCATCGTGGGCGCCACGGCCCTCGCGAGCATCGTGCCCAAGGCGCGCGCGGGCGAAGTTGATTTTAAGACGGCGTTTTGGTTCGGACTTCCCTCCATTGTGGCTGTCTACGTCACCCGCGCCGCAATCATGCCGGCCATTCCCGATCCAATTTTCGCGTCGGATTCGTTCACCCTTGGCAAGGGCACGGCACTGATGCTCTTGTTTGCTGTGCTCATGGTTTGGGCGGCCCGCGGCATGATTCGAGGCCGCAAAGCCGTCGATCCCAATGAAAAAGCCCTGAGTCCGGCCGCAAAAGTTGGCCTGGTCCTGGCCGAAGGCGCGGGCGTCGGCGTGCTGACCGGCTTGGTGGGTGCCGGGGGCGGATTCCTCATCATTCCCGCGCTGGTGCTTGTTACGGGCCTCGAAATGAAGATTGCCGTGGGTACATCGCTCACGATCATTGCGTTTAAATCACTTATTGGATTCACCGGGGACCTCGGACACCTCCACGCCGACTGGACCCTCCTCCTCAGCGTAACGGCCGTGGCTATCGCAGGCATGGTTGTTGGCAGCATCCTGTCGAAGCGCGTGGCCTCTGGCCCCCTTCAAAAGGCCTTTGGCTGGTTCGTTTTGGCCATGGGCGTCTTCATTTTGAGCAAAGAATTTTTATCCTAAACCTGCCCTAGTCCGTAACTTGAAACCCACTATGAACGTAGAACAGATTTACACCGGTTGCTTGGCTCAAGGAGCCTATTTTATTTCGTCGAACGGCGAGGCTGTAGTCATTGACCCCCTGCGCGAAACCAAGCCCTACTTGGACCGTGCTGCGGCGCTCGGCGTAAAAATCACGTACATTTTAGAGACGCATTTTCACGCCGACTTCGTTTCGGGCCACGTGGCGCTATCTAAGGCGACGGGCGCTCCGATCGTGTACGGACCCAATGCGAACCCTGAATTTGAAGCCCACATCGCTACCGACGGCGAAGTTTTGACCGTTGGCGACGTGACGATCGAAGTGCTTCACACCCCGGGCCACACTATGGAATCCACCTGCTACGTGCTGCGCAACGAAGCCGGCGAGCAGGTCGCCATTTTCTCGGGAGACACGCTGTTCTTGGGCGACGTCGGCCGGCCCGACTTGGCCCAGAAGGCCGCAAGCATGACCCAAGAAGAGCTTGCCGGAATCCTTTTTGACTCGCTGCGCACGAAGATCATGACGCTTCCGCCGTCGATCACCGTTTACCCGGGCCACGGTGCCGGTTCAGCCTGCGGCAAAAACATGAGCAAAGAAACCGTGGGCACGCTCGCTGAGCAGCTACAGACCAACTACGCACTGCGCGCCGACATGTCCCGTGACGAGTTCATCAAGGAGGTCACCGACGGGCTGGCATCGCCGCCGGCCTACTTCCCCATGAACGTGGCGATGAACAAAAAGTTGATTCCTGGCGCCGAAGAGGTGCTCGCCGAAGCCTCCAAGGCCTTTGACCCCGTGGCATTCAAGGCCATGGTGGGCGAAATGGACGCCTTAGTGCTCGATACCCGCAAGGCCGACGACTTTGCCGCAGCCCACATTCCCGGATCTATTTTCATCGGCATTGACGGCCAGTTCGCCCCGTGGGTTGGCGCTTTGATTCCGACGGACCAAACCCTGATGCTGGTGTGCGAAACCGGACGGGAACACGAGGTTATCACCCGGCTCACCCGGGTAGGCTACGACCGCGTGCTTGGCTACCTCGAAGGCGGAATGGACGCGTGGAACGCAGCCTCGTTTGCCACCGATACGGTTCACCGAATCACCGCGACTGAGCTTTCAGATCGCCTTCAAAAGAACCCGTCGCTCAATATCGTCGACGCGCGCAAGGAGGGCGAATGGACTGCCCAAAATTTGGCGCAGGCCAAGAACATCGCCCTCGACGACCTGAACGCTCGCTTCAACGAGCTGCCTACGCAGAGCACCATGCACATTCACTGCGCTGGAGGCTACCGTTCGATGATTTTTGCTTCGATTCTCAAGAGCCGCGGCATCCACGACCTGGTCGACGTAATCGGTGGCTTTGGCGCCATCAAAGACACGCCAGGCCTTGAAACAAGTGCCTACGTGTGCCCTAGCACCTTGAAAAAGCAAGAGGCCGAGGCCAGCGCAGGCACCGGATTCATGGGGTGGCTCAAGGGCTTGTTCAGCTGATCGCTCCAGAGCATATTCGTTTAAAACCAAGGCCGGCCTCCTCGCGGAAGCCGGCCTTGTTCTTGGTGCCAATGGTGGGCTTAGGGGCGCACCCAAAGGTGGCCTTGTCCGCCGACCAGACCGATTCCGCCGAGCACGTTGCTGAAAATCGGAACAGGCTGCGTGAACGGACCGCCGCTGTTTTGGGCGTTGCGCAGTGAACGCTCGTAGCGCGCCGTCGCCTCGTCAATTTTGGTTACGCGCATTTTGGTCGGTGTAGCAAGCGACCACTTGTAGACCCGCACTTCCAAATCGCGCTTTTGTCCGAGAATCAACGCATTATCAAACTCGATCGCCCCCCGAAAATCCTGGCCAAACACGGGCTGAACCACCAGGGGATCGTCGGTTCCCGCGAAAATAATCTGCTGCACGGTCGTATCGCCACCGTCTTCAAAGAACTCGAGACGGTAAAACCCGGGAATTCCGTCGTCGTCGATCGTGACGTTGTAAATCAAGTGGGGCGAATCAAACATGCCGTTTCCGGGGCTGTAGCCAATTGAATCCATGGCAAAAGCTCCGTTCAGGGCAAACGGACGCGCCGTACCCGACACCACCGGAAGTTCGCGCCACTGCGCTTTCACGGTGTAGGAGGCGCCCGCAACGGGCTTGAGGGGTGAATAATAGAATCCGTCAGCGTCCACCCCGGGGCGCAGGGTATCCACCACGCTTCCTGTCGAATCCTCCACCCAAACCACGGCATCGCCAATGCGTTGGGGCTCACCCTCGTCCAGAATACCAATCGTGCGGCTCAAGTGCGCTTTAAACGGTTTGTGGGGATTGAGGTCTGCGTACAAAACGAGCACCGGATCCACCTGATCGGGGTCAAACGGAATAATTCGCTCGCAGGAAGCCCATACGAGGCCGAGCACGACCAATAAAAGACCTTTTTTCATCTCGCTAAAATTCAAATGAGTAGGATACCGAAGGAATGATGGGGAACAGCCCAAAGCCCTTGAGCACCCGGCGGTTCGCGTCGTCGTACCCAAAGTCCATGTAAAAAATATTGATGCGGTTGTAAGCGTTGTACACGCCAAGCTGCCAGGCCCCCTCGCCCCACTTCGTGGGGCTCTTAATCGTGAGCGATACGTCGGCGCGGTGGTAGGCCGGCTCCCTAAAGCTGTTGCGGCCCTCAATGGACTCGACGGTTTGCAGCCAAGTTCCGTCAAAGGCGTCTTCGGGTCGCGCGAACATCTTGCGGGTCGCCAACGTCACGGCGCGTCCGGTACCGTACACAAACACGGCACCCAGCGAAATTCGGTCGTTAAACGCGTGGTTAACCACAATGCTCATGTCGTGGCGGCGGTCGTAGGTGTACGGGAACGGATTGCCAAAATTCAGTTCCGCAAACTGTCGGGTCGTCTTGGCCCATGTGTAGCCAATCCATCCCGTTGTCGCGCCCGTTTTTTTCTCGAGCAAAAACTCGGTGCCGTAGGCCCAACCGCGTCCGGTGGTCACCTTGTCTTGCCAGTCGCTAAAGCCCAAGAAAAACGAAGCACCCTCTTTGTACTCAATTAGGTTGCGCATGTCTTTGTAGTAGGCTTCGAGACTGAGCTCCCACCCTTTCCCAAGGTTGTACGCATAGCCGGCCGCGGACTGCCAGGACTCTTGAGGGCGAACCTTTTCGGTGGCGGGGACCCACAAGTCAGTCGGTAGTCCAATAGTTTGGTTCGCCAAAAGATGCATGAACTGCGCCATCTGCACGTAGCTCCACTTAAACGACGACTTTTCGTTGATTAAGTAGCGCGCCGAAAAACGAGGTTGCACGCTGAGGTAAGTTTTGTCGCCGACCGCAAACTGGTTACCGTGAAATCCAACGTTGACGCGAAGGCGATCGTTGACTGAAACGTCGGCAAGACCATAAACCACATTGTCGAGTGCTAACTGCCGCACCGAGCCAAACGACGTATCGATGTTCACGCCGCCGTCCGCCCAATTAAAACTGCTCACGCCAGGCTCAAACTCGTGCTGGGTCACGCTTGCACCCCACTTGAAGGTGACGTTGGGCGCATACTTGTACTCAAAATCCCACTTGGCGCCGCGGTCCTTGATCGAGCTCAGGTAGGCAATCGCGAAGCGGTTAATGTTCGTTGAACCAGCAGTTTCTTCGCGGTCCTCGCCCTTGATGTCGGTGATAAATCGGTAGCGGCTATAGGTCAGCGTGGCGTTTGAAAACAAGCGCGGACTCATCACCCACGACCACCGCGCCGTGGCGATTTGGTTGCCCCAGTTCAGCGAGTTATCGATCGTATTCGTAAACCGCGTTCCATTGAACTCGTACTCGTCGGTGTTCCGCGCGTAGGCCTCGTCGAGCCCTTGGTAATAACTCAAGTAGATCTGGTGGTTGCGGTTGATTTGGTGGTTGATCTTGCCGTTCAAATCATAGAAATAGTACCCGCCTCGTGTGTTGGGGTCTTGGGCGGCGATGAGCGGCTGCGCCAAAACGTCGAGGTAGGTTCGGCGCGCACTCAGCAGCACCGAGGTTCGGTCCTTCCAAAGCGGACCCTCCACGGTCAACCGGCTCGAGATGAGCCCCACGGCACCAGTTGCCTTCCACTCCTTGCGGTTTCCTTCCTTCATGCGTACGTCGAGCACACTCGAAAGTCGACCTCCGTAGTTGGCCGGAAATCCGCCCTTAATCAAATCGACCGAGTTGATGGCGTCTGAGTTAAACACACTAAAAAACCCAAACAGGTGGTTCACGTTGTACACCGGAACTCCGTCGATCAGCATCAAATTTTGGTCAGGTCCGCCGCCGCGCACATAGAATCCCGACGTGCCCTCGGTGCCGCTCTGCACCCCGGGCATCAGCTGAATAATTTTTAGAATGTCGGTCTCTCCCAGCAGTACAGGTAAGTTTTTGACCGTCTTCATACTCAACGAAACAGTACTCATTTGTACTTCTTCTTGGATCGGACGGTTCGCCGTAACCTCAACCTCACCCAATTCCACGTCAAGTGAGCGGAGTACGAAATCCGTCTTCGCGGCATTGGCTCCGGGCCGTACACTTCGCAGCATCGGCGCGTAGGTCGGGTAGCTCGCTTGGAGCCGAGCCGAGTCGCCGGTCAACGGAATGCTGTAAAAACCATAGGCATTGGTCTGGGCGGAACGTCCGCTCGCAACGTCGTACACGTAGGCACTAATCAGAACTTCACCAGTTTCGGCGTCGCGCACAAATCCGCTCGCAGTCCAGGCACGTTGTGCCGACAAAGGGGCAGCGATTCCAAACGCAAGGACTGCAACGAACGGTATTTTTTTCAGTAAAAACTGCATTGAACTCAGAATTTTATAGGCAAAGATGAGGCGCTTGCGCGCGCTTTGCCTATGTTTGGATGCACAAATCCACCTAAACGTTGCGTATGCACTTTAAAAAACTACTCCTTTCCGCGGCGGTGCTGCTACTCAGCGCCCAGTTGCTGGCCCAGACCTTAACCCAAACCGTGCGCGGTACTGTCGTCGATGTCGACTCGAAGTATCCTCTGCCGGGCGCCGTGGTCCGCATTGGCGACAAAACAGCCTCTACTGACGAAAACGGTCAGTTCACCTTGGGCGGAATCCCTATCGGTCGCCAAACCGTTGTTGTCAACATGATGGGCTACGAAACGCGAAGTCAAGCAATCGAACTGAACTCCGCCAAAGAAGCCGTGCTTCAGTTTGGCCTGCTAGAGTCCGCCCTCAGCCTTGACGAAGTGAGTGTTACGGCCACGGCCGCAGGCCAGGCCAAAAACGAAATGGCCACGGTAAGTTCACGGCAATTCAGCGTAGAAGAAACCAACCTCTACGCGGGCAGCCGCGGTGAACCTGCGCGGATGGCGACCAACTTCGCGGGCGTTCAGGGCTCCGACGACCAGCGCAACGACCTGGTGGTGCGCGGCAATACCCCGTCGGGTGTGCTGTACCGAATGGAGGGCATCAACATTCCCAACCCGAACCACTTTAGTATTCCGGGAACAGGAGGCGGTCCGGTGACCATCCTCAACAACAAATTCCTCGCGAATTCCGACTTCTTCACGGGCGCTTGGCCCGCAGAATACGGCAACGCCATCGCCGGGGTGTTTGACCTGCAAATGCGCGACGGCAACAACCAAAAATTTGAAGGCAGCGCCCAGCTCGGCCTCCTCGGAACTGAGCTTATGCTCGAAGGCCCGCTCGGCAAGGGCGCCAAAGCACCAAGCTTTTTGGCAGTCTACCGCTACTCGACCCTCAGCCTGTTTCAGTCGCTCAACATCAACCTCGGAACGAACGCGATTCCGCGCTACCAAGACGGCGCTTTTCGTCTGACCTTCCCCCAGAAAAACGGAGGCAAAATCGCCGCGTGGGGCATGTTTGGCGTCAGCGACATCGACATCCTCATCAGCAACCAAACCGATACCTCAGGCTTCGAGAGCTACGGCTCGACCGACCGCGACCAGTACTTCGGCAGCGACATGTTTGTGGGCGGCGTCAACTACAGCAAGCCACTGAACAAAACCACTTTCTTCAAGGCGGGTATAGCTGGGTCAACTGCCGTGATTCACGCGGTCAACACCAAGCTCCAGCGCGAAATTGGTCCGCTTGGCAACGGAACCTTTGGCTGGGTGGTAACGGCCAACGACACGATGCTGAACTACACGTTCCGCGAGAATAAAGTGCACGGTTTTCTGTCGCTCAACAAAAAATTGAGTACGCGAAGCACCCTTCAAGCCGGCGTCAACATTGACGTGTACATGCTCAACTACCAGGACTCCGTTCGTCAGTTTGACGGCGTTACCGGCATACTTCCTCCTTGGCGCAAGCAGTGGAACACCAAGACCGCATGGCCCGTGGTCCAACCCTATGTCAGCTACAAGAGCCGCCTCAACGAGAAGACCACCTTTACCGCGGGCGTGACGTCGCTGTATCTGGGCGTGAACAAAAAGTCCTTTATGCCGCTGGAGCCGCGTGTCGGGCTTAGCTACCAGGCCAACGTCAACGACCGCTTCTTTATCGGAAGCGGACTGCACGCCCAGGGTCAGGCCCCCTACCTCTACTACTACGCGATGTCGACCCAAAACTTTGACCCGCTTGAGCACAATGTCGAGCGCATTGGCTTGATGAAGTCGGCCCAAATCGCCGGCGGCTGGGAGCGCAAGTACAAAGGCCTGCCGGTCCGCACTAAAATTGAGGCCTACTACCAGCACCTGTACGACGTTCCCGTGGAGGTTAAGTCGAGCGCGTTCAGCATGCTTAATGCGGGCAGCGGATTCGGTCGCATCTGGCCCGACACGCTTCAAAACACGGGCGTTGGCCGCAACTACGGGGTCGAATTCACGGCGGAGCGCTTCTTTGCCGGCGGTTTCTACTTCTTGGCGACCGGATCGCTATTCGACGCCAAGTACAAGGGCTCCGATGAGGTATGGCGCAACACGATTTTTAACGGTCGCTACGCGGTGAACTTCTTGGCAGCCAAAGAATTCAAACTGGGTCCGAACAACCGCTTCACGTTGGGCGGTAAGTACACGACGGTGGGCGGACGCTGGTTCGGCACCACGGTCGACCAACAGGCCACGCTGCGTGCAGGCGAAATCATCTTCGCCCAAGAGGGCTTCAACATGAAGCAGTACCGCGCCTACCAGCGACTTGACCTCAAACTCGGCTACAAGTGGAATTACCCGAACCTCGCGTGGGAATTTGGATTGGACATCTCCAACCTAACTGGGGCACAGAACATCTTGACGTTGACCTACATCCCGGGCAAAGACGACCTGAGCACGCCCGACATTGACGAGGGCGTGCGCGAGGAATACCAGCTCGGACTCTTCCCCGTGTTCTACTTGCGCTGCGACTTTTAAGCCGCTCACGCGGTACGGTCGCGAGGCCCAACAAGAAAAGCCTAGCTTTGCGCTTCCATGCGCATTCTGGGCTTTTTTCTTTTACTCATGCTCGGCCAGCTGGTCCGCGCTCAGACAATTACCGTTACGGAACACGAGGTTCCGACCAAGCCCGACCGGCTCGAGCTCGACGGGGCCATGGCGGTCGGCGAGTGGACCGGAGCCCTGAGCTTGCCGCTGAGCTGGGAAATCAACCCGGGCTACAATTCCCCTGCTCCCTTGGCGACCGAAGGCTATGTGTTTCGCGACGGCGAGGCACTTTATGTGGCGTTTCGATGCAGCGTGGATCCTAAAGATTTCAGGGCTAACCTCAACCGCCGCGATGCGGCGTGGGAAGACGACTTTGTGGGCATCGCCCTCGACGTCTACGGTGATACGAGGAACATGGTCTTCCTCGGCTCCAACGCCTACGGCGTGCAGCTCGACGTCAGAAAGAACGACCCCGCCAACCACATGGACGACCAGATGGACGTTTCCTACGACGTGGAGTTCACCACGCAGGCCGCGCGTCATTCCGACTACTATACGGTGGAGATGCGGATTCCGTTCAACACGCTACAGTTCGGCAGCAGCAAGCGACAGCGCTGGAAGTTCACGTTCTTTCGGCAGACCTATGCCAACGGGGTGCAAGTGAACACCCAGGCCAACCCCCAGTACCGCGAGATTTTTTGTGCCGACTGCCAGTTTGCCCACTCCCTCATTCTCGACGGAATCAAGCCCAAGCTTCGCCGGCAGCTGATCCCCTATGCCTTCGCTAGCGCGGTGGGTCAACCCGGGGTGGCGCCCAAGCCAGGGGCTAAAGTTGGCGGATCAGCCTTTATTGGCCTGAGCGCCGCGTCGTCGATCGAGGTTGCCTTGAATCCTGACTTCAGCAACGTAGAAGCCGACGTGGCCCAAGTGGCGGTCAATTCATCGTTTGCGCTCTTTTACCCCGAGCGTCGGCCCTTTTTCATCGAGGGCAGCGACCAGTTTGCCACGCGCCAAAACTACGTGTACACTCGGAGCATCGCCAATCCCTTGGGTCTGACCAAGTTCACCAATCAAGGTCAGAAGTACCGCAGCTATGTGCTCACCGGGTACGATGCCGCTTCGCCGTATTTGGTTCCAGGGCGCAACTTTTCGGCCTACGGCACCTCGGGGGCGAACTGGTCCACCGTCGCGCGGGTGCAGCGCCGTCTACCCTACTCTTCGGGCATCGGATTGCTGGCCACGCAGCGCACCTATTTTGAGGGCGGAAGCGGATCGCTCGCCGCAGCCGACGTGAACCTTCGGGTGAGCGACGCACTACGGTTTAAAGCCGAAGTAGCGTTCAGCGATACGCGCGAAGCCATAGCCAATTGGATCACCGGCGGCGAGGACTTTAAAGGCCGCACGGCCGCGCTTGACGGGGAACGCTATCAGGGAATGGCCATGTTCGCGGGACTCGTGCGGCAGAGTAAGCACTGGACCCTGCGCGCCGACGTCATGGGCCAGAGTCCCATGTTCCGCGCCGAAATGGGTTTTGAACCCCAAAACGACTGGATGCGCTACGAGGCGGGGGCGAGCTACAACGGATTTCCCAACAAAAAGCACATCAAAACCTGGGGCGTGTACAACGAGGCCACGCAATTTCGTTACTTCGACGGAGCGCTTCGCCAAAACCACCACCTGGCCTGGGGCTGGATTCAGTGGGGCGGCAACTTGAGGTCCAGCTTTTTTCACCGCTTCCGCTTTGACGAGGTCTTTAAAAACCAGCATTTTAGCAACCTGCGTACCGTGGGCACCAACCTCAACTGGAAGCCGAGCCAAACGTGTACCGTGGGACTAGAGTGGAATGCTGGTCAGAGCATTGCGTACAACGAAGACAACCTGCGCTCTGGGCACGAGTCAAACATTTCATTGGACTTCCAAATTCAGGTAGGCGGACAGCTGCGCTGGAACCACATGATTGTCCATTCCCAGATGTACGAACTGGACCGCAGTGCACTGATTTACCGCGGTTTCATTTACCGAAGCGGATTGGAATGGTCGATGAGCCGGGCCACCGAACTTCGGTTTGTCGCGCAGTGGGACGATTTCCACGCCCGGTTGCTGCTGCAGCCGGTCCTCACCTACCGTCCGAATGCGTTTACCCTCGTGTACGCGGGCGGGCATTACGTGAAGGGCGTGTGGCAGGCCTACCTCAAGGGCCAGGTTGCATTAGGCAAGTAACGAGTAACGAGTTACTAGTCACTAGCAACTAGTTTACATGTTTAAACATTTATTAGTATCTTTGGGGTATGACCGTAGATGTATTTAGCGACGTAGTGTGTCCGTTTTGCTACATTGGCAAGCGCAACATGGAATCCGCCCTGCGCGAACTCGGTATTGCGGACGCCGAAATCCGCTTTCGAAGTTTTGAACTGGATCCCCACGTGAGCGATGCAGACTTGGGTAGCCCCACCCTCGCCAGCTTGGCCGCCAAAAAAGGCATGAGCCTCGCCGACGCAGCGCGAATGACCCAAGCCGTGGCGTACCGCGCGAGCCACGTGGGCATCCCCATGAACTTGAGTACGACCAAAGTAATACGCACCCGCGACGCCCACCGCCTCCTTCAGTGGGCCCGCAGCCGGTCGTTAGCTGAAGCCGCGCTGCTCAACGAGGAGTTGATGAAGGACTATTTTGTGGACGGCATCGACTTGAATGGCCCCGAGGCCCTTTTGTCTACCGTGGAACGTGCCGGGCTGCCCTTAGACCAAGCGCGCGCGGTGCTCGCCGACCCCAAGGCCTTTGACGCCGACGTAGCGGCCGACCTGGACTATGCCCAAAAGCTGAACGTGCGCGGCGTGCCCTTTTTCGTATTCAACCAACGCATTGGCCTGAGTGGGGCACAGTCGGTTGAAACGTTTACAGCCGCGATGAAGGAATCCCTTCACGATTCCGCGAAATGACCGCACACGAGCTCGACCGTTGGCTAGGCGACGTGCGCACCCCGCGCATGCCTGTGCTGTTTCTGGGCCACGGCAGCCCGATGAACGCGATCGAAGACAACCTGTTCACCCGCGAATTCAAAAAACGGGGCCAAACCCTGCCGAAACCGCGCGCGATCCTGTGCATTTCGGCCCACTGGGAGACCCGTGGTACGTTTTTCACTGCCATGGAACGGCCGCGCACCATTCACGACTTCAGCGGATTTCCCGAACGACTGTTTCAGGTGCAGTACCCCGCCCCTGGGCTTCCTGAACTGGCGGCCACGGGCGCCGCACTGACCCACGGCGGCATCGATACGGAGCACTGGGGTTTGGACCACGGCGCATGGAGCGTGCTGATTCACCTCTACCCTGACGCCAATGTACCGGTGGTGCAAATGAGTTTGGACCGCGCACGCACGCCAAGCGAGCACGTAGCCCTCGCGAAGCACCTTGCCGACCTTCGCTACCGCGGCGTACTGATCGTGGGCAGCGGCAACATCGTCCACAACCTGGGCCGAGTGGCCTGGGACCGCTTGAATGAAGTTGGGTTCGCCTACGACTGGGCTACCGAAGCCCGCCAGCTGCTGATGGACCGCGTGCGCAGCGGCCGGCTCGACGAGCTCGCCTCCTACACCCAGCTGGGTACGGCGGTGCAGCACGCCATTCCGACACCGGAGCACTTCCTGCCGCTTCTTTACACCCTGGCTTTGAGGGAGGCCGACGAAGACCTTGACGTCTTCAATGACTATGCGCTGGCGGGTTCCCTAACGATGACGTCGGTCGCGCTCGGCGTGCACTAAAATCGGCTTCGCGTACTTTTGAGGTATGATTGAAGTATCATCCCTCACATCGGCCCGCCGCAGCCTGGCGTGGAGCGCGTTTACCGACCCAAACCACGTGGTCAACTGGAATTTTGCCGGCGACGACTGGTGCTGCCCAAGCTGCCGCAACGACCTCCGCGTCGGCGGAACCTTGAGTTCGCGCATGGAAGCCCGCGACGGCTCATTTGGGTTTGATTTTGAGTCAACCTACACTCAGGTGGTCGAGGGCAGCCTGCTCGCGCTCACCATGGCCGACGGACGCCGCTGGGAGGTGGAGTTCTCTGACGAGGACGGCAGAACGCGCGTCACTGAGCGCTTCGACCCCGAAGGCGAAAACCCCCACGACATGCAGCGAATGGGCTGGCAAATGATCTTGGACCGCTTCGCAGCCTACGCGTCAAGCCTGTGAGCCCCACGGCACGCTGGATGGGTGCCGTCCTGATTGCAGGAGCGAGCCTTATGGGGTTTCTCGCTTGGTTCAGCGTGTGGACCACCCCCCACCTCAACGCCGACCAAGCCATCCACATTTTGATGGCCGAGCGCTTTGACGTGGCGCGCGATGCCTACTACTGGGGCCAGGACCGTTTGGGCAGCCTTTTGCCCGCCCTTGGTGCCGTGCTAGTGGCCCTTGGCGTGCCTAGCCTTGACGCACTGGCCTGGGTCCAGCTCGGCGTGCTGCTGGCCTCGGGGCTCGTTTGGCTTCGGCTACTGCGCAACCCATTGCTCGGCGCCCTGGGCTTCGCGGCAATGCTGCTCCATGTTTTTCCGTTCCACGAGTCGGTGGCCATTGGCCATCCATACCTCGCCCAGCAGTTTTTTGGGCTTCTTTGGCTCAGCGTCCTCGATCGCGGCACAGGTCCTATGGGCGGAGCGCTGCGCGCGCTTGGCCTTCCCCTACTTGGACTTGCCGCGCTGTGGGCCTCGGAACTCAGCTTGCCGTTTTTGGTCGCTTCAGCGTGGTACTACCGGCGCAGTCTGGTGGATTTGGTGCGCAGCCACCCCTGGGCCAGCCTCGTGGGAAGCCTCGTGGGCGGCACCGCGCTCACCACTGCGAAGTTGGGTGCGCCCAAGCAGCGTGGTTTTGGAACGTTGCTTGCCGATCCGAGCGACCTGGTGAAGTCCATTAGCATTCAATGGAGTGAGTGGTCTTCAACCCTGCTTTTTGAAGGCAATAAGCCGTTTAATGGACTGTACTGGTGGACTGCATTGGTCGTGGTTGGCCTGGTCGCTGGGGCCGGCCTGAGGCAGCAGATTAAGCCAAGCAGGCGAACGGCAAGTTTGGCTGTGGGCGCAGCCGCCACCTGGCTGTTAGTGCATGCGTCGGGTTGGAGCGCGGCCAATGGGTTTCCGCTTCGGTACTTCGCTGCAGCTTTTGGCCTCGCAGTCTTTGCGCTCGGATCGTATGCGTCAGACTTGGGGTGGGGATCCCGGCGATCGCATTGGTTTGCCGCCTTTGGTTTGGTCGCGCTCCAGGGCTGGGCAGCTTGGTCGTTCAGTGCGCATTTTTCGACCGGAGCCAAAGGGCGATTGGACCGCGCTCAGGCGGAGGCATTTTGTGAGGTTATGGAGCGCAGCAATTCGTCGACCGCGGTCATGGGCAGCTACTGGAATGCGTATTTGGTCGACGGACTCTCGGGCCAGGTGGTGGGTTTGCCTTTCGAAGGGGAACATTGCCGAAATCGTCGCTACGAGGGTGCCGTTTTGAATGCAGATTCGGTAGCCTTTATTGGCAACGGATGGCTTGATGTGCTGCCTGATTCGCTAAATCAGTACGGGCGGGTTTGGAATGCCGTGGGAGGTGCCGTGGAGGTGAATGGGGTGCGCTACCGGTGGTACCGCTAAGGTGATAAGAGGTTGGGTCGGCACAAATGAAGTTGGTGCAAGGACATTGTGAATTGATCGTCTGATTGTTATGCCCTTTTGAGTACCGACTGGTGATTGTTGGAGTTGGTGATCCATTTACTTCTTTGGGCAAGAAAGCCGTGTGGAACGAATGGGGGCGGTTGTTGCAAGCCTCCATGGACCTCTTCATTAGGTTGACGGGATCAAATATCTACCAACCTTCAATATTGTTGTAGGTGGC
>JACCDX010919353.1_pt1 | contig 14400 bp, 10 predicted proteins | sample 7449681 | NCBI WGS metagenome assembly JACCDX01 (sample SAMN15323450, study PRJNA562643) | freshwater metagenome | isolation source: river surface water | place: USA:Blue River Watershed | collected 2017-08-18
CCAGCACCCAAGTAGGCGCATTGACCACGAGCCAAGTCAAAGCACTGGCTTTGGATGATGTAGCCAGTATGGGTACCACGCAGCTCAAGGGACTGAGCACCACACAACTCGGTGCCTTGTCGGTGACGCAGTTGAATGCTCTCACTACCACTGAAGTGGCAGCACTCAGTACAGACCAAGTGAAAGGTTTGAGCAAATCTCAAATCACTGGTTTGAGCGAAACCAACCTCAAAGCGTTGAGCACTGCGCAAGTGGCTGCGTTGACCACCACACAGCTCTCTGGTCTGAGTGATGCACAAGCCAAAGCATTGACGACCGCACAAGTGGGGGCGTTGGGCACCGCTCAAGTACAAAGCTTGACGGCTAACACCATCAAAGCTTTGTCTACAGGGCAAGTGGCCGCACTCAGTACGGCACAAGTGGCTGCATTGACGACGGATCAAGTCAAAGACTTGGCTAGCACCACAGTGGCTGCACTGAGCTCTACCCAAGTGAATGCGTTGGGCACAGCCCAAGTGGCTGCTTTGAGTAAATCAGTGATTGCCGCTTTGACCACGGGTCAAGTGGCTGGCTTGAACACCACGGTGTTGAAAGCCTTGACCACTGACAGCGTGGCTGCCCTGACCAACGACCAAGTGAAAGCTTTGACCACGGCTAGCGTGGCTGCGATGACCACAGACCAAGTGAAAGCTTTGGAGTCTGCTGACATTGCGGTGCTGAGCTCTGCACAAGTGGGTGCGTTGACCACAAGCCAAGTAGGCGTGTTGACGGCAACACAGGTGAAGTCGTTGAGCACGGGTGCCTTGGCAGGATTGACGACAGGTACTGTGCAAACATTGACCAGCACACAGCTGAGTGCTTTGCCTGCAGCCAGTGTGTCAGCCTTGTCTACAGCGCAAGTGGCGGCATTGACCACTTCGCAGGTGGCAGATATGACGGCAGCGTTGGTGTCAGCCCTGACCACCACACAAGTGGGTGGCATGACCACCGCGCAAGTGGCGGCATTGACGACAGCATCTGTTGTGGCTTTGACAGCAACGCAAGTGGGCGCTATGGGCACCTCACAAGTGGCTGCCTTGACTACGAGCCAAGTGAAAGCCTTAGAAACTGCTGACATTGCAGCCTTGAGCACAGGGCAGGTGAAAGCCTTGACCACGACACAAGTGGCCGCGATGGAAGTGGCGGACTTGAAAGCCTTGAGCTCGACGCAAGTAAATGCTTTGTCTGCGACGCAGATTGGGGCGTTGACTTCTGCTCAGTTGATTGGGTTGATGGGTAAGTAAGCGCAAAAGAGTCGCTGCTCAGAGAATTGAGCGGCGACTCTAGTTGTAATTATTATATTTTTTGCAAAGCAAAATGTACGTTGCCATCTTCTAAATTGAAAAAAATGAGTCGGAATGTTTGATATTTTTTTAGAATGTTAATCATGTCATAGGTTGACTCTGGATCAAATACGAAAAAGTGGTGATGCCCGTCACGATTTTTTGTGATTGATGTTGCCATTTCCTCACCTTTTCCAAGGTAATCAAGGTGTCCGACAGAGTTTTTAACTATGTCGAGAGCTCTCATATACTCATCAGAAAAATCGAAATCAATAAATTTCTTTTCAAAAAAGAAATAGGTGTTGGAATTCTGGATCTGTCATATGTGAATTCTTTGTTAGGAATTTTCACGTACACATGACCGCCAGGTTTGATGACTCTGAATTGTTCAAGTAAAAAATAGATTGGATTAGGATGATGCTCAATTACATTTGAGCTCGTACAGAAATCGAGTGTATTGCTTTCTATATTCTTGAAGTTATAAAAAGGAGCTTCAAGCAAGATGCTCACATCAACTAATTTTCGTTCTAAATACACTTTCCCTTCGTTGTTTTTGAGTTGCTCCGCCATAACGTCTGGTGGAACAGTGTCTGCATAGAGAACATTTGCATCTAAATCGAATGGGTTAGATAGGGCGCCAATTTCGATGCCATTTCCTTTTAATAGATTGAATGCTTTAAAACCGTCAGTGCTTGTACGCGACATGATTACTCCTAGTGAAGATTCGTTGATTTAGTTGTACGCCTTAGATCCCCAAGTTGGGGATTGGGTTTTTACAAAGATCAAATCGACTTGCCATAAATGCCAATCACTCTGGCGATAGAGCGGGTCAACGATGTCATACACCTCATAGCCATAGCTCGATAGGTATTCCACAACGCGATTGAATCGTGGGCTTTCATCTGCAATAGAAGCTTCAATCACTACGACGCAGTCATTGCGCAGAATTGACTTTGCGCCCTGAAGCACTTTGACTTCAATGCCGTCCACATCAATTTTTAAAAGGACTGGGCCTTCGATATGAATGTCTTCGCAAATGGAGTCAACGGTTTTAACTTCGATTTCACGAGATTCGTCGCCCATCTTTGTGTCTATGGATGAATATTGGCGCGAGGGTGTCACGCTCAATGAAGTAGTGCCATTGACATTGCTGACAGCGCAATTGATCACAGTCGCGGATTTCAACTGCCCTGCAATGTCATTCAAGATAGGCAAGCATTCAGCTACAGGTTCAATGAAAACATGGTGAGCATCAGGATAGGCGTTGTACAGCTCTGGCGTACCCACTTGCGCGCCAACGTCGAACACAATGGTTGGGTTAAATCCGGATCGTTTCAAATTGAACAGTGCATTCAATTTACTAGAGCGTTGACGAATGAAGTGTGAGGTGCAAATGGCGCGCAACTCATTGGCAATTTTTTCATCCAATGGGTTCTCTAAATGTTCTGGTATCAGTGAATATGCAGCATGAAGACCTGACTCTCCAAGTGCATTGAGGAAGTTTGAAAAGATTGGATTCATCATTCGCTTTGGTTCAATAGTTGTTTGGATGTTTCTAGAGCGGCAGCTACAACTTGATCCATGTTGTAGTAACGGTATTGAGCCAGTCGGCCCACAAAGGTGACGTGGCTCGTGTTATCGGCCATTTCCTGATACTTTTTAAACAAGGCTTCGTTTTCAGGACGAGGAATTGGGTAATAAGGATCGCCTTCGGAGGTTGGATACTCCTTGACAATGGACGTACTGTCATGCTGCTGCATCGTGAGGTGTTTGAACTCGGTGATGCGTGTGTAGTCTTGATCTACAGGGAAATTCACTGTACCCACCGCTTGATATTTATCCACACCGGCAAGGTGCGTGTGTTCAAACCTGAGGCTGCGATATGGCAACTTGCCGTGACAGTGTTCAAAGTAACTGTCAATTGGCCCTGTGTAAATCAAGTGTTTGAATTGCACTTGTTTTTTCACACTTTCAAAATCTGCATCTAACTGCAGGGTGATGTTGGGGTTGTTGAGTAAGCACTCAAACATCCTTGTGTAACCTTGCGCAGGCATGAATTGATAGGTGTCAGTGAAATACCGGTCATCATCATTGGTGCGAGTTGGTATACGCGCTGCGACGCCTGCCGATAGCTCTGAAAGATCGAGTCCCCATTGCTTTTGCGAATAGCCACGGAAAAATTTATCGCATAAATCATGACCAATACTACCTAGGACGACGTCTTCACTGGTCTTATTTGTCAAGCCATGTACACGAACCTTTTCAAAATAGTCCTTTACTTGCTCTTCGGTGAGATCAAGTTTGTATAGCTTGTTCAGCGTCGTTCGATTGATGGGAATAGGTAATAGCTCCCCATGTAAGTTCGCAAGCACGCGATGTTCATAAAACTTCCAATCCGTGAATTGCGAGAGGTAAGCAAATACTTTTTTTGAATTAGTGTGAAAAATGTGAGGGCCATAAGGATGAATTAAGACGCCATGTTCATCCAGTTGGTCATAGGCATTCCCACCAATGTGTGTGCGTTTGTCAATCAGCAATACTTTTTTGCCAGCTGCCGCAAGTTGTTCGGCGCAGACGCTGCCCGAAAAACCTGCGCCAACGATGAGGTAGTCGTAATTCATAAATTCCTCTTTTCTATCAGTTGCCAGTGATGGCATGCATCAACGTTGCCACTTCACGCTGGAATATCAATTCTTCTCTGTGCACACGGTCAATCGCAGGTTGCATCAACGTTAGATAAAACGGATAGTGATCCAACACACGCTTCGCAGCGCCTGCCACCATGTCGATGTCGTTGACATCAAAAACGAACTCGCTGGGTAAGTCAAAGTCAACGCCGTGACCTGCCCCTGATGCTGTAACAAACACGCAAGCACCGCGTAGTAAAGCTTCACGCGGCATGCGATCTTTGCCAGGAAAGTTGGCAAGATCGATATAGAGCTTGCTGCTTTCAAGTGATTCGTAAACTTGTGCGCGTGTCATATTGCGCAGCAAGTGCACGTCGCACCCGCATGCCTCTTGAATATCTTTTGCTAGTTTGTCCACATCAAAAATGACTTTGCCACCAGCGTTAATAGAAACCGAATGCTTACGTGGCGGAGGTGTGCTTGCTTCCAACTTTGGCGTGTGATCAGACAGTGCGTAACTCTGGTGCAAATGAATGGCATCTAAAAAGTTTTTGGCGTAATTTGACTGATAACCGTGAAAACAGTTCTTTTTGCGTAAATAGTTCAAGTTGACTTGGCCGTTAGCCAAATAACCAAATGCGTTGTCTACGCTCAGCCACCAAACTAGATGTTTGCAGAAGTCAAAGTACTTCACCAGTTCGATGTAGACCTCTGGAATCACAAAGCACATGTCTTTAGAAAGTTGGATGCGTGCCTCCGTGACTGTTTTGTATGCTTTGTACTCGTCTATGTCAGAGGGGCGATGTCCGATATCTAAGATCGTTTCGGTAGAGAGTTGACCTCGGCTGTAAAGATCTTTAATACCATCAATGTCGCTGGGTAACACATACCAAACAATGGCATCGTGGCCTTGTTGTAAGAGGGCGTCGGAGAGTTGATGAAGCGCTTCTGGGCCACCTGTGCGAGAACCTAAAGGGATGAGGATGACAATTTTCATGGGATTTATCTCAAGTGGTTTGCATCATCAAGTGGGGCGATGCATTTCAAAATATGATCAATGGCATTGATGTAAGTAAAGCTTGATTTGAATTCTTCGTGAATGGCCATCTTCAAATCAAAATAGCGCGCATTGTTCGCTGTGTCGCTGTAGTAGGCAATTTTTTCGTTCATTTCTTCGGGTGTTTCGAAGCTAATTGCGTCGGCGAATGAACAAATATCAAATAAATCTTTGCGCCTATCAGTCAAAACAAATCCACCTGAAAGCACGACATCAAAAATGCGGTTGTTCACTGCTGTGTCAAATTGCAGAGAACTAATGTTCAAGTTGATACGTGAGGATTGATAGATCCCACAAGCATCCTGATAGTTCTGAGTAGCAGGTTGATAGTGAACGTTGCTTTGTTGAAGAACGAGCAAGGGGTTATCGATTCGTCCATAGGACAAGTCCCCACCAAAAATATCGACTCGATGATTTTTGATAGTGGAAATTAATTGTCCGCGCATCGGCGAAGAAAATTTATTTAAACCAGCCACCAGAAATTGTTGGGTGGCTAATTGATTCTTATCTGCATCAGGTCCAAGTGAGGCCAAGACGTGCGGGTCTTGAACAAGGTTTTCAATATCAGGCTGGACTGCATACGAGCTCTGGCCGAATCTGTTCCACGCCATCACTTGTAGGTGTTTGCCACCTGGTACGCTGTCAGCAGGATAGAGGTTGAGGCTGGACATTAAATGTCCAATGAAAGTCACACCCCATTGCGACTGAGTCACGTTAGGTGCGGCTGTGAACTCACTCGCGTGATTGATCTTGACCGCATTTGTTATGCCTGCAGCTTTCAGTAAATCAATATTCGACTCTTCCAAGCAGAAGTGGTAGCTCCGCTGACTGATATTGGTGAATGCCTGAAGCTTGTTCGCGATATAGCTGATGCTATGAAAAGCACTGAATAAGTTGTCGTGATGAATGAAAATAATTTTTGCTTGTAATTTTTCAAACAAAAACGAGTCATCAAATTCTGATTTCTTTTGAACGACGTTTAGCTCGTTTGTTGAGATGTAGTAATCAATCTCAATGCCATTGATCGTGTTCACAAAATCTGTGTCATTGAATCCACTTGCATCGATGAAATGAACGATATGCCCAAACTCCATCAAGGTTTTTGCAAATGCAGTCGCAATCCGGTTGTAGATTGGGACAGAGGAGGATTCAATGATGAACTTCATAGCTTTGCCAAAAGTTCTTTAACGGCTTCCGCCTGTGCACCAGGTGTTGGCGGCCAAACCTTCTCATCCATCCGCATCTGTAACTGCCCCTTGTAATGCGTTCGAGTCGGTTCATCCGTCGCCATCTGCAAAGCCTTGTCGTGATATTCCTGATAGCTATAGCAAGCCAACTCAGGCATGCCCACGTCATGCAACAAACTAGCGGCCACGCGTGAGGCAAAGCTGCCGCCGCACAGGCTGACCACGGGCAGGCCAGCGCGCAGCGCATCGCCGGCGGTGGTGTGACCGTTGTAGGGGAAGGTGTCAATGAACACATTGGCCAAGCGATAGCGGGCCAGGTGGTCTTCCACGCGCGGCAAGCGCGAGGCAAAGATGATGCGCTCGGGGTCCACGCCGTGGTCGCGGGCGCTTTGGGTCAGGTTGGTGTGTGCGCCTTCGTTGAGCTTCATCAGCCACAGCACACTGCCCGGTACTTCTTTGAGCAAGTCCATCCACACTTTGAAGAGGGGTGGGTTAATTTTGTAATCGTGGTTAAAGCTGCAAAACACCACGCCCTCTTCGGGCAAGCCAAAGTCTGAGCGTTTGGGTGTTTCGGGCGAGGGCACAACCGAGTCGTCGCGCGGCAGGTAGCAGTGTGGCAACTTCAAAATCTTCTCGCCGTAGTGCTGCTCTAGCTCATCGGGAATGATGCGTGGGTCTGAAATCAAGTAGTCGATGTAAGGCAAGCCCAGCGTGCCGGGAAATCCCAAGTACGTCACCTGCGCAGGGGCGGGGCGGTGCGCCAAGATGTCTAGGCGCGTGCCTTCGGTGTGGCCCGACAAGTCGATGAGCACATCAATTTCCATGGCACGCATGAGCTTGGCCACATCGAGGCTGGTCATGCCGTGGCAATCGATGTAATGGTCAAACGCGCAGCGGTAACGTTTCCACAAGTCACTGTTGTCGCTCACGCCGGTGAAGAAACCCGTCAGTTCAAACTGCGATTTGTCGAATTGCTCGATCAAGCCAATGAGCAAATAGCCCACAGGGTGCACGCGGAAGTCGGCAGACATAAAGCCCACGCGTTTTTTGCGGTGCTGGTAGGTCTCGCCTTTCCACAGCGGGTTGGGCGAGGCTTGGTATTTGTCGGCGGCATACAGCTCGGCACATTTGCGAATGATGGCTGCATCGTCTGTGATGGCCATGATGGTCAAGGGGCCGCAGGTGAGCTTGCCATCTTCAATGTCCGCAATGATGCGGGCCTTCGAGGCTTCAAAGTCGGTCCAATCGCAGTTGCTCAAGCGCGCGCCCATGAGGTGACCTTCGCCATAGGCGTAGTCAGGCGCCACTTGCAAGGCGTGTGCAAAAGCGCGTGTGGCCAAGGTGTATTGCTTGTACTGGCCCAGCAGTTGGCCTTGGCCTTCTAAGGCGCGTACATGGTCTGGGTTGATGTCGGTGGCGGCCGTCAGGCACAGCAGTGCGTCGTGGTGACGGTTCATGGCTTGCAACAGGGCGGCTTTGTTGGTGTAGGCCTCCATGTAGTGCGGGTCAGCCGCAATGGCTTGGTCATACACAGTCAATGCGTCTTCGGCAAGTCCGAGGTCATGCAAGGTTTTGGCTTTGGCAAAGTGACCCAGTGGCAAATGGGGGGACGATTCACAGGCTTGGCTAAAAAATGCCAACGCACCGGGTGAATCCATTTGCGCAGAGCGTGCCACTCCTAATGAGTAAAGCGTTAAAAAATTGTTGGCATCTAAGGCCAAGGCTTGGCGCAGCAGCTGTTCGGCTTGCGCATGTTGGCCAGCGCCTTGCAGGGCGATGGCTTGTGTGTTGAAGGTCACCACTTGCGGATGGCTGGGGCTTGTGTTGCCACCGCCGTTGCTGGCGTGTGCCAAGCGCACGGTGTCGAGGTGGGCTTGTGCGCCGGGCAGTGTGGGCTCGACCTTCAAAGCCTTCTGCACCGCTTTGAGTGATTCGTCCATGTGTCCCAAGTTAAACAAGATGACCGAATAGGCCAAATGCGCTTGCGCAAACTTAGGTGAATTGGCCACCACTTTTTCGATGTGTGCCAAGGCCTCTGCAAAGTTGCCTTGCGTAGAGGCAATGGCACTGAGTGAATACAGCGCCACGGCATTGTTGGCATCCAGCTTTAAGGCTTGTGCAAACAAAGCTTTGGCTTCGTCGTTCTCACTCGCGTGCTGATGCGCAATGGCTTTGTCCAGCAGGGCTTGCAGTGCGTTGCGGTTGGTGCGTGCGTTCATGTCTCAGATGTCCTTGTTCACAGCCACTCAAGCGGCACGTTTTGTCCGACAGAGGCCAGCAGTTGTTGGCGGCGCAAGCGCACGCTTTGGCTGGGCGCTGGCCACTTTTTGTAGATGGATAAATAGTCCGACACGGTATGCAAACCATTGGCTGTGTTGGATGAACCGCGTCGTTGATGGGGGTTGACATAGTCTTTGTAGACCACGGCGCCCACGATGTTGGCGTGGGTAAAGGGGGTATCGCTGGCGACGTTGAGCAAGAAATCCCAATCGTCCAGGCTGCTCAAGTGAGGGTCTTGTTGGCGGCCATGCACGGCTTCACGCGGGAAGATGGCGCTGTGGTTTTGGATGAAGTTTTTCACGTACAACGCTTCCACATCCATCTCGGCCACGCTGTATTCGTTGGTTTGCAAGGGCTTGATTTCTGGCGCTTGTCGGTTTTCTTGCACCACGCGGTAGTTGGTGTAAATCACGCGGCCCGGGTGGGCGAGGGTGGCTTGGTGTGCTTTGTCTAAATAGTCAGGTAAAAACGCATCGTCGTCGTCTAGAAAGATGACATAACGGCCACGTGCATGAGCCAAACCTTGGTTTCGGCTGAGGGCCGGGCCAGCTTTGCCAGTGCGTTTGATGAAGGTGTCTTGTTCTTGCAAACCCGCGGCCACCACCTGTAGGGTGGGGGCATCCAGTGTGTCGGCCACCACGATCATTTCGTGGTCAGTGAAGCCGTTGGCACGCACAGACGCCAGCGCACGAGCCAACAACGTGGGGCGCTGGTGCGTGGTGATGATGATGCTGAAGTAAGGCGTAGCCATGTGGCGGTTTTTTGACAAGTTGTAACTTTGGTGGGGTCAATAAGCAAAACCCAAGCCAACTTGATAAACGAGGCTCAGGTGTCAAGCAAAGCGGCAATTTAAGCTGGCATAAAAATCGCTTAGGTCTTTGCAACCTTATTGCACAACCAGGAGTTTTCAAATGACCCTTATCCAAGAATTGATGAACCAAAGCGCAACCGGCAGCTTGCTGCAAGGCGGCAACATCAAGCGTTTCAGCCCTTTGGAAATCCGCGAAACCATCCAAACACTGGTGGCGACCGAACAAATTGACACCGCTTACGCTTTGGGCGAAGCCGGTTTGGCGATCTACCCCGCCAGCGAAGACATGTTGGCGATCTGTGGTCTGTTGGCCGTGATGCGCCAAGACTGGCCAGCTGCCGTTGAGTTGCTGCAAGAGCTGGTCGAAGCTCAAGGCCAAAACATCCAACCCTTCACCTATGTGATGTTGGTGCGCGCCCTGCGTTGCAACCTCGACCCAGCCGGTGCTTTGAAAATGGCGAACCAAGGCCTGCACTACTACCCAGGTCAGTTGGAGTTGGAAGCCGAGCGTTTGGCACTCGACATCTACTCTGACGCTGTGACTAGCTCAGCACACACACACTAAGCGGCAAGTTTGCCGCTCTCGGGCGGCAATGCTTTGCCACTGATGTGCAAAATACATTGCCATGCAAGTGGAAGAAATAAGCCAACTCGGGCTTGACCAAGTCATTCAACTGGCTGAACAAATTCAAAAGGCAGGGCGCACCGCTGACGCGATTGCGCTCTACACCCTTTGGACGCAAAACAGCCCGTCGACCGACCGTCACATCGGTTTGTTCAACCAAGGTGTCATGCAGCTCAACACGGGCGACATCGATGGTGCTGAACATGCTTACCGCTTGAGTTTGGACTTGTATCCGGGCTTTGCCCAGGCGCGTATCAATCTTGGGCTTTTGCTGGAACGCAAAGGCCAGTTTGACGAGGCCATGCTGCAGTGGAGCCAAGTGGCCGCTTCTGGCTATTTGCAAGGTGCAGCCAATGTCGAGCTGCAAACCTTGGCACTCAACCACATTGGTCGTTTGCAAGAGCAGCTCAAACACTACGACTTGGCTGAGCACGCGCTCACGCAAAGTTTGCAACTCAACCCGCGCCAGTCCGATGCCCTGCAACACTGGGTGCACTTGCGCAGCAAACAATGCAAATGGCCTGCAATGCAAGCCATGCTAGGTGTTTCGGTGAATGCCATGCTCACGGGCACATCGCCTTTGGCCATGTTGGCCTTGCACGACGACCCCGCTTTGCAGCTCATGGCGGCGCAGTCGTTTGTGCAACGCAAGTTCAATTTACCCACACACCGCTTGTGTGTGAACGCACCCTACAAACACGAGCGCATTCGCATTGGCTATTTGTCGGGCGACTTGTGCACGCATGCCGTGGGCCTGTTGATGGCCGATTTGCTAGAGGCGCATGACCGCAGCCAATTTGAAATTTACGCTTTCGACTACAGCATTGAAGACGGCAGCGAATACCGCCAACGCCTAAAAAATGCGTTTGACCATGTGGTCGATATTCGTGCGTTAGATGACCATCAAGCGGCGGCAGAAATTGCCCATGCCGAAATTGATGTGTTGCTCGACTTGCACGGCCTCAGCTCTGGTGCACGCCCTGGCATTTTGTCTATGCAGCCTGCGCCTTTGCAGGGGACCTACCTTGGCTTCATTGGCACCACCGCTTTGCCATGGGTGCAGTTTGTGGTGACCGATCGCTTTGCGTTGCCCGAGGCTTTGACTCCCTATTTTTCTGAAAAACCGTTGTACGTGGACGGTAGCTTTTTACCGCTCAACCACACGCCCACGCCACCGTGCAGCCAAAGCCGTACCGAGCTGGGCTTGCCCGAAGACGCCTTTGTGATGGCGTGCTTCAACAACGTGTACAAATTCAACACCGAGATGTTTGCCACCTGGATGAACATCTTGAAACGCGTGGATGACGCCGTGCTGTGGCTGTTGGACGACAACGCCAGCGCCACCCGTGAGTTGAAAAAACAAATCGCGTACCACGGTGTGCCGTTGGACCGCGTGGTGTTTGCCAAGCGCACATCTCACCCTGAATACCGCGCACGCATGCAATTGGCCGACGTGTTTTTAGACACCACGCCTTACAACTCAGGCTCGACTGCCCGTGATGTGTTGGACTGCGGTTTGCCCATGGTTACGCTCAGTGGCCGCACGTTTGTGTCGCGCATGGCGGGTAGTTTGTTGCATTCAATTGGTTTGGATGAACTCATCACCGACAACCATGCCGACTATGAAAACTTGGTTGTGGATTTGGCGACCGACCGCGCCCGTTTGGCGTCATATCGCCATCACCTGATTCAAGGTCACAAGCTCCGAGAGGCCGCCCCCGCTAAGCTGGTGCTTAGCCTAGAAACCCAGCTGAAGCAAATGGTTCAAGCCCTGTAAAAACAAGGCGTTTGAGCCCTTTTGGGGCTTAAGTATTGGCGTTTGCGACCGATTTAAGAAGATCATTCTTCTTGATCGCAGCGCACGTGTCACTCTTGGTTTCCTCTGTTTCTAGCTTGTCTGCCCTGGGCGGCATGGCTGCGCCGACAGCGGGTGCATTGACGGTCGCACAAGCCATGGCTGATCTCGCGGCCAAGCGCCTCACTCAGGCGGTGGTGGTGGAAGACAGCCAAGCCAACTTGCAAGCCAATTTGGTCAACCTTCAAAAACTGACAGCTGCCGGAAAACTCAGTGCGTTGAGCTTTACCGATAGCGATACCAGTTTGCAGTTCACTGCGGCACAAATCAACACAAGCAGCGCGTTGTTGACGAAAGTCATGGCTTCAGGGGTGACTGTGAAAGTCGCTGACACGGCCATGAACACCGCCCGTATGGCCTCGCGCATCAGCACGGCTTTTGAAGTCACGGTCACCGATAGCGCTGAAAACATTCAGAAAAACCTCACCGGATTACAAACGCTGGCCGTGACAGGCAAGCTCGATACCCTCACATTCACAGATGACTCGCCCGCGCTGACCTTAAAGGCCAGCCAGTTTGGCGCAACGGCCGCCTTGCGCGCCAAGATGCCAGATGCCGCCATCACCATCAGTGACAGTGCTGCGAATGTGGCGAAGATTGCCGTGACAGGTGCCAGTGCAATTGCCGTCAAGGATTCAGCCGCCAATGTGCTGCGCAACTTTGAAGCCATGCGCACCTTGGCGGCTACAGGCCCCAGCATGACGATCACGCTCACCGACCGTGCGCCCGTCATGACGCTGACCGCTGCGCAATACGTGGGCAGTGCAGATTTACGGGCCAAGTTACAAGGTGTGAGCTACACCATCAAAGACAACGCACAAGCCATCGCGGACAACGCCAGCACCTTGCGTGGTTTGAAAGTGGCGGTGACCGATACCGCTGCCAACGTGCAAACCAACTTAGGGGCACTTCAAACATTGGCCGAGGCAGGCAACCTGAGTTTGCTCAAGGTCACCGATGCCAGCAAGGCCAAGCTCAGCATGACAGCGGCGCAAGCCCTCAAGCTGGGCGCCTTGTCAGGCAGTGCCATCACATTGACCGACACGGCGGCCAACATCCAAGCCAACTTTGATGCTTTGTTGGCGGTCAAAAAAATCAATGCCATTCAGCTCACCGACACGGCGCGTCCTGTGTTGCAGGTCACAGAAGCTCAGTACAAAAAAGGCGCGGCTTTGTTGGCCAAAGTGTCCGGTGCTGCCGTCTCGGTGGCGTTCAGCGGCAACATGGCCAATTACAAAATCAAGGCCAACACCGATGGCAGTTTTGCAGTGGGCAGCGCCATTTATAAAAAAGTGAATTTTTTTGCTTTTCAGGACACCACTGCTTTTGCAGACACTGGCGATGCGAATGTGAACGCCATGGTGCTGGGCGGTACCAACTTCTGGTGGCGCGATACGGCAGGCGCTTTGACAACGTCTGACACCCAAATCAAAACTGGTGTGTATGCCATGGGCGAAGGCAGTAGCCGACAAGCTTTTTCTTATAGTTTCATGACCGATCTGCCCGATGGCAACACGTCTGACAGCACGGGTTTTCGGGCCATGAGCACTGCACAAAAAGCTGCTGTGCGTCGTGCGTTTGACTATCTGTCATCCATCATCAACGTCACGTTCACTGAGTCCAATGCAGCAGGGCAAGCAGACATCAACTTCGGGACGAATAACCAATCGACCAAAGGCAGTTCGGGCTATGCCAACGTGCCCAATGGCAGCGGCGACCACCCCGTGTATTTGTTCTTGGACAACAGCCCCGGCAACACCAACACCAACATGGCGCAAGGCAGCTACGGCTGGCAAACCTTGATCCATGAAATTGGACACACCTTGGGCCTCAAGCATCCCGGCAACTACAACGCCAGCGGCGGCACCATGCCCGGTCCTTATTTACCCAAAGCACTGGATTCGCGTCTGTACACCTTGATGTCGTACAACAATCCACCAGGTAGCCTGAAGGTGACGTCCACTGCGTTGCCATATGGGGGGACGCGTTACAGCGGCAGCACGCTGAACCCAAGTACCTACATGATGTTTGACATGGCGGCTTTGCAGTTCATGTATGGCGTAGGCAGTGGGCAGGGCGTGAGTGATTACCAAGTCACATCCTTCACCGCTGACTGGTCGGGCATGCAAACCTTGTGGACGCCTGCGGGTGGTGTGATGGACGCCTCGGCGGTCAGCAATGCCAACATCATGGATTTGCGTGCAGGCGCGTTCAGCTCGATCAACGTGATTCCCAAAAGCATCACAGACAGCTTTCCCGCGTCTTTGAAAACCGCCGCCACTTACATGGGCTTGAACAATGTGGGCTTGGCTTATGGCAGCCACATCAGCACAGCCAAAGGTGGCTCTGCCAGTGATGTGTTCTACACCAGTGCCACCGCAGATGTGAGCATTGAAGGCGGTGACGGCAACGACACGGTTTATTTGGCGGGCACGGCGGCTGACTGGATCGAAAGCCAAGGCACCTACACCAACGCCAAGTTGGCACGCAGCGTGAGCCTGAGCAGCGTGGAAGTGATCAGGTTCTACAACGCGGATGCGTATGCCATCACACATTCACGCTTAGATTTGCAGGCCTGAATTTACAGACCAAGCGTTGCGCGCTGTGTATTGCTGAAGGCGTTGATTTGATCGGCA
>JACCDX010218771.1_pt1 | contig 14395 bp, 8 predicted proteins | sample 7449681 | NCBI WGS metagenome assembly JACCDX01 (sample SAMN15323450, study PRJNA562643) | freshwater metagenome | isolation source: river surface water | place: USA:Blue River Watershed | collected 2017-08-18
ATCAGTTTTGCTTGTTCAGCACACTATCTAGATCACATCGATGCAGTGAATTTGACTACTGAACAGCAAGCGTTGCTTAAAGAGATACCAGATCCAACTTTCAAAGAGTCTGTCAGAGACTTCATGGTGAATCAGCAGTTCAGAAGAGACTATTGGATCAAAGGTGCAAGAAAACTCACAGCAATCGAACAAGCAGAGCTAATTAAACAACATAAGTTAGTACTGACAAGCTCACGGGAAGAAATCTCACTGAAGATTACAGGTGCTCTGGGAGAGGCAAATTTAAGTGAAGCCATCTATGCCCCTGTGCTCGACTTCATGGCTGACCACAAGATTAGAACCATTGAAGAAATTGCAACACATGCAAAAACGAAAGAAGTATCGTTTGCACAAGTTGTACAAGTTGCTATGGTGTTGATTGGTTCTGGGCATATGGCCTCAGCCCAGTCTGAAGAGAAAACACGACAGGCAAAGGAGCAGGTCTCTAAACTAAACAGAGTGTTGATCGATAAAGCTCGTTTTAGCAGCGAAATTACTTTCTTAGCCAGCCCTGTAACAGGTGGCGGTATTGCAGTTAACCGTTTTCAGCAGTTGTTCATAAGTTCAATCACGCTAGGGAAGAAACAGCCTCAAGACTGGGCGCAGGCTGCTTGGACTTTGCTGGCATCTCAGAACCAACGGTTACTTAAAGATGGAAAAGTAATTGAGACAGCAGAAGGTAACTTGGCTGAATTGACTCGACAAGCTCAAGAATTTGAAAGTAAAAGATTGCCGATTCTGACAGCATTGCCAGTTCTGTGAGTAGTACAGAGTAAAGCTAGGACTACAGCTGGTAAAACCCCAAATCCAAGCAGAGACCATTAGCTGAATACACTTGGAGTAAGGCACTTCTGCACGTAGGCTTAGATGAGCCATTTATTCAAGTGGTGGGGATAACCAAGGAAGAGATGGCTGGTATTTCTGTACTGCGGTCGTTCTAATTTTAGATACTCGCAGTATTCAAGCAACTCTTCAGTCGCCAGTTAAAATTCTAAATTCGCCGCTTTAGCTCAGTTGGTAGAGCAACCGCCTTGTAAGCGGTAGGTCGTCAGTTCGAATCCGACAAGCGGCACCACGTTTACAGCCAGGCATACATGCACACACAAATACAATCCTTCATTTTGCTTTTGAGTCTTGCTGTGCTTTCTGGCTGTGGCGGAAGTCCCACTGGGCCATATGTCTCACACAACCAAGCCAACCGGCTAACTTACGCACAGACAACTCAATTTAGCATTACAGGCTCATACCTCGACGCAGGCTTAAACGTAACGGCTAAGGGTTGCAAGAGCTTCACCACACCTAGCGCCGCCACCAGCTCTGGTTCCACTTGGAATTGCGTAGTAGATGCAGTAGGCACTGGTGCAGTTGTGGTTCAAGTGAGCAAAGCCACTGGTGAAGTGCTGCTTAGTAAATCCTTCGACATCCCAGCCCCCGCCACCCCTGTCGTGCTAAGCATCAAGGCAGATAGCTTGATGTACTCCAAATCAGCGCAATTCACCATGACGGGCTACTCGCTGGACAAAGACTTCAACGTCTCTACCAAGAACTGCAAGGGCTTGGCCCTTGTAAGTGGTGGCTCGTCCACTTCCAAATCTGTTACCTGCAATGTGGGAGCAGTGGGCACAGGCGCCATCAGCTTTGAGGCAAAGATGGCAGACGGCACGGTTTTAAAGACAGCCTCCTTTGATGTACCTAACCCGCAAGTAAAGATGGTGACCAATCTAGGCACGCTAACCCTAGAGCTGAACCCAGCAGCTACGCCAGTTACATCTACTAATTTTCTGCAATACGTGAACGACAAGTTCTACGACAACACCATCATTCACAGAATCGTCACCAGCGGCATCTTTGTGGCCCAAGGTGGCTGGCTTACACCTGCACCTGCTGTACAAGTTGGCCAAAGGGTTGCCATTGCCTTAGAGGTGGGTAAGGGGCTGAGCAACGTGAAGGGCACGATAGCCATGGCCCGCGGCTCTGACTTGAACTCCGCTACATCTCAGTTCTTCTTTAACTTGGCAGACAACACAGCACTCGACACTGCCAATGGCGGCTATGCGGTTTTTGGCAAAGTCATCAGTGGCTCATCGGTACTGGATGCAATGGCCATTACGCCAACATCAATGCAATATGGGTTGAATGATTTTCCCAATCAAAGCGTCATCGTTCAATCTGTTACTCAAACACAATGAACTCCATTGAAGAAGACTTCTGGCTAGAACTGGTCCAGATCCAAGCAGAGTCCATCGGCTGGATTCCTTTGAATGAAGGTGTCTATCTTCATGTAGGATCAGATACACCAGTCATTCAAGTTGTAGGCCTAGCTAAAGCAGAGATGGCTGGCTCTAACGTACTGTGGCTAACCTAGAAGCCCAAGCTTTCTCGGAGCCTGGGTGGCTTCGATACGGTGGATTAAAGAAAGACTCGTTTGTTGCCGATTACATGTCTCTGCCTGAAGGTGACAAGGCAATTGTTAGATCCGTGGTGGACGTGTTTTGGCAATGCGGCTTTACCCAATAGCAATCCATTAAATGAATACTTATGAGGTATTTATTTGCAAACATGTCCAGCTTCAAACCGCTAATCCGCCCAATGCCTCAAGTTCCCCCTAGATCTGTCGATAGACGGTGATCGAACTCCCTCTTTGGTCTGGTGCCATGCAAGGGAGCTGCTCAGTCTGTCAGTCACCTCTATAAGGAATCGTCCAAATGGCAACCCCTAACGCAATAGCCGTAGCTCTCTTCAATGCGGCCGCAGGTGGATACACAGCACAAATTGCAGCCGATCCCAATTCCCTAGCCAATGCCGTTGGCTTAATTTTGGAAAAAGACATTGGCAACGATGCTTTGTTTGTCGAACATTTGCTGACCAATTTTGGTGTCACGCCTTACATGTCGGTTTATTCCCAAGCGCGCAGCGAGCTGTTTAACCTGGTGGCTACGCAAGGTCGCGGTAAAGCTGTGGTTGTGGCCATCGACTTTTTGAAGTCGCAAGAAGGCGCTTGGAATGACTACGCCTTGGTGGCGCTTAATTTCTCGGTCAAGGTGAGTGAAGCAAGCTTGTACTCATCCATCCATCCCATTGAGCGCGACATCACCAAACTGGTATCGGGCGTTACCGGCGTAGACACCGATCAAGTGGCCATTGCAGAGGCATTGGCCTCTACCAATCCAGCTTTCTCTGCCAGCTTGCAGTCTGCCATTGCCGCAGCTACCGCTACATTGCAGGCAGACAAAGCGGCTGCGTTGGCTGCACAAAAAGCCACTGCTGATGCCGCCGCCAAGGCCCTTACAGACAAAGCCGCCGCAGATTTGAAGGCAGCCCAAGACAAAGCCAATGCAGATGCACTGGCTGCAAAGGCCGCATTCGACAAAGTGATTGCAGACACAGCGGCCACACTGAGAGCCGCCGACAGTTTGGCAACAGAAGCCGCCATCAAAGCCGCGGCCGACAAATTGGCGGCAGCTGCAGGCGTAGACAAAACAGCGGACAACGCAGCAGCCATCACTGCATTTTTAAAGAACACGGCAGCGAGCTTGGGTTTGACTGGCTACGAGTCCATGACCGACACGCAGTTGGTCAACATCATCAAGTATTCAGACAACCAAAGCACCGCAGCAGCCGTTGACAAAACCACAGACAACGCAACGGCTGTTACAACTTATTTGAAAGCAACGGCAGCTGGCCTGGGTGTATCGGGTTACAGCACCATGACCGACACGCAGTTGGTAGCGGCCATTCGTTCATCCAACGATGAAACCATTGCAGCCGCAGTAGACAGAACCACCGACAACGCAGCTGCCATTACGGCCTATTTGCGCACCACTGTTGCAGGGCTTGGCATTACGGGTTCTGGCACCATGACAGAAACGCAATTGCTCAATGCCGTTAAAACGGCCAACGACGCGCAAGTCACGGCAGACCTCACCACCCGCATCAACGAATTAACGTCGCTCACAGGTCGTACCTTTTCTCTCAGCTTGGACAACGATACTGTGTTGGCAGTTTCTGGTGGCAACGATACCGTCACGGCCACCAACCTGACCTACGCAACAGATGACATGGTGGTGGACACATCGCTGGTAGACAGCGATGTGCTCAACCTCTCCACCGCCAACGACATTACAGCCACGCCCGTGATTGTGGGTATGGAAAACTTCAACATCAATGTCACATCTGTTTATGCGGGTGACACGCTGCCAGTTTCTTTGGCCTTCAATGCCGACAATGTGCGCAGCAGCAAGCTCAACTTTGATGTGACCAATGCAAGCTCGGTGGTGACAGAGTTGGTCGTGACCAACCTGCCTATTGCCGTGCCAGTCACCTCGTCAACTGAATTTACAAAGGTGAGTATTTCTGCTGACGACAACGCAGTGGTCAATTACACGGGCTATGCAACCAACTTAACACTCGATTCCAGTGGCACCTTGACCGATGTATTTGCCACAGTAACGGCCACCACAGCGGGAACCATTTCCACAGACTCAGACACAGTGGCAACCATCACCACATCTGCCGACACCACAGTAACCGCAGCAGCTGCCGACACTGTTCGCGTGACATCTGCCGGACAAGCCACAATCATTGCAAGCGCAGCCAACACGGTTAGCGTCACATCCACCGAGGAAGCCATCATCACGGCCAACTCTGCGGAAACCATTACGTTTGTAACTGGCGACGGCATTGACACGCTGTCTGCCAATGCCATTGACTCCACCATCACATCCACCAACGCCAACACCATGACGGTGAACGTGGCGGGCAACAATGCGGCCACGGTGGTCGATATTTCTGGTGCGCCCAATGTGGAGCGGGTTAATGTCACAGGCACACCCAACGTGACTTTGAAAGTCAGTCTGGTGGCCATCGATGGCTTGGGCACCGCCACCACGGGCACCACAGCCGATGACAACCTCTTGACCGTCATCAAAGGAAATTCTGGCACCACCGACATCTGGATTAAAACGACAGGCGGCGATGCCGATTTTTCTGCTGCCATTGTGAGCTCCGTCATTGTGGGCGCAGCCCTGACATCGACGGATGATCTGACGGTGGCAAGCGGTGCATTGATTGTGAACGCGTTCGATCAAACCAGCGACTTGGACATCATTGCCAAAAACAGCAGCGCCACCAACAATGCTGTCAGCATTGCAGTAAGAGACAATGCTGCAGCCAGTGTGGTCGGCAATTTGGCGGGCGGTATCAAGCTCACCACGTTTGCCACGGCCACACTGACCAACAACGATGCCAACGGACAAGCCACCTTGGGTCCCGTTACTGCGCTGGGTACCAACTTCACAATTGCCGCAGGCACACAGGGCTTTACGCAGGTGGCCAACTCTGCCATCAATTTAAATGCAGGCAACTTGACAGTCACTGGTTCGGGTGCTGTCAATTTGGGCAGCGATGTGACTGCCACTGCCGTCTTGGGTAGCAGCGCGTTTGGCGCCATCACCCTCGGCTTGAAAGGCCTGGACTTTGTGGGCAGCGTCACCACGGGCTTGGGCAACGACGTGCTGAGCATTTACAGCGCTGTTCGCAACAGCTCTGGCAGCTACACCCTTGCCACAGGCGCAGGCACCGACAGCCTAACAGTGTCCATTGCGCAGCCTTTCTCGTGGAACGCCGGTGCAGACTACGACTCGCTGAAATTTGATGTGGATGTAGACCTCAGCGCTAAAGTTGTCTCTCTCACCAGTGTAGACGAAATTTTATTGGACTCGGGTTCAGCTGGTGCCAAAACAGTCACCATCAACCCCACCACCTTTTCCAGCAACAACGTCTTTAACTTGCGTGGCAACGCTACGGGCGCAGACGTGCTGATTGTTCAAGGCTTGGAAGCCTCAGAGGTCATCAACGCCAACCAAGTAGCGGTTGATCCCAACTACGCCGCTTTGCGACTGAACGGCGCGGCTGGCAACGACACCATCACAGGTTCGTCATGGGCCGACTCCATTTATGGTGGCGCTGGTAACGACCTGTTGTCGGGCGGCAACTATGGCGATACCTATATTTATTATGCAGGCGATGCAGACGCTGGCGAAACCATCATTGAGCCTTCAACGGGTTCTGGAACAGACACCATTTCGATGGTCACTAGCACCACCTTCGTCAACATGGTGGCCTCTAGCTTCGATGAAATTGAAGCCTTCACCATTGCCTCCGGTCAAATTGCAACGTTCACTGGCTTGCAGTTAACGGGCGAAGCGATTGCATTCACTGCTGACTCTGGCAACGAAACCCTCACAGTGAACATTGGTGTGGGTGAGCAATTTACATCCTTGTTAACCAATTCTCCCGCCAACATTGAGTTGATTCAATACATTGGTAACACAGGTGCAGAGAGCATTGCAGGTGGCGCCATGACAGAAACCATTACGGGCGCTGCAGGCAACGACTTGCTGTCGGGTGGTGCAGGCAACGACACCTTCATGTTCAATACCTACACAACCAATGGCCTTGATCGCATTACCTTAAGTACAACATCAACGACTACAGGTGGGGTCACAACTACAACTGTTGATGACAAGCTCAACTTCTCTAGTGATTTGTTTATTAACGATCCAACTGCCAAGATTAGCAAGATTACCGAGTCGAGCATTACAGGCGTTATCGCCTCGGACTCGGCCAATACCAATATTTTGATTCTTGAAGCAGCGTATTTCGCAGACGCCGCTGCATTGGTGTTAGCCACAACAACCTTCGATGACATCGCAGCAGCGGATGGCAATGCATTGATCATCTATGCAAGCTCCAGCACAACGGATGCGCGCATTGCCTTTGCTACCATTACCAACGCAGGTGACATCAATGCCGCCACAGACATTGCGGTATTGGTGGGCATGACGGTGGCCAATGCCTCCAGCTACTTTGCGGCAGGCAACTTCATCTTGTAATTGGCAACACCCAGCAAACCCTCGCAGTCGTTGAACTTCGGTTCAATTACTGCGTTTGCAATGCCAAACTGATCACCACATCGGTGAGTGGCACATCGTTCGTGCCATTGAACACACCTGTGGGCTCGGCCACAATGGCGTCCACCACGTCCATGCCTTGCACCACTTTGCCAAACACGGCATAGCCTGGATTGGCAATGTTTTTGTAATCCAAGAAAGTGTTGTCCACCACGTTGATAAAGAACTCAGACGTGGCAGAGTTAAAGTCGTTCGTGCGGGCCATGGCCAAAGTGCCACGCAAATTAGACAGCCCCTTGTTGGACTCCAGTTCAATGGCCGCGGCCTGGCCAGTCTTTTTCACCAAGCCCTTGGTGTAGCCGCCACCTTGAACCATGAAACCCGCAATCACGCGGTGAAACAAAGTGCTGGTGTAAAAGCCCTTGCTCACATAGCTGAGGAAGTTGTTGCTAGAGATGGGCGCAGTGGTGGGATCTAGCTCCAACACAACAGTGCCCTTGCTCGTAAACATGGTGACCTGTGGCTTGGGCACAGTAAGGGTGGTGGTGTAAATCACACTGCCATCTTCTGCTTTGATCGTGAGTGGCAAATCGCCCACCACCTTCACACCACAGTTCAACACCAAGGTGTCGGTGGTGCTGTTGGATGCAAAGCTGGGGTTGGTGCAGCCCCCATTGGAGTCCACTGTGACAGAGGATCGCAAATCTTTGCCGCCCAAGTAGATGGTGGCTGTGTAGCCGTACTTCAACGACTGCGCCTTCACGCCAGTAATCACGGGCTCAAAACCTGTCGATCCTCCGCAAGCACTCAACAAGACAAGCAGCACAACACCGGCAATACATTTAATGAGGGACATGAAAAACTTTTTAAAAAATTAAAGAGCACTGCCCAAGCTGGGCAGTTGACTCAAACTGTTCACCCAAACCAATTGCTGCGGCAAGCACACTGTTTGCAAATCGTAATGCTGCTGTGCAAAGGCGCGTGCATTGGCACCCAGTCGTGCACGTTCTTCGGGTTGGTCAAGTAAATCACTGACGCTTTGAGCCAATGCTTGGGGGTCAAAGAAACTCACCAACTTGCCCGTGTCATTGTGCTTGATGGCTTCGTGCAATGGCTGTGTATCGCTGGCCACAATGGCGCAACCCGCGCTCATGGCCTCTAGCAAGCTCCAGCTCAACACAAACGGATACGTGAGGTACACATGCACCGTAGACAGTTGTAGCAGCGGAATGAAGTACTGATAAGGCACATGCCCCAAGAAATGCACACGCTGCCAATCGGCATCAGATATTTGTGGCCGCACTTCGTTGGCAAAAATGTCTTTCCATTTGGTGGCGCCGTACTTGGCAGCATCGGGCCTTGCGCCATAACTGACGTCGTCTGCGCCCACCATCAAAATGCGAGCATTGGGTCGCTTGCGCAGCAGCTCTGGCAAAGCTCGCATAAAGGTGTGGTAACCGCGGTAGGGCTCTAGGTTGCGGTTCACAAAGGTGATCACTTCACTTTGGCGCGTTAGCACCAAGTCTTCGCCATTCGATTTTTTAAGCGTGAGGCTAACAGCTGGGTTGGGCGCCACGGCTTGCGTGTCGATGCCATCGTGCACCACTGTGATCTTGCTGCGAAACGGCTCTGGAAAGGTACTAGCCTGCCAGTGCGTGGGCGATATTCCCGCATCGGCCACTTCAAAGTGGAGCAGGTTGTTGAGGTTCTTAAGGCGCAGGCGACAAACGTCGCCTTCATCGGTGGCTGGGAACTCGGGGTCAAAGCCCACGTCTGCACCGTGTGGGTGGTAATAAAACTCGCAATAAATGCCCAGCTTGGCTTGAGGCCAAACTTCTTTTAAAAACAAACTCTCGCCCCAGCCGTGGTGCGCCACGATGATGTCGGGCGAGAAACCATTGGCCTTCATCTGCAATGCGGCTTTGAAGCAGGCTTCGGCGCGAATGGTTTTGGTTTCAAAGTCTGACACCCAGGGATGCACATTGAGCGTGCTGCCGCGCTGCGCGGTGTAGTGCACCAAGCTCACGCCCTGCCAAGCCTTGGCCTCGGTTTTCTGCATGGTCATGGCCACCACTTCGTGACCTTGTTTGACCAAGGCTGGGGCCAAGAACTTAAACTGCCCCGGAAAGTTTTGATGAATGAAAAGTATTTTCATAAAACGTTTGTGTGTGGCTGCAGCGCGTTAGGCTTGCAGTTTCAAAACACCTAACTTTAAAAACCAAGCCAGCGTTCTAAAGACAAAAGGTTTTCTGGCGTCTTCAATCTGTTTGACCAAATCGAGTGCAGCTTGTGGGCCTTCTGCGGCTTGCTTTAAGACAGCCGCAATTTCTGCATCGGTGGGCAAAATCAATTTGGCAAAACTCACCATGGCCATGGCTTGGTATTGTTGAATGCGTGCTGTTGCAGTTTCTAAAGAAGCATCGGCTAGGCACAGCACCGTGCTGGTTTTTAAAGCCTGCGTAGGGTAGCTGGCAAACGCATAGAAAGGGTCCATGCGTGCAGGCCAAGGATGTGCCAACTTGGCAAGAGGTGCTTCTGTGTTTTGCAACGCCGCCAATCGCACGCGATCTTGCTCAGCCCACAACGCTTCGTATTGCGCAATGATGATTTTCCAATCGTAGACTTGCTGCGCGCGCAGGCGGCCTGCAGCGCCCATGGTTTGACGCAACTCGCTGGACTCAAACAATTTAACAAATGCTTGTGCCGCTTGTTCGATGTCTACAGACACCAAGCTGCAAGTGTGGCCGCAGTACATGTCATACGTGTCAACTTCTAAAGCGTGGCGCAAAGCCAGATCTGTGGCCAAGCCAGCTTCGGGCATGGTGGTGGCAATGCGATAGCCATCTACCTCATGACGCACAGTGTCTTTGTAACCATCCCAGTCACTCACCACCACCGGCAAGCCAGCAGCCATGGCCTCGATGGGCACAATGCCAAAGGTTTCTTGAATGTTGTCGGACAGCGAGCAAAACACATCTGCGCCGGCCCAGGCTGTTTCGCGGTCTTCGGCTTTGCGGCCGTCTAGCGTGATCACTTCCACATCCGGGCAAGCCTGCATGGCTGCATCGCGGTAGGCTTTTTCAATGAACTCGTTGGCGTGCCAGCCGCACTCTACCAGCTTCACTTTTTTGCCAGATGCTTTAACCGCCAGCGCTGCCTTTTGCAGGGCTTGGTACATGGCCAATGGATGGGCCTTGGCATGAAACGACAAGCGACCCATGAACAGCACCACCAAAGTGTTGCTGTTGGCTTTGAGTCTTTTGCGCGCAGCATTCTTTTGCACATCGCTGTAGACAAAGTCTTGCGTATGAATGCCCAGCGGAATAACCGGCAACATGGGCAATACCAACTTGCTCACACCCAGCCGCTCTTTTAGCATGTTGACCTGTGCTTGCAGCAAGCGCGTTACGTTGTCCTTCACCGCAGTGCTTGTGCAAATGACTGCATCCCACGGTTGCACTGGCGCAGTAATGAGTTCGCTGATGGCATCCATAGCACCCGCAGACGAAGTGGTGTGCGTAATGCCGCACAAACTCCACGCTGCATTAGAACCTGCGGCCACACTGCGATGAAACGCATGCTGACCAATGCCGGGGCCGGGGTAATACACCAAGCCTGCTTGAGACAAGGCACCTAAGTTGTGAGGTGCCACCGCGCGCACAGGTTCTGTTCTGCCTTGCGCTTTCACTTGCGCTGCAAAGTGCTGTCCATGCTCAGGCTTTTGAACTTGCGCCCAAAACTCCGTGGCATGCGAGTGCGTGAGGAACCCTCGCAAAAAAGACTCACCAGCTGCATTGCGCCCCATCAACTTGGGACCACTGGTGGTGTAGGCCTCGGGGTGGTAATAAATGACAGGATTCATGCAGCTAGATTATCCCAACAACTTAGCCCCAATACCACCCATCGTCATTCACAATGGTTCTAACGGCCGTCAGCTGCACCTGGCCGGGTCCAAAGGTGGCGCCCACCGGGTTGAACACATCCAAGTAAAAAGTTTCGTCGGGCTCGGGCGTGGTGTCTGCAATGACCTCCACCAACACCAAAGCATGGTCTTCGTTGGGGTAGATGTTGAGCGTGCCCTGCGTAAAAATAAAGTCTTGCCCCGCCAAGGCGGTGCCGCTTCGTGTTTTGTACTCCACACTCACAATTTGATTTGGATCTGAGCGATAGCCATTGAACTGCACCCAAAAATACACCGGCGTGGTGCCCCCTGTGCCCTCGCTCACCACCTTCTGCACAGCCGCCTGGGTTGCCGGTTGATGTGCATATTGCCCCCTTAACGACTGGTCAATCCATTGTTGATAGGCACTCACCCGTTGCCAAGCCGCAACTTCTCCAAAGCTGCTGTCGTTGGTGTTGTCAACGTCGGGCACGAGGCCCACAGCACTTAAGCGCGCCGTAAAGCTGGCAATGCCCGCCACCAAATTGCCAATGAACGCTGGGCCGCCACTGTCGCCTTTAGAAATCAGTCCCTCGGCAGTGCCCAAACCCAAGCCCGGTTTATTGAGCAAAGCACCCAAGGCATCGTTTTGCACCAGGCCATTGTCAAAGTCGGCCACCAGTTGTTTGCCGCTGGTGGCTTCCCAAACACCGGCCTCGCCAAAGAAGCGACCTAAGGCCGCACTTTCTGCATCAAATTGGTTGTTGGCTTTTAAGCGAACAGGTGCGTCCGTAAAAGAAGCAAGCGTGCCCGACGTGCCAGAGCCCGGCACCCCATAGCCCACCATGGTCATGGTCTGGCCTATTTCTGAGTTGCTGCGGTAAATGCCGTAACGCTGCGCTGCGATGGGCGCATCTTGCGACAGCCACACCAAAGCTAAATCGCTGTTGCTGTTGGCAGTGTCGTAATGGGGGTTGACCAACACCTGACTTGAGGCCACGGTTTGCACGCCAGACGTTGTTTCAAAAATCACATTGGCACTGTTTGCATTACCAGCAAACAAATGCGCTGCCGTTAAAACAGCCGTGCCATCGAACAGCAACACGCCTGTGCCGTACTGATTGCCCACCACCAAACGAACAACGCCGTCAAAACCTTCACCAATGAAAGCTCGGTTGCGGGTGTCTGAGTAGGAGGTGACTGTGGTAACCATGGTTTGAAGAAAGTATGTGGATGAGCTTAACCCAAGCCGGCAACACGCCTGCGATTCAAAAATGGAGATTTGTTAGTTTTTAAGTTCACAAATTTAGAGGGGAAGTGGTGTAGCTTAACGACGATTTTTTTATTTGAGTTTGTCAGATATTCTCAACCGCAATCGGCCTTTGACACTAAAGATGATTCGCCGCTTGGTAGAACACATGACTTACCAGCAGAGGTATTGGTCAAGTCATACGCGCTTTGTGATGAGTTGATTGCCCTTAATCAACTTGATCAGCTCAGCCCACTTGAGTTCGAGAGACGTCAAGTTGCGCTATGAAGAGTGTCTACAAAATTAGGGGAGTGCCAGTGCATCCCAACCTACTTGAAGGTAAGCACCTTCATCCAAAGGAGTCCAGCCAGTAGACTCAGCTTGTATTTGGGCTGGTTCTACCCAGAAGTAATCTTATAAGGAGATCATCTACCTTTATCTGCGATTGCGTCAATTAGCAGCCTGACAGTGATCTTTTGTTTGACCGTCATAGATAGGTATTTTGAGATGACTTCTTGATCTGTAAAGTCAAACTCGAAGCTGACCTTGTTAGACCTATTGACTGGTTCATTAGGAACAGCGATCAAATCTTTGGGATCTACTTTGAGCCAATTTGCCAGTAGTAGCAGAGTTTCGCTTTTAGGCTGTGTCTGGCCTAGTAGCCACTTTCTTACTGTGTGAGGCTTTACTGTATTGGTTTTGTAGTGCTTGTTAAAGGCTGTAGCAAAGGCACTAGGAGTTGGTTCAATCTGATGGTTCTTGAGTTGTTTCGCAAGTTGTTGCGCAAAGTAGGCATGCTTTGAAATTTCTTGAAACTTCTGCAAGTTTTTGATCATCTTGATCTACCTTATGCTACTAGCAATGCTCGCAATGCAATCAGACGATTAGAGTTGAATGCCTCAGCTTGCTTTGTCAACTCTTCCAGATTTCCTTCAGCAGATTCAATCGCTTTACCGTCTTTCAATAAGCGTTGATTTTGAGCTGCTAATATTTCCCAAGCTGCCTGGGCCCATTCTTTTGGTTGTTTTTCCCCTTGGCTGAGTGCCAATAAGAATAACTGTTGGAATCGGTTAACTGCTACGCCTCCTCCAGTGACTGGGCTTGCAAGAAATGAAATGTCTGTACTAAATCTGGCCCTTTCTAGAAGCGCCTGATTTAATTTCTTTGTTGTTTCTTTAGAATTGGCTATCTGCTTGTCATCCTGCACAGAAGCAATGTGACCTGAACCAATCAGTACGATCGCTGCTTGAATAACTTGCGACAGCAATATGCCTTTGTCTTTGACATGAGCAGTGATCGATTCAATACTTCTGATCTTATGATCTGCCATCAAATCTAAAATGGGGGCATATATCGCTTCACTCATATTAGCTGTGCCAATTGAGCCTGCAATTTTTAGAGAAACATCCTCCCTTGCACTTATCAGTACCAGCTTATGCTGCTTAATAAGTTCTGTTTGTTCAACTGCTGATAGTTGTCTCGCACCTTTGATCCAGTAGTCTCTTCTAAACTGCTGGTTAACCATAAAGTCGCGAACTGATTCTTTGAACGTTGGGTCAGGAATTTCATTAAGCAACGATTGCTGTTTTGCAGTTAAATTGATCGCATCAATGTGATCTAAGTAATGTGCTGAGCATGCGAAACTGATCTTTGCAGGCGAGAGCCATTCGCTCATCGTAGCAAAGTGCATGGGATGCCAGTCTTTGTTGAAGTACTCGTGCGCTAAGTAATGCCGGTTTTGCTCTGCTACTTTCTTTAATCGGTCAGCTACACCAGGATTTGCACGTGTAAACATCGGATTTGTATCAATTAACTTTTGAGCAAACTCCAAAGCACCATCAACACGGTTCACTACGCCCTTTCCAGTAGAGCCCATGACAGAGGCATGTTCTGTCATCAGATGACGCATTGGAGCGAAAGTAGCCCAACCTGGGAGTGTGTTGTAGGAAATATAAAGTGCACCACCTATTTTGAGTTTGCGACGTATAAAGTCAACAATAACAGCACGATTCTCATCAGAGATCCAGCTCCAGATGCCGTGAAGCCCTATCGAGTCAAATTCAGGAAGATCGAGGCGATTACAGAAATCGGCAAAGGCTTCGTCGGTTAAGTGTGCATCTGCACCAGAAGCGGATGCCAAAGATTGAGCGAAAGCAGCTTGAGAAGGATTGAAATCAGTAGCGTACCAAGTAGAACCCGATGCAGCTGAATGAATGTTGACGCTTAAACCTTGTCCAAAACCTAACTCGCAGTGAACGCCAGAAGAAGGCGGTGCATACCCAGCATTTAAGAATGCAAGAGCTGCTCGATTTGGAT
>JACCDX011441259.1_pt1 | contig 14395 bp, 10 predicted proteins | sample 7449681 | NCBI WGS metagenome assembly JACCDX01 (sample SAMN15323450, study PRJNA562643) | freshwater metagenome | isolation source: river surface water | place: USA:Blue River Watershed | collected 2017-08-18
AAAAGGAATATTAAAAAATCCTTGAATTTGGCCGGCGTGTAAATCCATGGTGATTACGCGCGTTGCTCCTGCCACGGTAATTAAATCCGCAACGAGCTTTGCAGAGATTGGTGTGCGTGGACTGACCTTTCGATCTTGGCGAGCATACCCATAAAATGGCATGACCACTGTAATGGATTGAGCGGAGGCCCTCTTCAATGCATCCACCATAATGAGGAGTTCCATCAAGTGATCATTCACCGGCATGGAAGTTGACTGTATGAGAAAGACGTCAGTGCCACGTACGCTCTTTTCGATTTCGCAAAAAATTTCTCCATTGGCAAAGCGCACCAACTTTGGATCCACCAACTGCACTTCTAATTCTTTCGCAATGTTTTCCGCAAGAATTTTATTCGATGACCCAGAGACGATCGCAAATTCTCGCATGCTGTTTTCCTTTATTAACATAACTTGAAAGCTAAAAAATTAGATAAGACTATTTTCGAAAGAAAATTTGATAAAGGCAAAGAGAAACTGCAAAATTTTCTCCTTCGGGATCATTTCAAAAGGAGGGATATGAATGAAGAGCACGGGCCTAAAGTGATTTCTCTCCGAGTATTTTTGTAAACTTTTGTAGTAAAGATTATTACACACGTAAGTCCCTGCGCTGTAAGAAATTTCAGCACTGAGATTAAGTGTTTTCCCAATGTCTAAAAATACTTGTTCTGATGTTTGCGGGAATGTGGAAAAAATTCCTGCGACACCCCCTAGAATAATTTCCCCTCGAGAAGGCTTGGCTCCATTGTTGTCCGCGATGCGAGCATCATTCCAATTGATGGCAATTTTTTCAAAACTCACCGAGCTTCGATTGTCGGCGAGTCCCAAATGAATGATCGCCTGCACATCATTTGCGGCATCATAAACTTTTTGGATCGCACCCTCGAAAGTCACCGGCAAAACAATTGATTCAACTTCAAAATAAGAACTTTTCCATTGAGAAATATCGGGAATTAAATCTTTTGTTGGGTTCGTTGAATAGGATCCAAAGGGTTCAAAGGCAGTGATTAAAATTCGTGGAAGTTTTGGAGTGAGAGTATTCATAAAAAAGTGGTTGGGGTGCTAGGATTCGAACCTAGGCATGGCAGAATCAAAATCTGCAGACTTACCACTTGTCGACACCCCAATGATTTGGATAAATCTAACTATAAGAAAAAAAGAAAAAAATGTAAAGGTCATTCCACTACACCATTCAAGAGATCACAACTAAAACTTTGGAAACGTTGTCCTCGGTCGCGATAAAACGACTGGAAAATTTGAAAGGCCGTCGTCGAGCCATACAGCGAAAAGGAAGACCCTAAATTCCGGGCCCCCTCATTACCCACCCAAAGGAGTGTGAGGAATCGTCCATCATAGGCCACAAACCAATTGTCAAAACCTGAGTTGGTCGTTCCAGTTTTTCCAAAAAATCGCAAATTCTTAAAGAGAGGGTCGAGCTTTGAAGCTACCGTTGTTTCATTGGGATTTGAAAGGACATACAAAGTTGTCTCTTCTGGATCTTTCTCTCCACTTTGAATTTGTTGACAAGATTCTCGGATAAATTTTTCAAAACTCATCGCCAACTCACCAAGGCTCATCTCCACACTCCCTAAAAGTTGAGAGGGGAATTCTTGCAGTGGAGTTTTTAAATTGGGGATAAAAGGCAATAACCCTGCCTCTAATTTTTCAAAGCCAAATTGGTTTGCTAAATGGATGACTGGGCGGTTATAGGATTTTTGAATGGCCGTCTTGAGAGTCGTTTCTTCCTCGGGCGATTGTAACTGTGAAGCCTCTTTGGGAGACCAGGCACCAGATTTTAAATTTAATGTCAGTGGCAAGAGCGACACTTTATCATCATAGGAGAATTGCTCCTTAGTCAAAAGATTATAGACGAGTGGTTTGACAGTACTCCCCACTTGATGCCTTTCATTGACGATGGCTTTTTCTAAATTTCTTTCCACTTTGGAATAGTAGGAAAAATCTTTGTGTGTCGATGTTAATGAAGGATCATCTTTAATTGTTGGCAACAGCTCTCGAATTAAAACTTTCACCGCAAAATCAATTTTCTGTTCTTTAAATCGTTCACTGATTTGTGATCGAACCTCTTGAACTTTTACTGCCAGGACAAATTGTTCATAAGGATTGATATCGAGCCCAATATTTTTCAAAGCATCTTGAGAACGAACATGACTCAAGCGGGTTTGTTCAGCTTTGTAGTATTGAAGAAAAAAACGTTTTTGATTTTGTGCTTTGAGATTTTGGAGGAAACGCCCCCACTCTTTATCCCCCCAAATGAGCTGATCACTTTTCGCAACTTCATTTTTTTCAAGCATTTTCCCAATGACAATATTGGCACGCTCTTTCAAGCGATCGACGTGAGTGAGAGGGGAAAAATAGTTGGGACCTTTCAAGAGACTGACGAGAATGGCAATTTCATAGGGTGTTAAATCTTCGGGGCGTTTTTGAAAATAAAACAGTGAGGCACTGTAAAAACCTTTGATGCGCATGCCTTGCAAACCTCCCCACTGAAACTCGTTGAGGTAGGCTTCAAGAATTTTTTCTTTGGGGAATTTTTTCTCCACGTAAAAAGTCACAATGATTTCATTCACTTTTCTGATCAGCGTTTTTTCATTGGTAAAAAATAAATTTTTCACCAGCTGTTGAGATATGGTAGAGCCCCCTTGGCTAAAACGCAGCGATCGAAGGTTTGCCCAAAGTGCCCTAAGAAGTGAAATATAATCCACACCAGAATGTTCCAGATAACGAGCGTCTTCAACGGCTATAATCCCCTTCCAAAAAAGTGGCGGAATAAAATCAAAAGAGACGTAGTGCTTAAAACAAAAATTTTCGACACAATCATTTTTGAGAAGAGGCTTTAGTTCAAAATCTTTACGCACCAAAAAATGTTTATTGGTCAATGACACTTCTTCCAATTGCCCTTCGGAAAACATACGGCTTAAAAATGTTTGGTAGTCTTCGGATTCAGTGGTGAGTTGATAAAAAAATCGAAACTCTTCTTTATTGACCAGAGCACCTTCTTTGAAATAAATACTCTCACCCTGTGGGGTTTTTGGACCTATGACATTTTTGGTTTTCTCTTCGAGCACCGCGATATTTGCCTCATAGAGAATTTGATGAACATACATGGTGGCAACACCCACAAATGCCAAAAGAGAAATCACCATGAAGATTGTCAGCCGTATAACCCATCGACGCCAAAAACTCTTTGCTTTTTTAACCATATTTATTTATCCACATATTGCAAAAATTCCGAGAACGCACTTGAAAGCTAAAATCCGATCAGTACTAAAATCCGATCTAAACTTACCTTACTGATCGAAGTTTAGTTTTCAAGAAGGCCGCAGGGTTTTTGGGCGAGGGAGCATAGTTTAAATGCTATGTGACTGAAGCCCAAAAATCCGAGAACGCACTTGAAAGCTAAAATCCGATCAGTACTAAAATCCGATCAGTATTTGTGATATATTTTGACGTTATTTAATCGATTCATATACTATTTTCTTCAATCTATTTTATTTCGAGGAGAAAAAAGTGAATCTTCGCCTAAAAAAACACAACGTCATTCCATATTCTTTAACACTGAGTGCAGCGATCGCAGCATTTTTACCGAATAACTCTTACGCTCTTCCCGTCGATTGGCATGGTACTTTTGGCGTGGACACCACCATGATTTCCGATTTTCGAAAAGTGAAAAACACCACCGATCGTTTTATCACGGATGGCTCAGAGGAAGTGAAGAGTGGCGATGGGAATAAACAGTCTGCCTCTTGGCAAAGTTACTTATTCCGCTTGAATCCCGAGATCATTATCAATGACTCCGCGACTTTTAAAGCAGAGTTCACCACGGGGTATGGCAGCGGTGGAATTTTGGGTGACGATGCAGAGCTTCGCCAATCAAACTCTACTAATCAAATTGGCGACGCCCTTTATTACTACAATCAATCTGGTGGCAAAGAATTAAAACTCTCCAAGGCCTATTTGGAACTTTACTCTGATACTGCGACATATTTACTGGGCCGGCATACTTACCACTGGGGCTTGGGCGCACTCTACAGCGACGGTAATAAACCTTGGGATCGTTTCTCGTACTCTCGAGATGGAATCACCATGAAGGTAAAATTGGGGAATTTTCACGTCAATCCTTTCTGGTCAAAAATTGCCAACACCGATTCTCTCTCACGTTCAACCTATGCGAAAGAGTATGGGGTCTCCATGCTCTACGATAACGCTGAGAAAGATATTGCCATAGGGCTTAACTACTCTGTTAAAAGCAGTTCCAATTTAAATGCCACATACAAAACTAACACGGCCAATGGTGGTGGCGAACGGACTCTTGGGCGTTCAGAAGTTAAGATTACGGACATCTACTTTAAAAAAATCTTTAATCAATTCGATATTGCACTGGAAGTTCCTTTAGTCGATGGAGAAATTGGCAATGCTTCTGGAGTATCGACGCCAACAAAATATTCTGCCAAAGCTATTTTGTTTGAATCCAATTACCGCTACAAAGAAGGAACCACCTATGGGTTTGATTTTGGTAAAGTGGATGGAAACGATTCCAACCCCGGGCAGTTTGATGCTCTTTACTTAAACCCCAACTATCAAGTGGCCAACATTCTTTTCCGTTACAATCTCGCTGCAGTGGAAGATCGTTCACAAAATATTTATGATGCCTACATCACCAATGCACTTTATTTTAAATTGCGTGGGGAATTTAAGAGTGAAAAATGGATATTTGACACCTCGGTCATTTACGCCTTGGCCAACGAAACAGCGACCAGTGGAAACACATCCTACAATCATGCAAAACATCGTTACTTTACAGCTAACGCCAATCAGGATGATTATTTAGGAACGGAAATTGATTTGGGTGCCAAGTATGTGTGGAGTAATGAGATCACCATTGGATCAAAACTCGGTTATTTATTGACTGGGGATTTTTATGGATTCAATAACACGGCGACACCCAATGACACAAAAAATTCCTTCATGTTTCAAGTGGATGCCAGCGTTAAATTTTAAGAAAATAATCTCGATCGTCTTAAAAAATTCTGTGAGTCACTAAAGTCACTATTGAGTAATTTGAAACGAGTTTCCATTAAAACCGTTACTCAATGGTGGCAAAGTCCCCATATTGAACTGTCCACTACCAAGAGGTCCATCAATGGATGCAGGGCCTCTCATTGGGTCAGCATAGCTTGGTAAAATTGTATTTGAAAAATTACCCCCCATATCGTTGGAAGAATAATCATCATTCTGTGCTCGTTCATTTTGATAGGCCTGGGCTCCTGCGGCAAGAATAGTGCGATTCTCATTTAAGCTTTGAATTCTTGGCCCATAAGAATTGACTAATTTTGCCTCCACCTGAGCTTTATAGGCTGGTGCATTTGCTACAGCTGTTTGGCATTTCAATTGATCTGCTTGCGTGACAATACGAAATATTTTTCCAACACCACAGGCGTCATTGACTTTCTTTTGTAAATTTTCCATTTCATTTTTCCATTGAGCTTGGGCACGTTGCTGAGCAGCATTGAGCATTCTGGCATTTCGATGATATGGCTCCATGTTTCCATTTCGAACTTGGTAGGCATCGCTCCACAAATTGGTCTGTGCAACTTTTTGGCGTTCAAAACTTTTCAGCATACTTGGGATTTTACTTTCTTTGAGCTTTTCATTATTCACTTCGCGGTAAAACAATACTTTTTGATTGACCACCATAATATTTTTAGCCTGAGTAGAAATCCCTTCATCGGCAAGCACTTGCAGCATGGCATTGTAATGGGCTTTATCCCCTCGATAAAGTTTCGCCATTTGCTCTTTGAGGGCCACGATTTCATCAGTAATTTTATCTTTGGCAGCGTCAGTCATTTCATCGAGCAAGGAGTCTTTTAATTCATTAATTCTTGCTTGGAGTGGTTCAACTAGGTCCCTTTCCATTTTTGCCATAAGGCGGGCATACTTATCCACTTCAGCAATGAGTTTATCCCGTTTTAAATTTCCTGCACCAATTTTTTTCTCCATACTGTTCAGGGGCTTTAGGAATTTATCTTCAGCCTCTTCGAGAGATTTTTTCAACTGTTGGCCATTTAAAGCCAGAGTGATTTGCGCCAAGAGGCCTTTCATTTCTTTCACCTCTGCTAAATCCCCTTTGAGTTTTTTAATTTCATCCGCAGAGTAATCTTTACAGGCGAGGACAACTTTATCCATCCAATGGTCTTTGACAGTTTTAAAGCCCACTAAAGTTTCATCTTTGTGCCTTGAAAAGCATGATGTTTCAAAGTTATTGAGATTGTAGCTCGCTAAGTTCTCGAGGACCGGAATACTTGATTGCAAATTTTTGGACTCTTGAAAAGCTTTGGGCCACTTATAGTGGATGGATGATGATCGGTTGGGGTCAAAGCCTGAGACCGCAGTGGATGCGCTGGAAGCGACCGCTGGGCTGAACTGATCTCCAGGAATTCCCTTAAAAGAAATTTTTTCTACCTTCGATCCGTTGGTGACTGTCTCTGTAATCACTTTATTTTTGATTAAACAGGCTTTAAGTTCACTATAAGTTTGGACTTTACCACCCAATATGACATGAAGAGAGACTTCATAATTATTACTCCCTTTGATTTGGGATAATGAAGGTCGGATGTCACCACATTCTTTATAGTAGCTGGGAATAGAAAAATCAAATACGCCCTTTGGTGACATGGAAAATCTAGGTGATTGTTTTGGATTCACAAACAACAATTTTTTCAAAGCCTCATCAGACATACTCGTGCTGTTACTCAATGTCGGGCATGTTTTTACAGGTTCTGGTGTAGGGGCTGGTACTGACGGACCACTATCTCCCGAAGGTCCTTCAATGTCTGCTATACCAACTTCTCGCTCCATTGTGGCTTCTTCTGCTACGACAATTGACGTAGAGAATAAATTCAAAAGGAGCAATGTTAAAAAATAATTTTTTGATGATCGTTTCATCATAGTCAATCCCTCACTTCAATAGGAGATGTCAGTCTTCTCAAAATCCTATCGTCCATGAGGAAAAAAACTTAAATTTTTATCAAATAGGTGTTTTTCGAGAGGCAAAAATGATCAAACCCGACTTAATCGATATGGTATGGGTCCACATCAATTTTCTGGGAGATTGTATAGGGAAGAAGAAATGAGTCTTGATAAGTTGTTAAAAGGTTGTGAAGCTGGTTGAGGTTGGTGGAGCGAAGGAGGAATAACCAATGGAATCGATTCACTCGTTTTTCAATTTGCGAGGGCCTAGGCCCCAGAAGTTCAACTTGGGGGAATTCTTTCTTGATGATGGAACGTAGGGCATCACAATTTTTAGAAATTTCATTGACGAGCACCCTTTGATCTTTGGCACTGTAAGTGATGGTGGCCATTTTACTAAAGGGAGAGGCGTGGCAAAGTTTTCGAATACGTTTTTCGTCTTCGTAAAATTCATCAAAGCTCCCTTTGACCACGTGTTGAAAAACACTGTTCAGCGGAGACAGCGTTTGAATGAGTACTCGCGAGTCCCCATGAAATCGCCCCGACCTCCCGCTGACTTGCACGAGGGTTTGGTAGGCACGTTCGTTGGAGCGAAAATCAGGAAAATTCAATTCTCCATCAATCCCTAAAATCACCACCAAGTTCACTCGTTCAAAATTATGCCCCTTGGAGAGCATTTGCGTGCCTACAAAAATATCCAATTCATGATGATGAAATTTCTCTAGTATATTTTCCAGTTGAGTCATGGTGGTGATTTCATCGCGATCAAAACGCCCGATGCGCGCTTTAGGGATTAAAGATTGCAAAACATCCTGCACCCGTTCCGTTCCAAAACCCATTGGTAAAAATTGAATGGAAGAACACTCTGGACACATTTCCGGTAGCGGCTGATGGTATTCACAGAAGCTGCATTCGAGGCGTTTTCGTCTCTTAAAAAACTTTAATTGCACTTCACAGTTGGGGCACTGAAAACGATGCCCACAATTTTTACACTGATAGAGGGAAGAAAATCCCAAACGATTGTTGAAGACCAAAACCTGTTCATTCTTTTCAAGAGCTTCTTGAATGGCCGTTATGGATTTTGGATGAAAAGGATAGTAGAGGGATTTTTCCTCTTTCGTGAAATTTTTTTCCCGCATATCAATCAATTCAATTTTAGGGAATTGCACGACGCGAGCCCTTTGTTTCAAAGTAAAGTAATGGTGTTTTGCTCTTCCCTCATTAAAACTTTGATGAGTTTCAAGAAGTGGAGTGGCTGAACCTAAGATCACTGGAAACTGGTAGAGGGAAGCTTTTTTAATGGCCAGATCTCGCGCATTGTATGGGCATCGATCGGACTGTTTAAAAGACTGATCATGCTCCTCATCCACGACGATCAAGCCTAAATTGGCGAGTGGCAAAAAAATACTGCTTCGGACTCCAATGATCAGTTTCGCCTGGCCTACATTATTTTGCAATTCAATCCACAGCTGATATTTGTCACTGGCCGAAACAGAAGAGTGGTAGGAATAAATTTTAATGTTATTGGGAAGATATTTTTTAAAGTAATCCACAAATTGTGGAGTCAAATTGATTTCAGGAACGAGAAAAAGCACAGACTTATTTTCAGACAAAACCTTTTGGATAATTTTGAGATAAACTAAACTTTTCCCAGACCCTGTCACTCCGTGAATTAAAAATTTTTGAAAACCTAAAAAAAGATGGGAAGAAATTCCATCAAAGGCTACTTTTTGTTCGGCAGTCATTTCCCCTTCAAAGGGCACTCCCAAACATTCTTCAAATTGAATCCTATGAGGGCGCACGAGAAGTTTAGGGATGGATTCAAAAATCACTTTCCCCAAGGGGTAGTGGTAGTATTTTGCAAGCCATTCAAAAAAAACTAACTCCTCTTCTTGAAAATTAATTTTCGTTTCAATGGGGCCGATGATGTCCTTAAATTGTTCTTCGGAAAGTTCTTTGGATGTTTCTTTTCGCTGATCATCATCTTGAAGTAAGTTCAAAACCACGGCCGTAGTTTTAGATTTTCCAAGGGGAACATGAACGAATTGCCCACGTTTGTAAACTTCATCATCACTTTTTGTCACATAGGTGAGGATGGAATTATTAAATACTGTATTAACGGCGAGGACGTACTTCTTCATTAAAACAATGTTTCATCAATTTTGTATGAAGATGACAGAGACTTGTCTTCCCCGGGCTGTGCGAGATACTTTCGAAGCTCTTCATCTTTTTTGAATAAACTTTTTTCTTTTTTTGGTAAATTCTCGACACCAAGAATTTGGATCTTCTTAAAATTTTGGCCTTCTAAAACTTGAATGATCCCTCGGGGTAATTCGTTGGTGCCATTTAAAATCCCATAACTTTCGAATTCAATTTTGCTGGAAAAGTCTGAAGTGTTTAACTCCAAAAATTTTAATCGACGCTCTTCATTGGTGAAGTGAGCGATCAAACTTTTTTGATTGTATTGCCAAAAAAAATCATTCCCTAACTTAACCAACTGGATATTGGGAGAATTCTTTAAAGAGTTGCTGCGAAACAGTGATTGAACTTTTTCTTTTTGAGTTTGGTCTTCGGGGTTTAGCGGTGAATTGGTCTCACGAGAACCAGGGTTTTTGACCAGATGAGCCTTATAAGATTTCAATAATTTCATTTTATCATCATCGTAAAGTTGTTTTGTTCGGATGATGTTACCACCAGTTTTTTCAATGATGGATTCAAATCCCGCTCCGCGATTGTGAATAAGGAACATGAGGGAACTTAGAAACAGTGAACGATGCTGAACCAATTCTTTTTTAATCGAAGATAAAAGGTCTGGGTAGAACTTAATGCTTTTGAGCTGTGCCTCTTTCATGGAAGGTTTATCATACCTCATCACCAGAAGCGAAGTGATCAAAGGATTTTCAAGGCCGATGATGATCTTGTAAAAACTTTCTTCATTGGGCTCTACGGTACTTACTTTGATTTTAATTGCCACTTGCCCATCGTAGGGAGGGTTATTGTGTAAGTTTTTGAGTAGGCCTTCTTCCGTAGGTATTGAAGAGTGAGTTTGAAACAGAGTGAGAGACATCACAATCCCATGGATCAAGACCATCATCAAAATTTTTTTAAGTGTATTGGTGTTCATAAGAATCCTAAGTTCATTCAATTGATATGGAATTTTTTCATTTTATCTTTAATAATTTTTTTCATTGTATCCGAAGTCTGATCATTTAAAAGAGCAATTTCTAACGTTGCATTCAAATAGCCTTCGACGTTACCGGTATCAAATCGAATTCCATCAAAGATGTGGGCATAAACGCTTTGTTCATTCAAAAGTAAATTGATGGCATCGGTCAGTTGGTATTCACCCCCGACTCCTCGTGGAATCACTTTGAGTGCATCAAAAATTTCTGGTTTAAAAATATAACGGCCAGGTGTAGCAAGATTTGATGGAGCGACTTCAGGGCGAGGCTTCTCAATCATCGCCTCCATTTTTAATGTACGTTTTTCTGAGTCAACGTAGGTCCCTTTCACGACCCCATACTTATAAGTTTCATTGGGATCGACCTCCATAACTCCAATCACAGAACTGTTCTGATGATTTTTAGAAACTTCGATGAGTTGTTTGATTACGGGATTTTTCCCAATGACAATTTCATCGCCAAGGATGACTGCAAAGGGATCATTCCCAATGAGATCTTTGGCACATAAAACCGCATGCCCCAAACCCAACTGCTCTTTTTGCCTTACGGCCGTCACTTCAACTAAATTTCCAATTTTTCGAACCAACTCAAGTTCTTTAATTTTTCCATTCTTCACCAGAAAATCTTCCAGATCAAAATTCCGATCAAAGTAATCTTCGATGGCCTGCTTTCCTGACGAGGTAATGAAGATCACCTGTTCGATTCCCGACAAAATCGCTTCTTCGACAACGTAGTGAATCATGGGGAGATTGATAATGGGGATCATTTCTTTGGGGATTTGTTTGGTGGCCGGAAGAAATCTCGTTCCCTTTCCAGCAACGGGGATCACAACTTTTTTAATTTTCATATTTTCTCACCAAATTAGGTTATAATAACCCTAATTAATTTTTTTGCATTGATGTAGGAATTCCTATGAAATATTTTAAATTTAAAAATCTCAATTGGCACCAAAATTGGCATAGTCATCACCGACTTTTCTATGGATTATGTTTTGTCCTTGGCATTTTCTGGAACACCTCCATATTGAGCACTCAAGTATTCCACAACTTTGAAACCACACGCATGAAGTCTCTTTCTGGCGCAGGGGTTGGTTCAATTCTCCTCGATGAAGCCCCTATATTAAACCCTGCAAGCACGGCATTTTTTAAAGACTCATCCATCGTTTACCATCAAGGAAAAGGTGAGTATACCGCGAAAGAACCATTGATCCCCACACTTCCCGACTCCAAAGCGCGTGGCTTTTTTTTGGCCGATGGCGGTGAAAGTGGTTTATCGGGAAATTTATTTTACACTGATGTCGAAGATGGATTTTCCACCCGTAAACAGTATGGTGTCAGTTTTTCTGGTGCAGTAAATTCAAAAGCTGCCATGGGGTTTACCTATCGCGAAACCAAAGATTCACTTAAAACAAGCAGCAATGATACGGCGAGAAACGAAAAATACCAGCAAACGGTATTGGGAACTTCATACGTGTACGACACCAATATGAGTTTTGGTGTTGTGCTCATCGATCCATTCAAATCCCACTCCAAAGACTCACGAGGATTTTTAGGGTTTCAATACAACTTCCAATCCCCCATTGCAATCATTGGTGATGTCGGATCCCGATGGGATCAAAATCTTTCTGATTACTTGGTGTATCGAGGAGGATTGCAAATAGCCTTTTACAATGATTTTTTTCTACGTGCTGGAGTTTTTCGCGACAAAGGTTTCAGTGAACGAGGGAACTCCGTGGGCGTCTCATGGATTCAACCCCGACTCTCACTAGAGTTTGCAATTAAAAACACCAAAGTATTGACTGACAGCCGCACTCATCAACGATCCTATGATTTGAAAGAATCGTCTTTTGGTGTGGGCTATCGTTTTTAAAAAATTGTTTAGAGAAAATGTGGATCAATTATGGCAAAAGAAATCAAAGGGAAAAAAGACCCCAAAGAAGAAAAGCAAAGAGAACACCTCGCCGAGTTGTACCGCAACCGTTTTCAATTTTTAAAACAAGGACAAATGCTCTATCGCGAGGAGAAAATTTCTCAGGCCATTGAAAGTTATTTTAAATACCTCACTGTTTTGGCCAGTAAAAACGATACCACTGAAGACAAACTCACCCCCAACATGTTTGACCCCCAAAAGGATCTTTCTGAATTGTTGCTCATCTCTCATGCCTATTGGGACTTATCAAAGGCATTTGATCGAAGTCCCCACCACCAGAAGGAATGCTTGCGCTGTTTAGATCAATTTGTGAAATTTTCCATTGGGTACAAATACCAGCACGTCAACGCACAAATCATCCGAAAGTTTAACACTAAGAAGCAGGCGCATAATTACAAAGCCTTTGAAGTCGCCTATAACAAAATACATATCTCTTCAAAAAAATGTTACGTAGCCACTTTGGCCTTTGGTGAAGAGCACCCTATCACTCGAGATTTGCGGGCATTTAAATTGAGAATTCAAAATCGTCCTTATGGCCTTATGTTCATTAAGATTTATTACCAAATTTTTTCTGGTATCACGACTAAGGCCGAAAATAATTTTGTGTTGCGAAGTGCCTTGAATATAATTTTTCGCCCCATCATCATCCTGATTCATCGGATCGTAAAATATGCTTTCAACTTATAAGAAAATAATCTTTAAAGAATGGTTGATGTTTTTTTTAGGTGGTACGATTGTCCTTTTGATGATTTTATCACTCGGTCATGTTATCAACGGAATCATGCGTGTAAATTCTCAATTAAACGAAGTCATTATCGGACTTCTCATCGAAATCCCCAGTTTTTTAATTAAAATATTCCCCGTGAGTTGCCTTGTGGGCTCGCTGTTCTCCATCAACAAGTTGAGAAATACCAATGAGCTCACGGCGATTTTTGCCTCGGGATACTCTCGACTGCAATTTATGTTTGACATCTTTTTGATTGGCAGTCTGATGGCCGTTGTTTTGTTTGGAGTGAACTCGTACTTACTCCCTTATGCGAAATCAAAAAAAGATTTAGTACTCTCCACCTATGGGACATTCTCTTCATTTAAAGCTCAAGGACTTTCCGCCAACACCATCAACTCGGGAAAAATTTGGTACAAAAGTGAACATTATTTTTTTAACTACAGCTCATTTGATCAAATTCACAAACGCCTCAACAATGTGGAAGTGTATCTGTATGACACCAACAATCGCTTAATGGAAAAAATTGAAGCAAAGTATGCCATCAATCAAAAGGCAAATCTCTGGGAGTTTTTTCAGGTCAAACGATTAACTAATTTAAATTTCCCCTCGTTCCCAACGGAAACAACTTTTTCCAAACTCGACATGACCCTCAATGAAAATTTGGATGATTTTAAAAAAATTAATTCCGACATCACCACCTTGAACATCGTCAAACTTTGGGAGTATATTTCTATTCTCAGTAACTCCGGCCTGAATACGGCAGAATACTTGGTCTTATTTTACGACAAATTTTCCAGTTCAATCATTTGCATTATCCTTTCATTACTGGCCGGGCTAGCAATTTTCACTCCGAACCGTCGCACCAGCTCCTTTGGAAAAAATGTAGGGCTTATCTTTGCGTTCACTTTATTTTATTGGTTTCTTTACTCTTACCTTTCAACACTAGGGCAGAGTTCTAAAATCGATCCCATCGCCGCCACATTTGGTGTCCCCGTAGTGCTTTTCTCTTTATTGATTTTTTATTTTATTTACCATCGCAAATTGAGGTAAGATGACTGAAAAAATTCCAATGTAAAGCGAATTAAAGAAAGTATTAAGGTGAGACATTTTTATGAGTGACAATAACAGCAATGACAACAGCAATGACCATGACGAAATCGAAATTCCTAAACCAGAAATAAAAAATAATTTTTTTCACAATTATGAATTGAAGGGAGAAAAATTAAAAGTTTTCACTCATCCAGCACCCGTTCTCAAAAAAATTGCCGTCCCCGTCACTGAATTCAACGATGAACTAAAAACTCTCGTGCACAACATGCTTTACACCATGTACACCTCGCCAGGTATTGGTCTTGCTGCCCCACAGGTGGGAAAAAGTTTACGCCTTTTCGTCATCGATGTTTGGTATAAACGTGAAGAAGTCACAAATTATGAAGGGAAAACAGAATTCAGACTTTCTGAATTTTACCCCATGGTTTTTATCAATCCTACTTTTCATAATAAAAAAGGTGAGATCCTCTATGAAGAAGGATGC
>JACCDX010121376.1_pt1 | contig 14392 bp, 11 predicted proteins | sample 7449681 | NCBI WGS metagenome assembly JACCDX01 (sample SAMN15323450, study PRJNA562643) | freshwater metagenome | isolation source: river surface water | place: USA:Blue River Watershed | collected 2017-08-18
GTACTGAAGTAGCTGCCGTACCAATATATTGTTCAGCATTAGTTACTTTTATAGATGCTGATGTGTTTGATATGAATGTTGGTAAAGAACCAGTTCCGTTGGTTATAATTCTAACAACCGTAGCAAAAGATGAACTTATAAAATTAGCTTCAGTTTGTGTTGCTGCAGAACCTGTTATTTGCTCAATACCAGTAACTTTAATTAATCCATTTATTGACGCAGTTATAGCAGGTGCTGCAATACTACCGCTATTAATTATTTTAGTTACAATTCCAAACTTATCATCAATGCTTGATGTTAAATTAGCGCTAGAAGTTGTTGATGTTATTTGTGTTAAAGAACTAACATTTATTGGATTATTTATATTCCAATTCTGTCCGTTGTTTAATGCTAATACAGAAAGTGTTGCAGATGTTCCTCTTTTTATAATACCTTGCATTATAGCAAACGAACTACTTATTAATCCACTTTCAACATCACTTCCACTAAATGAAGATGTTACATTTGTTTGAGCAGTTACTTTAATTAACCTTTCATCATTTGTAATAATACGTGGGGTTTCTAATATAGTATTTTTTACAATATAATCAGATATAATTTTTGCATATCTAATACCACCAGCAGTTTCTACTCTTTGTGTGGTTGTTGCAACGGATGGGTAGTCATAGTAATATCTACCTGCTCTTACACTACTTTCATTTCCACCATAAAGAAGGTCAGTTGCAATAGCATCAATAATATAACCAACATCTCTTCTACACTTTGTTTGGTTGTATTCTAAAGTTGGATATGCAACATTTATAAATTCAATAGTTTCATTTTGAATTAATTCTTTATTACTTCTTAATAAACTATATGCAGCTTGTACCGATGATGAAGCTTGATTAAATGTTTTGTTTAATATTATATTTTGCGCAACACCAGCAGCATATCTAACACCATCGCTGGTTTGGTTTATTTGTGAATCAGTTGCTTGAGATGGATATAGATAATAATATAATCCAGCCTGAACTGCTCTTTCATTTCCTTCATATTTTAAATCGGTTGCAACGGCATCCAAAATATACCCAACATCTCTACTACAACTTGCTTCATTATAGTAAAATCCACTCCAAGAAGATGATAGATATTGTATAGTTTCAGATTGTATAAATGCTCTATTATCTAATATTGCGTTCGCTGAAGTTTCTCTGTTAATATTTGGTTCTACAAATGTTTTATTTTGTAGGAATGTTTGAGCCATTCCACTAACGTACTTAATAGCAGTTAATGTTGGAGCTAATTGTGTAGTAGTTGCCTCAGATGGATATTGATAATAGAATAATCCACTTCTTATACTTTCTTCGTTTCCACCATATAAAAGGTCTTTAGATACACCATCTATAATGTATCCAACATCACGTGAGCAACTTGCTTCATTATAATAAAACCCACTCCAAGAAGATGAAACAAATGCAATCGTTTCAGCCTGAATAAATGATTTGTTATTAACCAAAAGGTCATATGCATTTATAACATCAACATTATTAGATGGTGTTGATGAGCTTGCTATTAACAATGGATATGTTAATGTACTTGCTATTAAACTTTGAGGTGTTGCTGATGAATTTACTATATTAAATACACCTGTCATTTCTGGTGTATCTTGTGAAATATAATAAAGTTTGTTGGGTGCGTTATATGGAATAGTAAATGTAATTATACCACTACTATCACCATTATTTATAACACCACTATCGTAGTTATATATATTTTGATAATCAAATCCACTTACAGGTTGCTTTCTAATATAAAATGGTTCTGCATCAGGTCCTAATCCACAACTAACAAAAAACTTATAGGTTTCTCCTCTAAATAAAGTTAAAGTTGCATTTTCAACATCAGAACCACTTACATCAAATACATAAGCAGTTGAACCAGAATTATTAGTAATAGTATATTCTCTCTGATGGTCAGTTGGTATTTCTAAAATAGTACTACCCGTTCCATTTGCAACAATATTATAAACAATTGAAAAACTAGCTGATACTGAATTTCTTACCGATAGTGATGAAGATACACCACTATAATATGGATTGTTTGTACCTAATGTAACTGCTATACTTGCAGAATTATTTGATAATATATTTGGTGCTTGTGATATACCTCTTCTTAGTACATTTAATACCGTACCAAAAGATGAACTTACACTTGATGTTACAAAATCAGTTGCTGGTGTTGTTGTTATAGTTGATAATGCTGTCTTTTTTATGGAGTCAGCAGTATTTGATTTAAATGCATATGAACCAGTACCATCTGCAAATATTCCTAATAATGTACCAAACGATGAACTTATGTGTGATAAATCCTCTAATGATGCGGATTGTGATGATGTAATTTGTGTAGCTCCTAAAATGTTATAAGGTGAATCAAATCCATATCCTTTTGTTGAACTTCTTGCCAAAAGAGTTGGATAATTTGATGTACCACTTTCAACAATAGCACTAACTAAATTAAAATCAGCTTTTACTTCTTCAGCTGCATTTGTTGATGAATCTTGTGATGTATATTGTTGTAATTCATTGGTTACTTTAATTCCAGCATCAGTATTTAACGTTGTTACTTCTGGTAGTCCGCCTTCTAATCCTTTATTTAATACATCTACAATTATTGAATAAGATTCTCTTACTTTATTTCTAGCATCAGTATTACCACCACTACCACTAATCAAACGTGAACCACTAGCATACATACCATATAAACCAAACGAAATGTTTGAGTTGTTTAGTGTAGCATGTCCACCATTGTTTACTCTAATAGCATAATATGAGAAGTTATTAAAGAAAGATACCAGCTGAATGAATCCTCTACCGTTTACCAAACATCCCACCCCATTTGGAGAAATCTGCGTATAAGCATCCAATACCATTGAAGCCAATGGAGAATCAGGCGCTACCGCATCTCCGTTTACATAAAGACCACCTCCACCCGGTGGGATATCTTCATAAAGTTCGGTGAATGAATTCTCTTGGTTAGAAATCTGCGAGCAGTTCTGAATATATGGTGAAGTTGTAATAAATGCTCCAGGTTGGAACGCAAAACCAAACCCTCTTTCAGGATTTATTTGGTCGGGCCATAATCTTAATCCACCCACAGTTACCTCCGCTACATAACAACCACTATTCACCCAAAAAAGGTCTTGTTCTGGATTCTTAGCGTTAATTTTCGTAATACGCAAACCTGCACCCCATATAGTTGTGTTAGATGGAAGTATCACAGGATTCTCCTCTAAATACGTTCCCGCTTGAACCTTGATTACATATCCATTATAAACAGAACCAGTATCAAAACCATATCTACCATCGTAGCCCGGCGTTGCTAAAGATGCTGCTCTTTTAATAGTTCTTAATGGATATTGAATACTTCTACCATCATTATTATCATCACCATCGGTAGAAGAAACGTAAAGAGTTGGTACATTTGCACCAAAATCTTTTGCAAGAATACCAGCATATCTTATTGTATCTTGTGATACTAAAGCGTTTGATGCGGTTACATTTAAAAGGTTTTCACCAACTATTTCAAAGTTACCATCAATTGTTAATGAACCAGTTAAAAATACCGAACCTGTTATTTCACCTAAATCGGTAAGTTCATTTCCTAAAAAGAAATTGTTATCAACTTGTAATGAACCGCTAAATATACTACTACCAGTGACAACCAAATCCCCACCAATTCTAAGTGAACCGGATATATCCTGTTGTTCTTCAATTTGTTTACGAGGTATCAGTCTTGCCATTATACTATTTCTACTATTTTACCTTTAATTTCAAAATCCGATGCCGATACCTCATTTGGTACTCTTGTTATATCAGCTGTAAATGTAACTATTATATTATTCCCATCCACACCAACACCATATCTGTCTTGTGGTTGTTTAACTCCATATAAATAGATATCTATGTAATCTTTTATATTATCAACCTCCAAAATATCTACCACAAACCTTTTATTAAACAAAACCAAAGTAAAATAAATGCTATCACTAACACCAATAGAATCTGGTGTGTATGAGTATATGAAAGTGTCTGTGTTAACTCTTAGCACAAATTCTTTGAATCCTAACCTATCTCTTTTTTTTAGAGTTGTTCCTAAATCTATATTTGGTACTTGTCTACTCATTATTTTGTAATTTTTTCCACATCTCCGTTTATTTTAACCTCATCGGTTTCATCGATTGTATATGGATTTCCAAAACGGTCTAATATTGGAAAATTATCTTTTATGAATTTTATATGAAAATCATTTTCAATTTGTTCAAATATGTAATCATTTTCTCTTATAAATAATCCGTTTATAAAAACATCAAATCTTGCTGAAGGTTTTCTGAATTCTTCTAACTTTGGAAATAACGTTTTTACCCTAACATTTTCTACTTTAAAAATCCAATAGAATGGATGTTCCAAATCATAAACAAATAGTTCAAATTCATTTGGTTCATTAACCTCCTTCATAATATTTTTTAATTGTCTTATATTCATATTATAATTCTTGGAATTTACCTGTTATTGCTACCTCATCTTCAGCTTCTATGGGGAATGGAAGTGTAAAAGAAAAAGTTATTTCATTTAATTGACCATTATATGAGTAGGTATAATTAGAAGGTGATATAAAATCTCCATTAATATAAACTCTAAACCAATTTACAATATCAAATACACCAAATAATTCAGATGGAAGTATTGGTTTTTTAACATTTATAAGTTTTACGGTTGTTGCATTTATAAAAGTTGCCATCTGAGAACCACGTATAGCTACAAAATCAATAACTTGAGCATATTCATTATACAATGATGGTTGACTAAATAAGTTACCAGTTAAATCAGTTTCAACACCAAATACAACTCTTTTGGTAGTTCTTGCTTTTTTAACAACAGGTTTTTCATTATATCTTTCAGGAAGTAAATAAGCATTTACAACCATTGTAAAAGTTGTTCTTATAATTCTTTCACTACCTTCTCCAACTTCTTGCTGATTATCAAATGAATCTATACGAGTTCTAAATTTATACCCATCTTCTTTACCCCAATATTTATCAGTTGCATATTGAAATGCTTCTACTATCTTATTCATATGTTCGGTAAATGATGTCCAAATCATTACTTCATATGATATTGTAACATAAGATGGAACAACTACATTATATAATTCCATCACAGGCTTTGCATTATTTTGTAAAGAAAATCTTTCGTATCTATTTTTGGTTGAATATTTTTGATAAGATTGCATTGTTAATGCTTCTCTAAAATGTTGCATTGTTGCATCTCTTTCGATAGAATTTCTTTTGAACATTACCAAAGGTATTTGTATTCTACCTCGTTGGTCTCTTAGATATCCACTTTTTCTAGCACCTTCCCATCTTTCAGCATTACCATATATTAATGGAACATTTAAATCAGTACCATTTTCTTCCAATTTTGGAATAATAGTTGATGCCATATAATCAGCAATAGTACCATCTACATCTATAAGTTTTACACCTTTTAGATATTTTTGTTCTATTGGTATTTGATTAGCCCTATTTGTTTCTTTTTTATCCATTATACTACTCTCATTTCAGTTTGAATTGAACTTCTTCTTGTCATAAATGTAGAACATATAATAGAAAACTTCTCATCAGGTCTACCACCAATTAGTTGGTCTTCTGTTACGTTATCTATTTCAAAATATCCATCATTATGATAAATAATATCACCAACCTCAGGATAAAATCCTTTTTCTTTTAAAGTAAATCTATTAAAACGGAATTGTACGTTTTGAGATGCATCAACACCAAACCCTTCATAGTTTGCAGCTGTATCATCTCTTTGAATAACAGCCGTACATTCAACACCTTGATAATAAGTTTTGGAAAGTGATTCACCATATAAATTAGTTTTACTATCCTCTATAATAAGTTTATAAAGAACAACAGCAGTTTCAATAACCGCATCTACTAATTCTCTGGATATTCCTTCAAAGAATCTTATATCTCTATCTAAAGTAAATCTAGCCATTATTAACCAATATAAATTGCTAACGGAACTTTACGCAACATTTCTTGTTGTTGGTTTGCTTCGTTATTTCTATTTTCAAATTGAACTTTTCTACTTAATTCTTCTAATGTTTCTCTTAATTGAGTCATTAGGGCTTCCTTTTCAGTTGTTGCTTCTGCTCTTAATGCAGCTCCATCTAAACTGATTTCGGAACCGGGTATAGGAATATTTGAATACTTTTCTCTAATAGCCCCTAATAATTCCTTAACCAATGCTAATGTGTATTTTCTAACCCATTGCTTACCCACATCGTTAATACCATCATATGGAATAAAATCATATCCCATATTAGAATAATCAGATACTACATTACCCCTAACATCGGTCGAATTTGCTACAAACTCATCTCTTACAAAATATTCAAAATATATTCTTGGCATTGTTGCCATACTTGTAGCAGTTGGTCTTGGGAAAATTTGTAATTTATTATTGGTAATATTAAATGTATGTGCTGATTTTCTGAATTGGTCATTAAACTCAATTGCTTGAATTCTTAACATATCCTCAAATATTGGCATTAGAATAAATTGTGCTGCTGGTGAGAACGAACCAAATCCAAACTCATCGATAAGGTTTAATGTACCTTGTCCAGAAACTGAATACGGGTCAAAGAATCTATTGATTGCCGGAGTTGGTTCAAAATAAACTTTATTTACTTCAATTCTTTTACCACTCTCACTAACATTTGCCCATAAAGTATCTAAATCATAAGTTTGCTGTCCACCAACTAAATCAATATATCCCTTTTTAATATCAGTATTTCCACCAGCACCAGCTAAAGTTCCATATGCATCAGAAATACTTACTAAAAATGGAAGATTTGAACCTTGAACTAATTTTTGAGAATAATTTGTACCAATAGGATTACCTTTTACGGTATCTAAATTATTTTTTATATTAAATTGATTTACCTGAGCACTATACTCCGATACTGCTTCTTCTAAACAAGCATAAAAGTTTTCATCTACTAATTCTATATTTTGAATAGGGTATCCTAATCTCCTAGCACACCAAAGTGCCACTTTTGGAGCATCTTCTTGGAATTGGTAATCAGTATCATATATTCCAAAGGGGGTTTGCCCTGGGAAAAACGATGAAGAGCCAGGATATATTAATGTTTCTAATGCCATTATAAGTACTTATTTTAACGTTACCTATAAATATTAGAAATGAAAAGAATAGTGTTTAGAAAGGAATTAGTTGTTTACTTTACACATCTTATGCCACTTGAGTTACCGTTAGTATTACCGATGGAGTTGCAGGTCTTGTAGGAGTTGATTGTGTTCCTTTTGCCTGAATTTGTCCATTTACCGTAGTTTTAGAATAATATAATTCAATATAACTACCACTTTGTATATGGGCTAGATAATTTAGTGCTGCTACAGCGTATCCACCACCCGTTACTTTTTCAATAGAATAATCCGTATTTGAATTATCTATATTAGAACCTGTCATAGAAAACCAAACAGAAAAATCACAAGATTCGTTTGCGGTGGTATGTAATTGTGCTGAAAATTGAACATTGTAAATTCCACTATGTTTTACATATATTCTACTATCGTTATCCACATAAACAGTTCCGTTTGTTACGGATGTATCCGTTGTATTATATTGGAATGGGTATGCCGTATTAGCTGAACCCGATTGGGTTGTGGTGTGATAAAACTGTCCTCTATTAAATAATTTATTTCCATAGTAATAGAAACCGCTTCCACTTTCCACATTTATGTTACCAGTTACATTTAATGAACCGGTTATAGTTTGATTACCTTTAAAATCCGAAGAACCCGTATAGAATTGAGAACCAGTTACGATGAATATACTATTGTGAAAATTAGAACTACCACTTACATCAATGCTACCACTCATTTCGGTATTTCCGATTATGGTATTAGTTCCGGTCATTATGGTATTACCAACAATTGTGTTACTACCACTTAATGTGTGAACTCCGTTAAATGTTGTAGAACCACTTACATTAATACTACCACTTAATGTAGTGTTTCCTGTTAATATATTGTTTCCAATTTGAACAGTCGAACCACTTACATTTAATGAACCACTAATAGTTTGATTACCAACAAAAGTATTTGAACCAGTTGTTGCATAAGAACCAGTCTTTGAGTTTAGTGAAGCAGTGGTTTGATATAATTCCAATAACTCTGAATCAATTGTATTAATGAGTTCCAAAGATGCTGTCCAAACTTTAATTGAGTTTACTTCAGATTGAATAGATGATGTGAATTCATTAAATGAGGATGTAGTTGCAAATATACTAACATCAACTACTCCAGATGTACCAGAAGTACCAGATGTACCACTTACACCAGCCACACCAGCCGGTGATATAGTTACTTGACTTAAATTTTGTGTTACTTCTACTGCCATTTTATCTAGTTACGTTTTTCGATAGTTTAACCTTACCTTCTAACAATCTTGTAACTTCACATCCTCTTTCCAACTCCAAATCATAATAAGCTTCATTAAAATCCAATAATGAAGATGATTGAGCAGATATATAAATTGCAAGAGAACCTGATTCTAATGGTGTAGTTCCATTACTACCACTTAAATTAATACCGGTGTTACAAGCACCTTGAAGTGATGATGATAGTGATAAATACACTAAATCTGATTCAACACCAGGTCTTATTTGCATTCTTGCTTGATAACCAGTTAAATCTATTGGAGAACCATTTTCATCAGTCCAATTTACTTGAATATTAGTAGTTGCTCCTTGTTCAATTACAAATGAATATTTACCTGCTGCCATAATGATTGTTATGTTTACCCATATAAATATAAAAATTCTTCAAAGGGTGAAAAATAAAAAAAGGGAGTGATTTCTCACCCCCTCTTTTATTATGAATCAATGTTCAGATTCGTTTTTGGATTAGATATTAGCCAAATCCTTAACGTAAATCTTACCATAGAATTCTGGTCTTACCATTTTCTTAGCGTATCTAGTCATCACACCTCTTCTTGGAGTGAAGTTAGTTGGGTCATACACTAATGGAGTCATAATCAATGGTACATATGGAGCGTAAACAGCACCAGTCTCAAGGAAGTTATTTCCTCTGAAACCTAACAAGATTTCGTTAGAAGTCATGTATGGGTTTTTGTACACAGTGTATCTGTTGCTCATTGAACCGATAGCGGTTACACCAGCAGCGAACTGCATTGCATCCTTATCAGCGTTTACTACGAATCCTGGGATTGATTCCAAGATTGTACATACGTCTGGAGAAGCTACGATGAAGTTAGCTCCACCTCTAAGTGTCAACTGATGAATCTTGTTAGATACTTTGTTGATTTTCACACCTAAAGTCTGGAACCATGCGTTCTTAGTGTAAGCGTTAGAAGAACCACCAATGTTAGACCAAGTGTTTGTTCCAGCATTGTATTCTTCACCTACTGAAGTTGACCAGTACTCAGTTGTTAATGCGTTAGCTTTTAACATGTCTAAGATTTCCAAATCAATCTCTAAAGAGATATAATCAGATAACATAGAAGTTAATTCAGCTTCTGCATCAATTGAGTGGTAAGCGTTCAAGTCTTGTGCCAACTCAGGAGTCCACACAGCCTTTAACTTTCTAGTCTTAGCTACGATAGCCTCACTTCTTAATTCCAAATCAATTTCTGGAATATCAAGGTTAGTACCAGAAGAAGGACCTTCAATTGGGTTTCTATCTTCGAAGTCACCTCTATTGTAAGAAGATGGTTGTACAGAGTATCCTACAGTATATGCATTAGCACCTACGATTGAACTAGCACCTTCTTTAACTACGAATACTACATACTCACCAGCAGTTGAAGCTGATACAGCAGTTAAGTGATTGTAAGTTAATGAACCAGTGATGCTAACACCAGAAATTGTGAAAGATTTTACTGCTTCCAAATCAGCTGGTAAGCTGTTTGCATCTACTAAAGATGAAGTTGGGATTGCAATTTTCTTCAATCTATCTGAAGAAGATGCAGAGATAGCTGTATCGTATCCGATATCTAACCAAGATGCAGATGCAGCAGATACAGTTGCAGAATCAGTTGAATCCTGTACTGAATATCCGAATCTACCTGCTCCGTAAAGACCGTTTACAGCAGCATCAGTTCTACCAAAAGAATCACCAGTACCACCAAACAATGATTTACCATTGAATGCAGGGTTACCAGCTTGTGCAGTACCATATTTGAAGTCTAGGTAGAAAATAAGACCTGAAGGTAAGTTCATTGGTTGAACACTAACGAACTCCTTAGATGCGATTTCACCGAAGATTCTTCTTACTAATGGAAGAGCTACACCACTCCACTCTTCAGAACCTGCTGAAGTACCAGTTTGAGTTGCTTCATCTAGCAACTGCTTTGCTTGGTTTTCCAAAAGAACCGACATTGCATGTTGGTCTCTTTCTTTCAAACCTTCTAAAAGGCCAGTTTTTTCCCACTTGCTCTTCAAACCTCTAGTTTGCTCAAGCATTACTTGTTGTGGGTTCTTTGCCTCCATTAATTTGTTTAAATTAAAGTTTGCCATTTTTTGTTATTTTTGTTTTTGGTTAATTAAATAATTCCTGCTAATTTTTTGAACCTATCAGCCATCTCATTTGATTCAGCGATAATTTCTCTCTTTGGTGCAGTTGAAGCGGTTGGCTTAGATGCAAGACCTTCGGTCATTGTTTTCTTAGCTGCAACTTTTCTTTCTGTACCAGTGAATTTCATAGATTCAGCAAGTGTAGCGTAAACTAATTTTACTTCTCTTACAGAAGTTGTTCTGTCTAAGTTCTCTACAACTTTAACTTTTTGTTCGTTAGTTAAGTTATAACTTCTGAACAATTTGTTAGCGTAAAGTAATTTAGCGTTTAATAGATTTACTTCGTTGATGGTTTTTCTTAAAGAGTTAATTGTTGAGTAAGCTTCTTTAAGTTCAGCTTGCATTTCTGCAGCTTTATCTTCTTCTTCCTCTTCGTTAACTTCTTCTTCATCATCTCCATAACCCATTTCTCTTAGAATTTCATCTAAATCGATGGTTTCTTCTTCTTCAGCTACTGGTTCTTCAGCAGGAACTTCCATTTCTTCTTCACCTTCCATAGCTGGTTCTTCAACCGCTACTGGTTCTTCAGCAGGAACTTCATCTTCTTCTTCCATAGCTGGAGCTTCTTCTCCACCCATTTCATCGTCAGCAATTTGTGCTTCCAATTCTCTGATGATAGATTCTAAATCTAATTCATCTTCGTCAGCTTCTTCTGACATTTCCATGTCATCATCTGCTGGCATTTCTTCACCTTCCATAGCTGGAACTTCTTCGTGTGATTCTTCATCACCCATTTCATCTTCCGCTTCGGTAAGGTCTTTAACTTTTTCGTAGTCTTCAACTTCAGCACCTACTTCAGCGCTTTGGTTTGCGATACCACTTAGGTCGGTGTCATCGTTGTTTGCTTTATCTGCAGGCATTTTGTTATCACCACCACCAATTTCGCTTGATACATCATTGTTCTCTTCGATTTCAACTTCTTCTTCTCCTTCCATTTCAGCTTGTAGCTTCTTAGAAAGTATAGATTGTAGTCTTGGAGTAAATGCTTCTTCAAGAGCGATTTTAGCGTTAGCAATAGCAGTTTCACGAACAGCTTTAGCATCAGCGATGGCTTCTTTCAATAATTTTGAACTTGCCATTTTTATCCCTTTTGTGTTTTTGATTTCTGAAGCCATTAAATTTGTGGGCCTCAATAAGAATTTTTATAAGGGTTGGTCTTTTGGTCACATCACATAAGAGTGTGTATTAAAAATACCAACGAACCCATATAGAGATGGGTTATTTTAGAATAAATATATAAAACTTTATAAAAACATTAAATTTTCTTTAGAAAACTTAAAATATTTTTTATTTAATATAAGCAGGAGACCACTTAGTATAGTTAGCAGTTCCATTTAATATGTTTCCTCTAGCATGCTTTGCTGGAGTATTCCATCCTGCTGCTTTCAATAAATCACCTTTTACAAATCCTTTTGATGGATTATCTACCATAGCAACAAATCCCCAAACTGAACGATTGCCGGGAAACTGTCTACTATCATGACTAATTCTAGCATATTTTCCACCAGCAAAATCAGTTGTGTATTCGTGTGAAGTGAATTCCTTATTTAGCTTATCTATGAATTTTAAAATATCAGCCTTTACATCTTCAGTAATTACACTTTGTTTAAAAGATTCTCTAATATATTTACGAATTGCTTCTTTTACCAACTCTTCTTTTTTATTAGGTAATCCTTTATGAGAAGTTGATGCAAAATCTTTAGCATCTGCCTTATCCATATCTGCTGCTACTTTTGCTACTTCTGGAGATGCTGGTTCTTCACCCTTTTGAGCTGCGTGAACCATACCCATAAATCTTTGTTGTGCTTTTGATACTGCTGGCATAATATTAAATCCTTTGTTTGGATATAAATATTATTTTTCAGTAAAAAGATAAAAATACTCCGTGTGTTTATCGGATTTCAACTTCTGTCTAATACGTTCATCCGAACAATCAAAGTATTCTGCTGCTTCTGAAATTGAATAAAATTGTTTACCATCACAACTAATTACTGGGATTTCCAGTCTAATATTCATATCTTTTTGCAATCTTTCCATATCAGAATATGATATATTCCATTCAGTTTCCCCAACTCTAATCCAATGTCTATATTTTGCATTGTTTGATTCTATATAATTCCTAGCCATTGATTCGGTCATATCACCACCAATCAATTCTGCTATTTGTTTTGGGGATTCGAATGGTACACCATCTACTTCATATCTAATGGTTGGTTTAGTTTCTTCACCAATTATTTGCCACTCTTTGTATTTTGATTTTGTTGAACGACATCTACGTTCCACTTCAGTTGCTACCAATTCATTTGGTTCTATATCAATAGCCGCTTCTCTAAAACTTCTATATTTTTTTCCATCAACAATGCATACAAAGTTATCACCATTATTAATAACTTCCGTTGCAAGGTCTGGATTACCTTTTACAAATACTAATACGTTTTGATGAACCGATGCTACTTTACGATTTCTTTCAAAGTATGTATCAACAACTCTTGAAGCCTGATGTTGTGAGTTAAATAGAATCATATCGTTGTAGAAGTGTAGTCCAGCTTCCTCACATGCTTTGATTGTTTTGGATACCAACCCTCTATACTTTCCAATTTTATAATTTCCTGTTGTAGATACTTCCCTTACTTCCGATACAACTACTGCAAAGAATCTATTGTTCTTTAACTTTTTTGCAGCTTTTCCCAATATACTGAAATACTTCTCATCAAACTTATCATCTTCCATAGTTGATATGTCCAACGGATTATCACTATAAACTTCTAAGTCATAATAAGGTGGACAAGTAAAAACAAAATCAAATTGTTCATCACCTAAATAATCTAACATTTCATCGCTATCACCAGTTACCCATTTTGGTTTAGATGATTGCTTTCGGTTTTCTTCTAATTGTTGTTTGGATAAATCGATACCCATATACTCATATCCCATTTCAGTTGCCACAATACCTCTAACACTTCCGCCGGCAAATGGGTCTAAAACCTTACCTTGCTTTGGAGTGAACCATTGATACATATGTTCACAAAGTGTAGCATCAAAAACAGATACAGTATTATCTTCCCAAAAACGAGAACGAGATTCCGCATCTTCTCTACCCAATTCTGATTGGATATTGTGTGTTTGAATCCACCACCGCTTACGTTCTTGCCATTCTTTGGTACGAGTATCTAAAATTGAAAATGGTTTAATCATAAACACAAATATACGAAAAAAGCTTGGAAAAACCAAGCTTTTATCAAAATATTATTTTAGTAGAGTATTAGTATGTACCAGGTCTATTTCCTTTTTTCATAGAATCTGCCCATATTTGAAACATCTTTTTAATATCAGATGGTAATTGTTTATCTCTAATACTTAAAGTTCCATTATCACTAATATGAGCAATTATTTTATAATCACCATATTGTTCTTCTGCACGATTCCAAATAGTTAATCCATTACCCATCCAACCAGAACCAATATCGTATTTCTTTGCTTCTTTTATGGATTCGCCCTGATATTCAGCATCTTTGTACATAGATGAAACCTTTTTATCCAATTCAGCTGCTAACTCTTTTTTCTTAGCTCCTAATTTTTTAAGATTATCAACATGCTTTTTTTCGTTAGGTGTACCTTTTGCTTTTTTATATAGTTGTAATTCAGATTCAATTGCATTAGTAACTTTTTGAATATCATTACTAATTGAATTTACACCTCTTGCTTCTTCAATTTTATTTTCACTTAATTCGTGATA
>JACCDX010235354.1_pt1 | contig 14392 bp, 13 predicted proteins | sample 7449681 | NCBI WGS metagenome assembly JACCDX01 (sample SAMN15323450, study PRJNA562643) | freshwater metagenome | isolation source: river surface water | place: USA:Blue River Watershed | collected 2017-08-18
GTGGTAGGGGTGGTAGGGGTGGCAAAGGGAACCCGAATTTTCCTTAGAAATATGTCACTTAATTATCACTGGAAAAATAAAATGTTAACATAATTGGATTATTTTAATGATTAATTTTTTGTTTTATTTTTCTGTTTATAATAATAATAATAATGAATAATTCATCCTGTAAAATAGTAAATAATGTATTTGATAATTTATATCATCCGGAAGGTCATGTTTATAAATTAAGATTATTTTCAAGAGAAACTACAAGGGATGGTAAACCTATAGTAGAAATTCAACCGGATGAAACAAGAACAAAACTATATTTAAAATTTATTCGTTCAACCCCGGTTTATACGTTTAATAAATTAATGAGTGATTTTGTATGTTATGCTGAAAAAGAAGGTTATAAAAGTGTTGAATTAGAGGATGATGCGTTATTTAATGAAAACGGTTGTGAAGTAAGAGCACTTTATAAAAGAGCTTTTCAGAATAAACCTAGTTTATATGTTTCAAAAGGATTTCAATCTACATTTAATATTCAAGAAATGATATCAACAATATATAATTTTAAGATAACAGATGCTAAAAATATGATATCTATATTATTAGCTACAAACAAAATTCATCCAGATGATACAGAATATATTAAATTAATTTTAGAAATAGATCCTGAACTGAATGATAGAAGACTTGGAGAATGGTTATTAAATCAAAGTTGTTCTATATATAGAAGTATTTTTAATAGATTTGGAACATTTAAAGGAATAATGCAAAAAGAACTTAATAGTGGTGATAGAACGAAAATTGAAAATATTAATAAATTAACACCAGAAAGTAAACAATTTATAATGGCTTTTTGTGATTTCATTAAAGCTCACGAACATTTAATAAGAAAAGCGGAGTGCACACAGTTTGGTGGTTATTTAAGAAGAAAATCAGTATTTACACAAAGCAAACAAAGAAAACAAAGAAAGTCTAGAAAGAGTAAACGCAATTGTAAAACAATTAAAAAAAGAGCACATATTAAGTAAAAAATTATAATTTAATTTTTATTTTTTAGTATTTTTGAGTAAAATCAATGGTTTTTTGATTTTTGGAATGTTTAAAAATGGGTATAAGAATAATTGTGTTTTAAATTATAAAGTATTTAGATGACCTCGCTTGTTTTTGCTTTTAATGAATTAAATAAGAATATTAAAAAATCAGGGATTGAGAAATGTGTCAGGGACATAATCAATGAAGCTGATAAAACTAAAAATCCGGAAATTATCCGTGATTTATTTACTTTAATTTTTCACAAACGTAATTGTCATATCGGAGGAGAAGGATACAGACATATTTCATATCTATTACTTCTGGAAGTCTATAAATATTATCCATCAACTATATGTCAAATGATAGATATTTTACCTTTATATGGATGTTATAAGGATTATTTTGAAATTTGGAAGTTGATTTGTAAAATGAAGTTAACGGATTCTGAAAGATATGACACATATAATCCTTTAATTACTAGTATTCTCCTGGCTATTAAAAAACAAATCAATAGTGATATGAAAGAAGAAAAAATAAGTCTCCTAGCTAAATGGATGCCTCGCGAAGGCACTCATTATGACAAACAATGTTTTTGGTATTCATTGTATTATAAAAATGAAAAAGAGGTAAAAGAAGTAAAAGAAGAAAAAGAAGACAAAGAAGAAAAAGAAACTGTTAAATCATTAAAAGTGTATAATGCGGTTTTTTATTTGGCTTATATTATCAATAATAAATTTTCGCATATTCATACAAAAAAATCAACTAATGTTGTATTAATGAAATATCGTAAAATGATATCATCAATTACTAAAAAACTTAATGTTCCGGAGGTTATGATGTGTGCTAATAAATATTCGGAAATAGAGTTCAACAAGATTAATTATAAGTCAATGAATAAATACACCAAGTCTTTTCTGAATGAAAAATCATTTAAGGATATGAATACCGAACATACGATGGCTCTTTTAAATTCTGAACCGTTGCCGATTATACTTGATATTGTTGACCATCCTGGTGATAGATTTCCGAATAAAGAAGACCGTATAATTACACGTGTTAATTTAATTAATCAAATTAAAGATGGTAGTCTAAATTTATGTGGAAAATATATAAGTTTGGAAAGCGTCATTGATTGTTTGAACGGTGATTTTACAACTAAAGCTATCAAGGAAGTTCTCAAATTAGAATGGAAAAAGAAAAAAGAAAGTATTAAAGAAGAAGAAAATAATACTGGAAATCATATTAATCTATTTAATTGTATTCCGATGATTGATGTTTCAGATTCAATGCGAGTTGAAAAATATAATAGCAATAATGTTAATTTTAATATTGCGATGGGTTATGGATTAATGGCATCCGAATTACAAACACCAACATCAAAGCAAACCCAGTACGCAATTTCTTTTACATCACCACCAAGTATCATTGAATTCAATGTTGAAGATGATATTGAAATTAGACAAAATAAAATCATTGAGGTTTCTAGTAAAAAAAATTATATGACACAATTTGGGAAGGCGATTGATTTAATATTGGATATTTGTATTAAAAATGAAATTACCAATGATGATGTTCCTAATTTATTTGTTTTGACAGATAATACTTTTGATTTTATGAATATTAATGAAGATGAAAATATTCCATCAAAAAAATGGATAGAAATTTATCAGGAATTAAAAGCCAAATGGAATGATGCTGGATATGATAGAATTCCTATGATTAATTATTGGAATATTACATATGATGGTAATAATAAACCGTCAATAACTGAATTTATGGATTATCCTGGTATTCAAATGATCCGTGGATTTTCTAATGTACTTTCTAAATATATTTTATATGGTAATGACAAATTTATATCATCAATTACACCTTACGAGAGATTTAGACAGGCTATTGACCAAGAAATCTATAAACCAGTTTATCAAGCGGTAATAAACTCAACCGAAAAATTATTGAATTACAAATATAACTTTTAAGTTATATTAGACCACAAATATAACTTTTAAGTTATATTAGACCACAAATATAACTTTTAATTAATTTTTAATTTTGTTTTGTGTTTAAAAATATATAAATAGTTATTACTAATTATAAATTAAAAAATTAATTAAAAAATGATGAATTTAAGCGATAGTAATAAATGTATGATTGAATTAATTAATAATTCAAAAAATAAACCATTTACGATAACTAGATTAAGTACAGAGAGTTATTTTGCGTATTTATTTTGTGTACTCAAACAATTTAAGTTACCACCTAATATTTCTAACAACGCAGGTATTTATTCTAATAATCCGACTGATATCGGAATATTTTATATTAATCATTATAATGCGGTTGAAACTAGCGATGCTTTAGCTGTGTATTTAGGTCGCCAAGATACATTGGAAGCGGAGCGTTTTTTTTTAAAAGAATTACAATCAAAAATTAAATTTATAAGTTACGAAGCTTTGGAACCATTTTATTGTGTATTAAAATTACAGAATGAAAAACCGTGGAGTCATCATTTATTAGGTAAAAAGGTATTGATTATTAGTCCTTTTGTTAATTCTTTTAAAAAACAATTAAATAATGGATTTAGAATGTTTAAAGATAAAGATAATGGTATATTTTTGGAGGGTCAAGAGTTTGTTTTTTATAAGTGTTTCAATACTGTTGCTGGTAATCATCCACATATAAATTGGATTAATACTTTTAATATTATGTGTAATGATATCAGTAAATTAGATTTTGACATAGCTTTAATATCTTGTGGTGGATACGCTTTACTATTGGGGTCATTTATTAAAAGAAAAATGGGTAAATCAGCTATTTATATTGGTGGTGGATTACAACTTTTATTTGGTGTAATGGGACGTCGTTGGGAAACAAATGATCATATTCAACAAATAATTAAGGAAAATGGTTGTCAGTTTATTAAACCTTCAAAAGATGAAGTACCTAAAAATTGTCAAAATGTAGAAGGTGGTTGTTACTGGTAGGCACCTTTTTTGTTAAAAAAAGGCGTTAGCCCAAAAATTTTATAAATCAATAATCATTTTATTTAGATTTCTGGGTATTAAATAATATAACAACTATTCGCAACTTGGGTGATAATTCCCCCAAAAGCTACGCGGGAGACCTTCACAACTTTTGCGGTGTCTTGTTCCGACCTTATTTTTGAGTCTATTATGATTAAAAAATAAAAATCCCATAAGATTGCCGTGTCCTATTTCTCATAAAAAATAGGTTTCCCTTTGCTACCCTAGCCCACTTTTCGGGTTCGATGTCATTAACACAAAGTCGCGAAAGTTATGTAAACTTCCTGCGTAGCTTTATTTGAGGAATTATTACATATGATACGCGGTTTTTTGTTAGACTTCTATTATTATTTATATTTCTAGAATTCTAACTAATTTAAAAAGTTATCCATCGGAATTATTTTTTAGTTTAGTTATGTATCTAGAAAAGTAAATAAAATGATTATTGATTAATAGTTTCCTTTTTGCCATTGCTTTTTGGAAAAAGCATTTTTGATATTACTTTTTTTTCTTAAAAAAAAGTATATGTTAAGTTTTACAAAAAGTGGTAAAAATTGTTATTTCGATGACAATAAAAAAAAAATATGTTATCCAACTAAGTGTAATGCTATCTATCCCATTTCATCGGGATGGACTGTTTATGGACTTTCTTGGTGTCCTTGGAGAGCCAAAGCGTGTGAATTGTTAACATCCAAAGGTATTTCATTTTATTATTATGACATAGAACAACCACCATTTAATGGGAAAGATAATTTTAAACAAATAATGGCTAGTTATTTAAATGGACAAAAAACAACCCCGGCTATTTTCCAGAATGGTAAATTAATCGGCGGATACACTGATTTGGCGTATAAATTTAGTAAATAAGTAAATAAGTAAATAAGTAAATAAGTAAATAAGTATAATCGCGTTTTTTTGTTTTTTATTTTTTCTTTTAGAAAATTAGATCTAAAAATTGAATTAGTTTAAGATCACTTTAATATTAAAATCACGAAGACTAAACATCTACTAAAAAGAATTAAATAATTATGACAGAAATGGCAGAATTAGCATTAAAAATACCAAAACCGAGTGAATTAAAAGTATCAACAATGACCTGTTTGTGTTTATTAAACACTGATATTGACCTAGATATATTATCTAGATTTGTCAGGGTCTATCAAAAAGATGATGCCGAAATAAAAGATAAAGGCGGCATTGTCTATGTTGAGTATTTCTTATTACTTCCTCGTGGACAATATTGCGGAAAAAAAGCCCAAATTAAAAAAAAAGAACTTCAAAATAATGATAAATTACGTAAAAGTATGATTAATAATGCGGATTACGAAGGTAGTTCATTTGGAGATAATAACTTCAAAGAACCCGACCCTAATAAATCCAAGAAACGTAAAAAACGAACAATTAAAAAACGTCAATTTGAAAATCAAGCGACATTGATCTTTCATTTTGATAATGGACGATATGTTAATATTAAAGTTTTTCATAACGGTAAAATTCAAATGACCGGGGTGCGTTCTAACGAAGAAGCGCATATGATTATCGAACGTTTAATTGAAATTATTAAAGAAACAAAGGTTTCACAAGTAAAATGGGAAGATGTTAAGGATAATCCAGCGTGGATGGTTAAAAATCAATATGTTTATACCAAAATTGATAACAAACCAGTGATTAAACGTTTGGTATTGGTTGATGATAAATTAACCTGGGTTGATTATGAAGATGAAAAGATGAGCCAACTAAGTATTGGAACCACAGCTATTCCTGATGTATCAAAGATTAATATGACCAACTTTGAAACAGTTATGATTAATAGCAATTATTCAATCGGTTTTAATATTGACCGAACTAAATTACATCTGATTCTGAAACGTAAATATAATATTTACGCAACATTGGAATCAACATACCAAGCGGTGAAATCGTATTACTTCTTTGATTCTAATAACCAAGACCATAATGGTGTTTGTAAATGTGAGGTTCCGTGTTTCGTAATTAAAGAACAACACAAAGGACAAACACCAACTTGTAATCAAGTAACGATTGCGGTTTTCAGAACCGGATCGGTTATTATAACAGGTGGATGTACATTGGAACAAACAATGATTGCGTATAATTTTATCAATCGTGTAATTAAAGACAATTTCACAATAATTTATCAAAAAAGCGAAATTGAAATAAATAATATGACTCAAGCAATAACCGATGTTAATGACCCAATCAGTAAATTAAAACAAATAATGATTGAACGCGCTAACGAAAATCGTCGGCGTGCTAAAAAGAAATCGGAAAATAAACCCGATGTCGTTAAAGAAAAAGGAAAACGTGGTCGCAAACCCAAAGTCATCAAAGTTCCATCTAGCGAAATTTTAGATAGCCCATATAATAACTAAAATTGTAATTGTAATGATTTATTTAACTTTTGATTTTTATTTTTTATTTTTTTCATTTAATTTAATCAATTTAATTGATTATCAATTTAATTTAATCAATTTAATTGATTTAATCAATTGGAATATCTGGTAATTTAATTGTTTCAGTGTATTGATTTTCGTTTATTAAACCATTATAGTAAAGTATCATTAAAGGTAAAAATGTGTTTAATGTTCTAAACATTCTGACATCGCTATTATCTGGTTGAGTTAGATTGGTATATTTATTATTAATTAGGGTTGAAATATCTTTTCTGAGTTCCAATATTTTATGTTCAATATCGTGGTATCCGAGTATTTCTTCCAATGTTAGATTATTTAGCCGTTTGTTTTTTAATATCATTCGTATCATAGTTAAATATTGATTACGTAATGATTGTATTAATTTATAATGTTTATCAAATGAATCTTCTATAATTAAATTATCAAGTAATCCAGCGTTGTTCATTTTTATTTTCAATCTAATTTATTTTTTATTACACAATAATTATGATTGTTTGAACGAAATAATAATAAATATAATAAAAAATAAAAATTGATTATTAAAAACAAAATGATAAAATGTAATAAGAAATAATTGATAACAAATAATCAATAACAAATAATTAAGTAATCTAGCAACAATGTCATTGGAGAGCACAACTCAAATTGATGATTATTATGTATCTAAAATAACAATTGTCAGAATGGAGACTGTTTTCCAAAATGGATTTATGTCTTTTCTAGATTTAATTTCTAAATCCCCTGAATTCTTTAACAATGCGATATCTGGAGAAGATTTATTTAAGGAGTTTGTGAGTGATCCTATAAATGAAATTAAAGAGAAAGATAAAGAAGCCAAGACTAATAAGAGATTGAATAATATGAAAGAAAAAAAATTCAAAATGGATAAACATCAGGAAATAGATGATACTAAATGTCACGCATTAATCCATATTAAACGTGAATTCCGTCAATGTCAAAATGAACAATTATCCGATGATGACTTTTGTGTTCATCATTCTAAAATGGATGTTTTACCATATGGTCGCATAAATTTATATGATGATGACGAAGAAGAATAATCAATGATGTTTATTATAATTACAATTACAACGTGGAACTTTATCCAAAAACCATTTTAATAATGTATGTGCATTTCTAGATTGAATGTTTATTTTACAAGGACCTTTAAAAACCATTACTAAACCCTCACCAGAAAATATACTTGATTTTAATCCACCAACAGTTCCAATATCATATTGAACATCACCATCACAAGATAAAAAATGTCCGTTTTCTACTTTAAATGTTTGACCTGCTTTAATATCAATCGTTTCAATACCACCGTATGCGGATAACCAAGCAATACCATATTCCTTACTATCAGCAGGAACAGATAATTCACTTAAAAAAGGAGATTCCGAAACAAATATTCCTCTTAAACGCATTCTAGTATCTAGAATAATATTATCGGTACACACAACTACACCGTTGGACGCAACTAATTTTTTTTCTCCTGGTTTTATTCTAACTTCTATAATATCACCCGTCATCAAAGGCGCAAAACATATTTTATTACCTTTCGGTGATACACCACTATAACTAGTTAAAAAGAAACTATCGGATGTTAAGAAAGCCCGTTTAAATGCCGTAAACATTCCGCGAGTTTCGGTTGAAACCCGTAAATTATTATCCATCCAAACCATCAATCCAGCATTAGCGAAGACTGATTGACCTTCTTTAATATTCATTACAATAGAAGCATTAGATGGTTTATGATAAATATTATAATCTGGTATATGCGATGCCAATTTATGCGATTTATATGGTTTAAGATGTTTTGTTAAAATTAAATCCCTGTTATTACGATTTCTATAACTAGATATTTTAGAATTTTTTTTACTGATTTGTTTTTTTTGACTAATTTTTTTGGTCATTTTTTACTTATTAACATAGAAAAATTATATTTGAGTTCAGATATAATAAAAAAAAATTGAATTGTAGTTTTTCAATATAGTTTTATTAACATAACCAAAACTAACAAGCAATTAACATACAATGGCTTTTGAGAAGCGTTTTAAGAATGACTTTGTTCTGATTAAGAACTGCGAAGATTTTATTAATGCGTTGTTTAACGGTGATAAGCCGTGTGCGCTTCTTAATTCGGATGCGACGAAAACTCAATTCCTAAAGTATTTCGCAGGTGATGAATACGAATCTTTTGCTGATTTTGACCGCGGTATTAAAATTACCAAGAAGCGGGCTGAAAAAAAGCAAAAGCAAACTGATTTTGTTAAGGAACATAATCTGGAAATGTACCCTCATTCGGCTTATTCTATCTTTCTAAATGAAAAGAAAGCAGATTACGAAGCTAAATTTCAAGGTGTTTCACTTAAGGAACTTCGGACTAATATGACTGCGGATTGGTCTAAAATGTCAGATAAGGAAAAGGAACCTTTTGAAAATATCTATAATACCAAGAAACAAGAATTCCTTAACAAGGTTAAGTCAATTAATCCCGATTTTGTTAGCACTTTTGACAAGTCACAAGGCCCCAAGGCTCCGTTGCGTCCTTACACGATTTTCGTCAAGGAACAAATGAAAGTGATTAAAGAAGAAGACTCATCAATCAAAAGTACGACAATTATGTCCGAAATTGGTAAGAAATGGAAGGCTCTCAGCGAAGAAGGTAAGAAGAAGTATTACGATATGTGTAATACGACTACACCTGCTGCGGCTACACCTGCACCTGCTAAGGCGGTTGCACCTGCTGCCGCTACATCTGCTCCTACCAAGGAAGAATCTACTAAGGCTAAATCTAAGGCTAAGGGAAAGTCTGAACCTGTAGAGGTTAAGCCAAAAGTACAAAAGAAAAAGACAATTATTGATGATTCGTCTGAAGTTGATGAAGACGAAATTCAAGTTAAAACGACAATTGGTTCATCTGAACCTAAAAATAAGAAGAAAATTAATAATCATAAGAGTCATCTTGATAAAATTCTGAATGACGATGATGAAGAAGAAGAGGAAGAATAATAACAAACTGAACTGAATCTGAATCTTGTTTTTTATTTTTATTTTTTATTTTTCTTCTAATGCTTTAGCTAAAGCAGCAAAACCATTTTCGTAGTATTCTTGGCATTTAGTGTAATAAGTGGTTAGTTCTCTCATAAGTGACGATTGAACATCGTTTAATTGATTGTTGGTTAGAGTTTTTAATTTAAACATCCCTTCATCTGTTTTTTCAACTAGACTATTTTCCAAAATATCCATTAATCCAGTTGTTGAGTTAATATAATGATTTTTCATTGCTTGATAAATAGATTTAAAATCAGAAAATTTGGCATCATTTATTTTAATTAATAAATTACTTGGTTCTTGAGAACACTTAAAATTAGATATTTCCTCAACTGTTTTAGGTCTTAATTTAATCTTATATTCATCAGAAACATTTGTATCCTTGTTATATTTACCAACAAATTGTAAAAACTGTTCAACAATAGATTTATCTATGTTTTCATTTAAATTTGTTCTATTAATATTTATTACATTTTCAACCGGTTGATTTCCATAGTTATCTACCTGGTTTAGATTATTATATTCTTCTTCACCACCTCCTAACTGTTGTTTATTATTTTTTGGTTTTATTTGTTCTTGTTGTTTTACTGGTTCTAATAAATCATCTAATGGTTCAATTGCTGGTGGAGATGCTGATTCTACATTTTGTATTAAAGACTTAGTTTCTGTAGATAATGGTTTAGTAACTGGTTCAACTGATACTGGTTTAGGTTCAGTAACTGGTTTAACTGATAATGGTTTGGGTTCAGTAACTGGTTCAACTGATTCTGGTTTAGATTTATACTCTGATTCAACTGATTCTGGTTTAGATTTATACTCTGATTCAACTGATGCTGGTTTAGATTTATACTCTGATTCAACTGATGCTGGTTTAGATTTATACTCTGATTCAACTGATGCTGGTTTAGGTTCATATTCTGGCTCAACCGTTTTAGGTTTATATTCTGGCTCAATAGGTTTAGGTTGTGATTTAGCAACTGGCTCAACGGTTGGAGACTTTGGTGATTCGGTATTTAGTTCATAATTGTTATTGGTATTCATATTGATTTCTTTTTCATCTTCATTAAAATCGGCGTTATTTTTAGATTTTTTAGGGGATTGTGTTGATTTTAATCCAGAATTATTAGCATTACCATAGTTATAATTAAGGTTATTTCTAGAACTAGGAGTTTGTAATTTTTTATTTAAGTTGGTTTCTTGAAAATTTTCATTTTCAATCTCTTCGGATATTTTTTGATTGACAGTTAAGTTAATTTTTTCTTCAAGAGCTTTAATTTTACTTTCTACATCACCTTCAAAAATTTGTAATTTGTCACCAATATTTTCAGATATTTTTTCAAGTGATTTATCAATCATCTCTTGGTCAATACCTTTTCTAGATTGCTCTTCTTTTAAATCAGCAATTTGTCCTTTTAATTCAGATACTAAATCAGTTAATTCCATAATAGTTTTATCAGTTGAGTTTTGTTTAGCCTTATTACCATTTTGATTATTTACCTGTTCAAGATGATTCATTGATTTATTTAATGTATCCTCAACATTTTTAATAATAGATGGCAATGGTTTAATTTGTCCCTCAAAAACATAAACTGAACTCAAGGCTTCATTCAATTTCATAAATTCTCTTTTAATTCTGTTTCTCTCAATAGGATTAGTTTGCGATTCATCTTGCATTAAATAAAAATAATACAACTTCAATAAATATTTAATACCAGGCATCATTTCAATATTATCCGGATATAACATATTAGTTGTATTAGTATCATCCGAATGACAAACTCTAACATATCCAGATGAAGTATCATCAAGTGAAGCTTCGTATAAAGCCTTAATTCTACGAGAACACATATTATTTTCGGGATTAATTGCCGATAAAATTGCGGAAATCATATTAAAAGTTCTAATATAATGACTCGCGATTTTATTACATAAGTATTTCTTGTTGTATTTTTTGTTTTTTCCCATATAATTATCAACATCCATATCATTTTCAAAATCATCATTTTGATTTTGATTTTTGTTATTTCTGTGTGATTTCTTTTTACGTTTGGCTAAATAAATTGCTGAATTAATGGATTCAATTTCAACTTTGGTAAATCTCTTGTCTAATTCAGAACCTAGAAAGATAGTAAATTGATTACAAGTATCCGGATTTAATAAACTAGCAATATCATATTCACCTTCTACTGATTTTTGTTCTGAACTTTTAATTAACGAATTTGCTATTTTATTTATTTTTTCTTCAAACTCAATTACTTGTTCTTCAAAAGGCTTTCCAAAAAACCACGATAGCATTTTTATATTTTATATTATCTTATCTTATAATGACAAAATAAAATAAACAAAAATAAAACACAAAATAAAACGACAAACCTAGTGTGGTTAGATTGCGTAAATATTCACTCTATCTTTTCTAGGAATACAAAAATAGCTACAGAAATCAGTATAGTTAATTCCAGATTTTGTATATTTTCTTTCGGCATTATGTGGAAAATATATTTTATCACCTGCTGAATCAACATTTGTAACATCTAACACACCTGGTTTATGACTCCAGGTTCCATCAGCATTTTGACGATAGAAATGATAAGTATTTCCAGGGTCAACAACCATCGCACCTTTATAACTTCCTACAGGACATTTTTTATTGAATGTTGTTTGTTGAACTGATGGATTGTCATTGATGATTTTTTCAATCATTTCCTTACACGTATATTTACGTTCTTTATTATCCAAAGACCCATTATTAACCAACATATAAAAATCACCTGGTTGTGGTTTGAGATCGCCACATTTATCTTTTTTGTTTTCTTCAGCTAGATTTTTACATTTTTCTATGACAGGGTTAATCTGGTTATCTAGAAAATAAGTATAACAATTATGAGAATTCTTAATATTTGGTATTTTATTCCATAATTCTGGTTTGTATTCTAACTCATAATTATTAAGAAATTGTTTGGAGAATTCCATACAATCTTGATGTTTTTCACAAAAATCAGTTCCAGGAACGACATTTCTATTACATTTGTTTCCGTGTTCATAATTTATATAGGCAGAACCCTTCTTTTCAAAATCAACACACATACATTTCTTTTGTTTTTTTCCTCCAGACATTATTGTTCTTGTTCTTGTTCTTTGTCTTCTTACTTTATTACTATTCTTTTTTTTAAAACTTTTCTTTTTTGTTACAATATTTTTCTTCATCTTTTATTTTTTACGAGGATAAAAATTAATTATTTTTTCTAAATAATAAAGATATGAAGAATGAACAAATACAATCATAATGAAATTCAAAACCTAAATTTTACTAGAATAAACGAAATCTATTTTAAAATCAATCAAAATAATAATAATCAAAATAATGACAATCAAAAATCAGAATTATTAGACATTGATATTTTGCTTGATTTAATACAAAAAGAAGATTGGCAATCTTTTTTTATTAGTCTAGGTATATTTATACAATCGTACAATTTAGTTTTTTTAGTTAATAATTCAGATGATTATTTTGTTAAGTTTCAAATTCTTGCCCCATCTCTTCAAACTCTTTTAACAAATAAAAATCACCAATGTATTTTCCCAGATTGTAATGAAATTATATTAAATTATAAAACAAATTTCTGTCCTGAACATCTAGAAAGCCAAGATATTAATAACGTCCAACTAATGACACAATATTTTGACGAACACTCAAAACAATTAAAAGATATTTACAAAAATTACAAAGAACAATACAATCTATACAATTTTTTATTAAACAAATTAAAAAAACCAAACAAAAATACTTTATGTATTAATATCACCATCGGAAACAATACCAAATTTCAATTTGAATTAATTAATGACACATCTCAATTATTAGAAATAGAATTAACAAACAGACTTAATGAACTAGATTGTTTAATATTAAATGATACGTATACAGAACCGGAAAAACCATACGATTTCCCCATAGATATTGAAGATTTTACCAAAATAGAATTAGATTTAATGGATGATGAAGAAGAAGATACAGAAGACACAGAAAACACCGAAGAGAAAGAAGACCCAGAAAACACAGAAGAGAAAGAAGACACAGAAGAAAAAGACGACACAGAGATAGATGACGATGATAAAGATATATTTGATTTATTAGATAACGATAGTGATTCGGATATATCTGATACAGAATTAGACAAAGCTGATTTATTCAATTTATTCAAGGATTTAAAATTATTAAATAATAAAATAATCTAATAATAAAATAATCCAATAATAAAATCATTAAATAAATAATTCTATGAGGATGCGTCTATGTTTTTATAAAATATTTTTAGTGCTAATTGATAATCTTCATCTAGTTTGATAGGAACTTTGGATTTAGAAAGAAATGATTGGATTGTTTGTTCTGGTCTGAGTTGTCCATATCTCAATAAATATGCGATTATTAAAACCGGTGCTTTTCTAGTTATAAGAGGATCATAAATTAATAAAGTATCACCATCTAGTATGGTTTGATGTATAACTTCGGTTATTTTTAATAAATATGTCTGAAGTTTATGATGTTGATCTTTTTTTATTTGGTGTTTGATTGAAATAATGTAATTCTCGGCACTTTCAAAAAAGTTCAGTTCCTTATTACAATCAATCATTTCTTTTATTTTTTTCTGTTTTAGAAAACGTTCAGTTAATGATTTAGTATTGGTTATCCAAATACCTGGCAAAAATTCAACAACAAATAATGTTATACCTTCTCTTCCACTATTCATTTGTATATTTGTATCAATATTACATATATAAAATAAAAATTATATAATCAAATAACGGAAACAAAAACAAAAACAAAAACAAAAACAAAAACAAAAACAAAAACAAAAA
>JACCDX010721748.1_pt1 | contig 14390 bp, 10 predicted proteins | sample 7449681 | NCBI WGS metagenome assembly JACCDX01 (sample SAMN15323450, study PRJNA562643) | freshwater metagenome | isolation source: river surface water | place: USA:Blue River Watershed | collected 2017-08-18
CGCAAATTTTTAGCCTATTTCCAAGTAGCGAAGCAGCTCCATACGGAATTCGCGCGTCCAATGATAGCGCTCTTTGAATTGCCGATATTGCACCGGGATAGTCTTTTACTCTGTTTAGGAAATGGGCGAAGTTTACCCAGATACCTGCGACATTAGGCGATAAGACTATCGCCTTTTTATGGCACCGAAGTGCCTCGGTATTATTGCCAAGCGCAAGGTATGCATTACCTAAATTCGTATACGCCTCACCTGCCTCTGGATCGAGGCTCAATGCGCTCTGATAATCTGATATTGCCTCCTCAAAACGCCGAACACAAGCAAGTGTTCGGGCACGATTCATATAGAGATCTGGAATTTGTGGGCCCAACGAGAGTGCCTTCGTATGGTGCTCTAGAGCTTTTGCATACTGAGCCTTGCCATGCAGTATAAGGCCCTTGTTGGACCACGCCTCGCACATTCGTGGCGAAGCGCGCAGAACCACGTCAATATCAACGAGCGCCTCGTCTAGCTCGCCAAGCGAGAACAATGCGACTGCCCTATTTAATCGGCCAATCAGGTCGTCTTTCTTGGACTTGAGGAGGTGATCGTTAAGCTCGATCGAATCTGAGTATTGACCCAGCTCGTTATAACACGCACCAAGATTATGTATGGCCAGTGTGTAGCCGGGATTTATTTTTAATACAATCTGATAGCAACGCAGGGACTTTTTTAGCTTATTACTTAAATCGTAGACACCGCCAAGATGAAACCACGCTAAGTGGTTTCTTCTATTTCTTCTTATCGCAGCAATAAAAGAGCGTCGTGCTGCCTTGGCATCTCCCTCTTTAAATTGAATTAGACCATTATTCAGCCAACCGTGGTCAGACGCCGGGTCGGCAGCCAACGCGAGACCACAGTTAGTTCGCGCTTCAGGCAATTTATTGAGTTCAATCTGAACCGCGGTTAGATTATTGAGAGTACTAACTCTCCCTGGCAAAATCTCTAACGAGTGTTTAAAGGACTCTTCGGCTAGATCGAAACTACCGGCGCTCGAGTGCCTAACGCCCTCGAGGAAATACTTCTTTGCATCCTCTGTGGCGGACGGATCTGCCTTGGCCTCCATTAACCCACCCTAAACTGACTTACTGCCAACGGATTTGGTACTTCAATATCAGCCGGAGAGAGCCCCGTTAGGTAACGATCAAATATCTGACAATAACCCTGCTCTAACCCCCGCGCAAAAGCATCCGTGTCGAATAGGCGGAACCTATCGCGTCTGTCGCGAAGGTGTGCTCTTAGTGCCTTCAGTCTTTCAGGCTGAGAGGCCAGACAAACTGCTAGTTCTTCATAGTCCCTTAAACTGTGAGTAATTAATTCGCTGAGCTCAACAGCTTTAAGGAGACTCGCTGCGACTCGGCTCGCAAACGAGCGTCCCGCATAAGTTACCACAGGTAAACCGGCCCATAGCGCATCGCTCGCCGTCGTGTGCGCATTGTACGGAAATGTGTCCAGAAAAAGATCGGCATTTCTGATTCTCGAAAGATGATCCGCAAGACTCATAGGCTCTGCAAATACGATTCTTTTTTCTTCGATACCCTTTGATACAAAGGCACGAATCAGATTATCTTTAGCATAGACATTATCCGAAAATAACCAAAGAATACTCTGCGGGACGCGAATCAAGATATTTGACCAGCTATTCAATATATCGGGGGTAATCTTGTAGCTCGCGTTAAAGCAAGCGAATCGAAATGTGTCTTTCGGTAGTCCACACTCTTGCAATGAGAATTCTTTTCTTGAGACATTTCTGTTGCGATCATTTGGCTGATAACAATTTGGCAGATAAAGGATACTTTCACTGTAGTGAGTTCGCTCCTCCGCCGGTATTAATGTACGGTCAGCAACGATGTAATCGATATATGGAAGGCTCATCGTGCCGGGATATCCAAGAAAGCTTAATTGTAGAGGCGCTGCACGATTCGCGAAAATAGCCGGACGAGAGTCCCCCGTGTACCCCTTTAAATCAACAGCGATGTCGATAGCTAAGTTGTTGGAGATTAGCGCAGCTTCCGGATCACTATAATCGCCAATTTCAACAAACTGCGAGAACGCGCTCCTCAAGCGGCGTCTCATCGCACTATCATCTTTGGGCCCAAACGAGAAGGCCACAATCTCAAAGTCACTAGGGCTATGTTTTTCAAAAAGTTCTGCCATGAGGTAGGCGGTAGCATGTTCATGAAAATCCGCAGAAAAATATCCAACTTTGAGCTTTTTAGAATCCCTAGATTTTCGCTTGATCTCCGGCTTCGTCTGATAGCTCAACTTTTCCGCATACCCTTGGGCTGCAATTCGGTGCAGCGCAGGGTCATCGACGAGTGATAAAACGCTAAATGGGTGTGCATATAATCTTCTTGCACTTAAATCTTGTAAGAATTTCTCAATTTGGTTTTCGGCTGCGGTCCAATCACAGACTTTCATACGAGTATGTATTAGGGTGCTTTGAATATACTCAAGGGACTCATCTAAACGATAGGCCTCTTCATAACTCTCGATGGCCTCTGGAAGGCGCTTCAAATCTAAGAGGATATTGCCCTTAATCACCCATGCTGTGGCTAAGGATTTATCAAACATTAAAGCTCGGTCAATGCTATCCATAGCCTCATCGAGTTGCTTTAGAGCATGCATCACACATGCAAGATTTGACCATGCCAACGCGTAGCGCGGCTTAATATTAATCGCGTTACGAAAGCAATCTATGCTTTTCCGGTAGCGCCTCAGTATATGAAATGCTGTTCCAAGGTCACACCACGCCTCAGCATGTCTGGGACTCCGCTTAAGAAGCGCCTCGTAAGCATGGATTGCATCATCATATCGACACATTGCCGAAAGTGTATTCGCCCGACCAAATAACGCCTCTATCAAGTCTGGAGAAAGCTTAATTGCCTGTTCGTAGTTATTTATTGCATCTTCGAATTGACCTAGTTCATAATAAACGCCTCCCTTATGTGCCCAGGCTGTAGCTAACGAACTACAACGGTCTATTGCCTGACTCAGCTCCCTAAGTGCTGCCTCTAAATCACCAAGCTTTAACAATGCCGCTCCGAGGTTGCTTCTTGCCTCAACGAACTCTGGATCTAATATCAGAGCTTTTCTGAGGTAAATTGCGGCGTCCTCATACTCTCCTTGAGCATATAAGACGAGGGCTATATGGTAGGGATGGCGCGGATTCTTTGGTTCTAACTCCGCGGCGGAATAATAGTCCATTAGAGCATTACTCAGATCTCCGATCGCGCGATAGGCATTGCCCCGATTTGTGTAGCCGCCGCAGGCCGCCGGATCAAGTTCAATTGCTACTTTCGATGCTGATAGTGCATCAGCATGTTGACCCATAACATTTTTGCAGAATCCGAGATTTATATATGCGGTTGAATCTCTTGGGTTAAGAGATATTGACCGCTCCAACATAAGTACTGCCAAATCTAACCGATTCATCTGAATATAGAGTAGGGTGATTGCCTGCAATGCTTGCTGATGACTCGGATTTAATTCTAAAACGGCCTTTAATGCGGATTCCGCACCAAAAGCATCTCCTTGCGATCTGAGATTCTTGTACTTCTCAAATAATTGCGATTCGTCTAATGAGCGCATCGTGTAGAAACCCTAACGTTTTGTCTAATTCGCATTTCTTTTTAAAAGAAAGAAAACACATACTGTTTCAAAATTCGTTTGCGAAGTTTCCAAGAGCGCGCTCTTTGGAGCACAAACCCAAAAAACTTCTCTTCTCTTAAGCGCCTGAGAATTTCTCGTCGCATGGTACGACTTTTGAGTTTCCCGATATGATGAAAAACACTTAGCGCTCCATCAACAACATGGTAGTTTAAGTACTCTCTTACTCCCGGCGAGTTATTTATGTATTCCGCACATAAATCAACTATCCCTCTAGCATTTAGAATCGCTGCATTGATTTTATGCAGATAATAACTGTCCGTTCGTTTGCGGCCCGATATGACCCGATAACAGTAACCGGGCTCTTTCACGAAGCTAACTCGAGTTGCCGAGAGAAAAGCCTTGAAAGTCCAAAGCACGTCTTCGTTACCATCTGTCGCAGATAGGAATGACAGGCCCGAGTTAGTTAGGAATTCCCTCCGATATAAGTGCATCCAAACCATATGCGGAAGGTGCTTACACTGCAAACAATGTGACAACGCCTCTTGGCCGCTCATGAATCCCAATGGGAGGTATTGGTTATCTTTAAAAACTGGGGTTTTTTCACCCGTTCGCTCAAAGCAGTACATAGCATTACTGATAATCATTTCGGCATTGGTTTTTACCGCCTGAGCTATCGCGCGTTCGTAATAGGCATCGTCCACCCAGTCATCTGGATCCGCAAACGCTATCCACTCGCCTTGCGCCAAGCTCAAGCCTTGATTTCGGGCTTCGGACACACCCGCATTGGGCTGGTTTATTAGTCGTATCCGGTCATGAATAAGTGAATAATCTCTTAGAATCTTTCCGGACTCGTCAGTTGAGCCATCATTGACCAAGATAAGCTCATCTTCTGCTGATGTGGCTTTTATTAAGGAATTGAGAAACTGCCGGAGATATTGCTCAACATTAAATACTGGCACAACAACTGATAATCTTTTTTTCATCTCAAGCCCGCATTAAGTTTAATAATCTAACAGTTTCGGCAATAGCGGCATCATCAGTCAGAACCGTTCCTGTTTGGCGCACGGGTAGTGTTCGCTTAAAGACTGGTTCTCGACATTTGTCGGGTAATGACTTGAGAGTTAGGCCAAAGAATCGTCCCTGGCGAAAGAATTGATCGGGCCCAGTCAACGCTTCGCCACCCGGACCGTAAAAGCATATGGTCAGAGTTTCCGTTAGTTTTCCAATATGGGCGGCCGCGGAGTCGACACAAACTAGGGCAGCGGCATCTTTTACGACACGCCAAAACGGTTCCAAATTTGAGCCGCCAACGAAAGCTTGATGAGTTGATTTTGGGTCAACAGACCTTATAAGCTCTTGTTCACCTGGCCCGACAGCAATTACTAACTTGTAGCCCAGACTGTCAAGCGCCGAGATTAAATTGCACCAGTTGCCGGAAGCCCATTGCTTAGAGCGTCGAGAGGATCCAAGGTGTAACAACACATAATGGGGCTTTGTAATAAGACTGCGATCCACAGATTTATTCAGCGGCGAGAATTCGTCCTTGGCGAACCTCAGCGGTGAACTTGACTCATCAACTAACTGGGCTTGCTGGGTATATATATTTGATAAACCCTGGTCGATCCGCACAGCTTGGTCAATGAATACATTGCGCCAGAATGGCCGGCCGCCGGCAAGGGCTACGACTCTGCTGCATCCGATAGCCTTCGCAATCAATGCAAACCGATTTTCTCCCAGTGCGTATCCCAGATCGAAAGGTCCGAGTGCCCGAATATTACGCATCGAACTCAGACTTTTTAATCTGATTGCGGCAGTTTTAATGCCATAGGGCCCAAAGCTCAGCAAGTCCGCCGAAGGCTGTCCGCAGATTAAGAGAATCGGAGAAAAAGGATATGAATGCCGAAGTTTGGCTATCAGTGAGATGCTCATCAGAGTATCGCCGATTAATAGTGGTGCGATAACCGCGATCCGAGGAGTTTGAATAGTGGCGGGGTTGGGCTTTTCTTGTTTCTTTATAATTGAGCCATAGAAAGCGAAAAATAGGCAATAAAGATTGACTAGAAACATTGGCGTAAAAATCCGCTAGGCTTGTAATACGTATGAAATATTCTAGTAAAAAAACACTTCTCTCCACAACAAATCTTTATCGTCCCCTACATGATGCGATAAGTAGGCAGGGTATCACTATTCAGAGCATTAGTCTGGATAATTACAAGGGGGTCGACCTAACCCAAACGCTAGGGTGTGTAGTCGACTTCTACATGTGTATGCGTTATCCAATCGGGTATCTCAGGCTAAAAAGATATATGAACCGCGCGGGAATCCCGATCCTTGCCTGGAATCGGGATGCGCCGCACTACCTTAACAGGGCGGCATGGCGCCTCAACTTAATGGAAAAGATCCACTTTGTCGATATCTATGCAACCCATACACTAATTGATGATCGACGATTTGCTGACGTTCAGATCTATCTTCCCAATGCAGCGGATACGGACTCCTACAACATTGCGACGCCATCAGAGACATTTTCAAGGATGTCTCACCCAGAGAGCTACCTTTTTGACGTAACTTTCTTCGGCGGCATGAACGGATCACGCTACAAAGAAGATCAAGCGAGGCAGGAATTTTTTCAAGCGCTGGCTGGGCAGCTACAGTCAAAGCGTCTCAAATATCTCTTCATTGAAGCTCAAGAGCTAAGCGTCTCCGAGCAAATAGACCTAATACAGTCTAGCCGTATAAATCTCAACTATGGGGCGCGATGTGAATTTGGGGCGCATACCGCCTCGGGCTTGCCAGAGCGGTGCTACGGAATCCCAGCCTGCGGAGGGTTCTTATTGTCTGATAGACGGACCCACAGCGTGACAGACTTTACCCTAGGATTCGATTGGGCCGAATTCGTTAACGCTGAGGATTGCGTTGCTAAAATTCAGTACTGGTTAAAAAATTTCCAAGATGCTCGAAAGATTGCCGAAAATGCTTATAAGACAGTTCATACTCGGCACACTTATCAGCATAGAGCTGAACAGCTGATCGACGAACTTCGTAAATGGCACGGCCTATAACCCTCGCCACTCTTTTAAGCATTTGATGACTTATGTTCCAGCTGATGTTGCTTGGTTTTATAAAATAATTTCTCAATTTGATGCTGGCGGCGATATCGTAATAAATACCTAAAAAGGCGGTTAACCCCCTTACCCTGTCCCATCCAGTGCCTATACCTTGGTATAGCCTCCTCGATAAAGAAATCCAACCATTGCTTGGTGACATATTGCCGCGAATAGGAGGCTGCAGCATCAGAAGCGGCATTCTGAATTGCCCTGACATATTCAGGTTCCCTTACCAGTAGTTTAATCCAGTCAACACTCTCTTGAAAGGTGCTGGCCAAGAAACCGTTAACACCATGATTTACGATCCTCGCATACTCAGGCTCGGGATAAACGATTGGAATAACACCAGCAAGCCAAGCGTTGGTAACTTTTGTCGCGGGCTTCTGCTGAAGAACAATATCGGCCTCTTCCCTAAAGGCCAGGGCAATATCAACCTGCCCATAATCGTTCCACACCTTGTTATGTAATTGATACTTTAGGCCGAACAAACCGAGAGACTCAGAGAGCTGCCCCTCTGACTTCATCCATTCCGGAATAGACCAATCGTGCCCGAAATATGCGGCAGTCTCTATCATCGTACCCCTCGCCCGGTTTCGCGGAATCAAGCCGGGCTGCGGCCAGTGTGGGATAAAAAACGTATTTAAGGAGCGATTTACCACTAAGTCGTTTTGGCTAATAACTATATCGGCGACCGCTGGTGCAGGACGATCTGCCCGAGCACAAATCACAAATGATTTCCAAGCACCACTCAGTCTATTTAAATCATCCCGATGACAGACACATATCTCGCCGGGGACAAATCGCTCACCGATCCTAACGTCAAACCCGCACGCAGTAAGATGTGGCCTCAGAATTAGGAAACTCTGTATGATCCAGTTACTTGCCGCACCCCTGAAACGGTTAAAATTCGTATCGACCAACTTGTCAGTTAAGAGGTCGATATCCGGCCATTTTGAAAGCTCTTTGCGGGCGATGAAATTAATTTTCATGTCAACAGTTCTTCCCTAGAGTTGCGCCAGCATGTTACCAATTGTACAAATAAACCTTCAGAGAAACTACGGCGGAGGCGAGACCTACACAAGGTCGATCATTAGGGCCCTGTTTGAGCTAGGTCGCAATCTGCACCTGATCACGCACCCCAAAGCTGATTTTTGGTCTCAACTCGATCTCCCGTTGTCGATAGTTATAAAACCTCTAAATGACGCTAAGTCCCTGATCTTATTCCTGAACGGGTTCAACGACAAAGGTATCTTGCTTAGTCATGGGCCACTAAAGCAGGAACTCATTGATGCCGCCAGAAGTTGCGGATGGAAGATCATGGCAATTTGCCATATGCCCCCGCAGGGCAGGCGTAGCGACGAATTCAACGACCACCAACTCGTGTTTGGCGTTTCTGACTATGTCATTGACGGGCTCCGTAAAAACAATGTCAATACGTGGCCCACTGCTCTACTGGGTACAGCCGATTTGACACCCAGGGGTCCAAGTAACGGAAGTCTAAAAAAAGCTTCAGAATACCTATGGGATACCAAAAAAACCCGGGATGTGGTGTTTGGATATTTCCATAATTGGTTTGAGTTTCTACGCAAAAGAACTATATTCATAAAAAAACCAGGCATTACATTAGGGATTTTTTCTAGAATTACGCCAATCAAACAGTTTCCGCTTCTTTTCAGTATCCTCGCTCCAATTATTTCAAAGTATCCGAACGTGAATCTTGAGATTTTTGGCGCAGGCGGATACGCCTCCATTCGTGACTTCAAGCGCAGTCTTGCCCCCTGTAAACATCAGGTTCGTTTTTGGGGCGCCCAGATGGATCCAGCGTTAGTGTTTCGTAATTTAGATTTTTTGATGGCGGGCCTCCCCGAAAAAGAAGCGCTTGGGCTAAACGTAATAGAAGCACAGTTTTTAAATGTCCCGGTGCTCGCCGTTAGAGCTCCGCCCTTCACACAAACAATTCTAGGAAATAAAACCGGATTCTTTTTTAGAGACCCCCGAGAGGACTGTGGCGAGGAATTTCATGAGCTCTTAGTTGAGATCCTATCCGGGTCTAGTTTAAAACTCGAGCCGGTTAAGCATTCGGAGCATCTCGAATTATTTTCCTTTCAAAACTTCAAGATGCGTCTTAGTCTGACCCCTTTACTGCGCGGGGATATCCCTTAAGAAGGAAATGAAATCTTCCGCAATGCGCCTTCCATCGAGCGTGACTAAGCATTGACTAATTTTCGTCGACTCGCAACCATCTTTACCACAGGGCCGACATGAAAACCGCGAAGATTGCTCATATATCTTGTAATGCGTATTTCTAGGTCGCCACTGCACCTCACCGGAAGGCCCAAATATCGCGAATGTCGGGAGTTTGAATGCCGAAGCGACGTGAATAGATAATGAATCAATCGAAAGTAGTGCACGGCTATCACGGTATAGCGCAAAGGTCTCATGCAAATCGAAGTCGCAGGCAATTAAATTATTTTGGCCAACAAACTTTTGGTAGAAGGTCTTGTCTTCGCTACTTCCGGAAAATACAAGCGCTAGGCCATGATCGATTAGTACAGCGATAACTTGCCGCCACTGCTCCGGAAAAAGTGTCTTAAATCTCCAGCGTGTGGCTGCGTTCACGATAATGTAATCATGGGGCTGCCGTCCATTTTCTTTGAGCCATTCACGCACCCGCAGAACCGCTTCGTTGCTTGGGTAAAGTGCGTAAGGCGGGGCATCTGTCTGACCGCTAAGCCCAACATGTCGCAGCAGATCCATGTCCTGCTCTGCGGCATGACGCTCATAGGAGATTCGCGGCACACAATAGTTAAACGCCAAATGCCACAACTTCGGACGCCGATGGCTCTGATGGCAAACACGGACTCGAGAGCCAGAAATACAACTAATAATTGCACCCCTCCAATCATCAGAAAAATGTATAACGGCGTCGTAGCGAGTCTTTCGTAATAGCCGGAATAGCTTTAAATATGCCCAAACGTAACGTAAAAATGATCCGGTCAGGGGGGGGCTATAGATCCTGTCAATCTTTGGATTACCGAGAAAGACACGAGCAGAATTTGATTGACAGAAAACATCAATCATGAAGTTGTTCGAGATAGACTGAACTGCTGCAGTTAGAATGACGGAGTCGCCCAGGTGTTTGGTTTTTAAAAAAAGAAGTTTGGGCATATTTGTGGCCTTACATTGAGCCTTTCCACATGAAAATATTATTAATTCGCCGGGACAATATCGGCGACATGATTTGTACTTTACCGCTGATTTCAGCTTTATCGAATCTGGGCGGGAAGACAGAGATTGATGTGTTAACAAACTCTTATGTTTCTCCGATTTTATCCAAAATTTCCTATATAAGACGCGTCTTCTGTTATCAAAAACTTAAACACGGCGGCCCCAGCAAGCTCAAGATTTTTATTCAAAGTATTAGATCTTATTTTTCAATAAGAGGAATTCTCTACGACTACATTATCTGCTTCAGTTCCCGAGATTTTGCTCTGAGCTTGATGCTAAGGGGTAAGCAGCGAATCACTTATGTGAAAGCAACTATAGGACTCATTGGGGCTTTCAGAGCTACGAAAGTACCTTGGCAAGCAGAGTCTCACGAAGTGATTCGGGCCTGGTTACTCGGAGGGCCGTTGGGCCTGAACGTCAATTCCCCTCCCCCTAGAATACCTCTACTCTTGCCCTTTTACCCCAAGGGGTCAAGCGACATATTGCCCGGGAGAATCGCAGTTCAACTAAGCGCCAGAAAGATTGGTCAACGTTGGCCCATCGAGAAATATTATGAGTTGGTTTCCAGGCTGTCGGCATCGGGTCACACGATTTCGGTCTTGTGGGCTCCTGGTCCGCAAGTAAATCGATTCCACCCAGGAGACGATGACAAGGCCCACTATCTAGAGAGTCGGATCAAAAACTCGAGGGTTAACTTTGTCAAAACGCTAGAGCTCGCATCTTTGATAGCCGAGCTGCAAAGGTGCCAATTTATTGTTAGCCCGGATGGCGGGGCCGCTCATATTGCTGCTGCTTTAGACCTCAGAGCAGTCATACTCTTTGGAAACTCTGACCCTGCGCATTGGGCACCCTGGAATGAGGGCAATGTTATTTTGAGAGGGGGTGATAATCGGGTCGAGACAATTTCGGTCGAGAACGTCTTAAGGGGCTTAGAGGCAGTTTCTGAAGGTCGAATTTCATTGCCCGGCCACCTGTAGTCGACGATATCCTGGACTTATACTGAGAAGATCGCTGTGGTTTCCAGAATGTTGAATGACACCATCTTCGATGTAGTAAATACAGTCGGCGTTCTCAATCGTAGAGATACGATGGGTAATGAAGATTACAGTTCTATCTCTCGATAAGCGCTGGATTGCGTCTTGCAGTGCACGTTCTGATATCTGATCAAGCGCTGATGTTGGCTCATCCAGAATTAAGATCGGTGCGTTTTTGAAAAACGCACGCGCTATAGCAATTCTTTGTCGCTGGCCCCCCGAGAGCATCGCCCCACGATCACCTAGCGGAGTGTCAAGACCATTTGGCAAACTAGAGAAAAATTCCGCGAGCCCGGCATCGTTCAACGCCCTGATAATCCTGCCATCCTCCGAACTGTCATCGCCGTAGGCCACGTTATTTCGAATCGAGTCATTAAATAAAACCGTGTCCTGTGACACGACTGCAATCGAATTGCGCAATGAAGAGAGAGTGTAGTTTTGAATTGGCTGACCGTCGAGTAGTACAGAACCGCCCGACGGCTCATAGAGTCTTGTCATTAGATTCACAATTGAGCTCTTCCCGCCGCCAGAGGGTCCTACAAAGGCAACAGTTGACCCCGGCCTAATGGTGAGACTGACCCTCTTCAGGGCGCTAGCTCGGTCCTGCCGATAACGCAAACTAACGTTAACAAACTCATAGGCTCCTTTTGTCCTCGAGGCTGATAAATGACCACGGTCAACTTCCTTCTCTTGGTCCAGAAACTCAAACACTACCTTTGCAGAAACCATCGCCCGCTGGATCTGAGCATTCACCTCCGACAAGTGGCGTATTGGTGATAGCAACATCAGCATCGCAGTAATAAACGATACAAATGACCCGACCGTAGTGACGCCTGATCGAGTTTGAACTAAAGCCATTGAAACGATGATGGCAATCGCTAGCGCGACGAAGAGCTGAACCATCGGAGCTTGCGCTGCATGCGCGAGAGAGACCTTCATTGAGAAACGTCTAAATCGCTCACTCGCCGAAGAAAATTTCTGTTGCTCAAGAGCTCTACCACCGAACAGCTTGATAAGCCGATTAGCAGTGATCGCCTCTTCGAGCACTTGCGTGAGATCGCTATTTGCAGTTATCTGCTCTGACCCAATACGCGCCATTCGCCGGCCAATAATTTTTAAAACCCAGACTATCGGCGGAAACACAAAGACCACCACCAAAGTAAGGCGCCAATTGACCCAGAAAAGCCATCCCATCAAAGCGCAAAAGACGACCGAATCCCGTACGAGACTAATGAGTACACTACTGACTCCGGCCAACGTGCCATTCACTTCGGTGGTTACACGGGAAATAACGACGCCCGCTGGCGTCTGATCAAAAAATTTAGTCGGGAATGACAGCATTGCCGAGAACATGTCGCGCCGGAGGTCTCGCAGCACATTGTTAGACACCCAGTACATCGAATAGGCAGCGATCAGAGTCCCCACCCCGCGGAATAGAAAAATTCCCAAAATCGCTAATGGCACCATCCAGACCTGGAATTCAGAAGTTCCGACGAAACCTTGGTCGATAAGAGGTTTAATAAGCGCAGGAAATGCAGCCTCAGTTAGCCCAGCGAGCAGAAGCGCAAAGAAGGTGACCACGAAGCCTGCGGCGTAAGGCTTCGTATAACCAAGTAATCTTCGATATATATTTTTAATGATAATTCTAAGTTAATAGTTTTAAGCTAATACGTTGTATCCCTACAACGTCTTTATTCGCGAGCGCTAGTATTTTGCCGATTTGAGTACTTCGGCCTTGTTCAACCGGTGCCAGAAATAGGAAAATTTGAGCAAGGTCGAATTTCTCGACCTTTAGAGAGTAACGCAACTTTCTAATTTTTTTCAGGAGATCTAAATGAAGAAGCACCTAATTGCAACGGCAGTTATTGCCGCTCTGACATCGCCTGTGATGGCTCAGAACGTAAGCATCTCTGGCTACGCCGAACTCGGCTTAGAAAACACCAAGAACTCGCAATCGGGAACAGCTGATACAACCGCCACCGTTTCCGGCGTATTCGGCAGTTCCAGACTCGCGATTTCGGGTTCGGAAGACCTTGGTGGTGGTATGAAGGCCGGGTTCCGTCTTGAGAGCAGCCTTGATCTTACGAACGGTCGTTTAGGGGCGACAACCCTTGGCACCCAAGCAAACAATCCAATCTTCAATCGTGGCGTAGAGCTCAACCTAAGCGGTGCATTTGGAACGGTTGCTTTCGGAAAGCTCGATCACAATGGTATCGAGAATAACGAAGCAGCGCTGAGCGCGATCACGGGCAACATCTCTCTCTTTACTTCCACAAGTTCGTCTTACGGCGCAAACGTTGAGGCAACAGAAGTTGCAAGCGATGCCAACGGTACCATCCGTTTTGTTACACCCACTTTCAACGGCATCCAGTTGGACTTGGGCTGGACACCATCCGATAACGGTACCTCCTCGCTTGCCGCTTATGGCACCGCCCACGAGGGTATCCGCAGCGCGCAACTCCGTGGCACGCTTGCTGACGTTAACTTCCGTGTTGGTGGGGGTCGTGTTTCCCAAGCCACTGGGGACATCGACGTACGCGGCTTCTCGATTGGCTATAACCTCGGGGTTGCCGAAGTAGGTGTTGCTTATCAGAACCAGGATAATCCCGGCGCAACTGCAGACGCGAAGGAAACTATCGTAGGCATCAAAGTCCCCCTCGGAAACGGCCTGGATGTGCGCGGCAACTATCGTGTGATTGACGTAGCAGGCGGTACGACAAGCGATGCGACGCAGCAAGTGGTCGCGTTAGCAAAGGCCCTGAGCAAGCGTACGACGGTTTACGGCATGTTCCGCAATACGGATCTGGACGTCTCGACCGGTAACGATACGAAAGAGTTGGGCGTGTACGTATCACACACGTTCTAATTCTGGCGTTATCTTAATGGCTTAGGCCATAAAAACCCCTGACATTGACTGTCAGGGGTTTTTTTTCGAGCTGTCGCTTCCGACCAGTTTTGAAGCCCGTCGGTTTAGCCCCGGCCTCCGAGATTTTGCTTTGCAACAAAATCGAAGCTAAAATAGAGTCTGTCTCCTCCACCCTCTTGGTGGATTTGCTCCCGAGCCCTCGCGGCTCGGGTTTTTTCTCGAGCCAGTAACTTGCGAATTTGGGGTTGCCCAGGAGCTAGAAAATCGCTATCCTAGAAGGCTTTCCATAGGATTTTGTGGGCGCGACAATCGTCCGTTTTGAGATAAAAATGAAGACATTTTCAGCAAAAGCAGAAACGATTCAACAGGACTGGTACGTGGTCGATGGCACAACCGCGGTGTTGGGCAGGCTTGCAACGCCGCTTGCGCACCGCCTGCGCGGCAAGCACAAGGCCGAGTTTACGCCTCACGTCGATACCGGTGATTTTATTGTGGTGGTCAACGCCG
>JACCDX011051223.1_pt1 | contig 14388 bp, 8 predicted proteins | sample 7449681 | NCBI WGS metagenome assembly JACCDX01 (sample SAMN15323450, study PRJNA562643) | freshwater metagenome | isolation source: river surface water | place: USA:Blue River Watershed | collected 2017-08-18
GCGCCGGGTAGCTATGTTCGGAAGGGATAAGCGCTGAAAGCATCTAAGCGCCAAGCCCATCCCAAGATAAGATCACAATCCCCGCAAGGGGTGAAAGGTCCGGGTAGACCACCCGGTTGATAGGACAGAAATGTAATCGGAGTAATCCGTTGAGTTTACTGTTACTAATGACCTTTCCGGTTTATGCAGACCTTGCTTCAAAGTTCTAGGCGTTTACTTTACCTCCTTACTATATCCCTATCCCTAAATTTTCGTAGTATTACTCGTAGTGCAGCCGCACGGTCGAGTTTCCCTTCCTGGTGACCACATGCCGGGGGTTCCACCCGTTCCCATCCCGAACACGGCCGTTAAGCCCCGAGCAGCCAATGGTAGTAGGACGTTAGGTCCCGCGAGAGTAGGTTGTTGCCAGGTCTATAGCCCGATCCCCGTAACTGGGGATCGGGCTTTTTCTTTATCAAATTCAAGGAACGCCTGCTGCGTTACATCGGGACCTTCGGCGCAGGCCGGTTCGAATTACTTACCCGGAATTCGCGCCGATGGCCCCTCGCGCAGGCTTTGGTCGGCCTCGCCTGCGGTGACCACAGGCCCGTCTACTGACACCGCAGACTCCTTTTTCGGCTAGAGTTGAAGTCGACCCGTGCGCTCGGGGCTCTGATTTGAGTCGGAGGCCTTCAAGCGAGCCCGATTGCGCGCAATCTCGCGTCAAGATGCGGGCGGAACGTCCCAACCGGTGCGGTAGACCTTCGAGATCAACTGGTTTGCTGCCGGGTTGTTCACAATACGAAGGTTCGTGGCATCCCACTCAAGCGGAGGAGTTTTCGCCGGGATGTTGCTGCCACGTTTGGGCTCCGGCGGCACCACGGCGCGCGTCGCGAGATTCCCGAGTTGAACCGTCTCACACAATGGCCCTGCATAGTCGAATCCATCCGTGGTTCGCTTACCGGCGAGGATTCCGTCGATCCAACTGTGCCAGTGATTCAATCCCTTGATATCCTTGGGATAGGAGAATCCGACGAACTTCTCGATGGGGTATAGGCGGGGACCGCCGACGTGCGGCAAAACCATATTTCCATCTTCTCCGAGAAAAAGGGAACCGTGTTTGGGTAGATCCAAATCGGCAGGAAGTTGGGCCAACTTCCGCTCCGGACGGATACCGCCGTCGCTCCAAGTCACAGGCAGCGTCTTACCCGCGGTCCACTCGGTGCCGGGAAAGACGTATCGGACCGTTTCCTGCGTTGGCCAAATATGCCGATTGATGCCGCTGTTATCCGCGACGACCGTCAAAGGCGCGGAGAGTCCGAGTGCGGTGAAGACCGGATCCAAGATGTGCGCGCCGAAATCGCCGAGCGCGCCACCGCCGAAGTCCTGCCAGTCCCGCCAAGCAAACGGATGGTAGACAGGCGCATAGGGCCGTTCTTGGGCGCCACCCAGCCAGAGATTCCAATCGACTCCCGGCGGGATCGGGGCCGGCGCGGGAGGCTCGAGGAGCTTGGTGCGTTCATTGCCGGTGTAACCCAGCCAGCAGTGCACCGCCTTCACCTTGCCGATTACGCCCGCGCGAATCAGGCGGGTCGCGAGCCGATACTCCACGGCGCTGTGGATTTGGTTTCCCATCTGGGTGATCACGCCCGTTTTTTCCGCCCACAGGCGCATCTGACGGCATTCCCACACCGTGTGCGCGAGCGGTTTTTGGCAATAGACGTGTTTTCCCCGACGCATCGCCTCGATCGCCGGAAGCGCATGCATGTGATCGGGCGTGGCGACCACCACCGCGTCCACGGTGTCACCAAGCTTCGAATACATTGAGCGAAAGTCCGCGAAATGCGGCACCCCCGGATGATCCGCATCGGCTTTGGCAAAATTTGCCCGGTCGATGTCGCAGAACCCCACGTAGGCAACCGCAGGGTGGGAAGCGAGGCTGTGCAGATCCGCATACCCCCGGGCGCTGACACCGATCACCGCGAGTTGCAGCTTGCTGTTGGGTCGGGCAGCGCGGACGACCGCCGGGAAACCGAGGGCCGATACCGCCAGGGCCGTCGTGCGTAGGAAACTGCGGCGGGAGGTCGATGCGGACCTGCGGCTGGTGTGGATTCCACGTCGAAGAGAAAGATTCATGGAGTAGCAGATTGAGTTGAAGGTCGAAGTTAGGGACGAAAATAAGGCCGCGCGGCTCTGTGGGCGGTCGCACCGGCGACGGAATCCATGCGGGAGGCCGCTGCTACGCCGCTACGGCGACCTCGTCGCCAAGCCTTGGGCGGCGTCCCTCGAACGGCGGGGCGCGATGTGGGAGTGTAGCGCTCAGTAGCCACGGGTGCAGTCGACCGGGTGAAGCAACGGCGCGCCGCGGGTGAAACGCCCGAAATTCTCGAGGAAGACATCGAGTTTGCGGTCGGTCTCGCCGGGAAACCGGCCCCCGGTATGCTGGGTGAGCAGGACCTTGGGGTGGCGCCAGAGGGGGCTGGCGGCGGGCAGCGGCTCGACGGCGGTGACGTCCAGCACGGCGCCGCCGAGGTGGCCGCGGTCCAACAGTTCGACGAGTGCGCCTTCGTCGAGCGTCGAACCCCGGCCGACATTGCAAACTACGGCCTGGGGTTTGAGCCGAGCGAGCCGCGATCGGTCGAGAAACCCCGCGGTCGCCGGCGTGTGTGGGAGCGTGTTGATCAGCAGGTCGGTCGAGCCGAGCGCGGCGTCGAGGTCCGTGTCGGTCGTGAGCGTCCCGGGTCGCTCTGTGCGGGCGAAGCATTGCACGCGGGTATCGAAGGGCGCCAGCAGGCGTGCGATCCGGCGGGCAATCGCGCCCGCGCCGAGGATGAGCACCGACTCGCCGGAGAGGGATCGGATCGCGTGTTCCACCTCGGGCTTGATCCAGCGGGCCAGCGGTTGTGCGCCGAGCAGCGCGGGCAATTGGCGGTAGTAGGCCAAAATACCGGCGAGGGCGGCTTCGGCCACGGCGCGATCGTAGAATCCGGCCAGATGGGTCAGTTGCACGGACGCCGTGCGGGTGATGCGATTGATCGCGAGGTAGGCGTCCACCCCGGCGGAATCGAGCTGGACCCACCGGAGGTGTGGCGCGCCGTCGAGCCACCCCGCGGGAACATTGCCGAAGAGAATGTCCGCGGCGGCGACGGCGGATATTTGTTCGGGTTCGGACAGCGCGGCGCCGAACGTCACCCGGTGCGGTCGCAGTGCGTCGCCCAAGCGCGCCAGATTTCCGGCGTTCAGCCCCGCGACCATGATGCAGACGTTCATCGCTGCCGCGGAAGCAACCGCCCCGCGCCCTGCGATTCAAGGCGCGATTGTCGGCTGGCCTCGCGCGGCGAGGAGTGTCATCGGGTCGGACCATGCCGCGGCTTCTCCGTGCCCACGACAACCGCAACCAGCCGTTGGTCGTGCCCGGGGACGGCGCGGCGGTGCGCCACTGTTATTTCAATCTCCTGCGCCTGAAGGCGGGTGCGACGCACGTGTTGAGGGTCCCGGAGTGCGAATTGCTGTGCGTGGTGCTGGCGGGGCGGGCGGATATTTCCGTCGGAACCGTGCGGTTTTCCGGCGTGGGCCGGCGCGCGGATATCTGGTCCGGCGCGGCGGATTCCGTTTACTGCGGCACGGGGGCCGAGGTTGCGATCCGGGCGGCGTGCGATGGCACCGAGGTTGCGGTGGCGGGCGGCCGGTGCGCGGGCGAGTTCGGGCCTTTCCGCATCGCGCCGGAGGAGGTCGAGGCGGTCGACGTGGGGTCGGCGGACACGCATTCGCGGCGGCGAATCTGCCACATCCTCGGGCAGAACGGCGCGGGACGATCCGGCACGCTGCTGGTGAGCGAGCTCTACGGCGATGCGGGCAGTTGGTCGGGCTATCCGCCCCACAAGCACGACACCGACCGTTTGCCCGACGAGACGAACCACGAGGAGCTTTATCACTACCGTTATCGGCCGGAGCACGGCTTTGGCGCCCAATTTTGCTACGCCGCCGACGGGGCCGGCGCCGATCCGGACGTCGTGATGACGCGGCATGGCGACACGTTTTGCATCGAACGCGGCTATCACCCGACGCTGCGCGCGCCCGGGCACGAGGGTTATATTTTCACGGTCCTGGTCGGCGTCCGGCACCGCGGCCTCGTCCAATTCTTCGAGCCGACCCACGCGCACCTCTGCGCGGAGATTCCCGGCATCCAGGCGATGCGGGACAAGTTCAAGTAACGGAAACGTGCTTTCCGCGCGCCCGCCCCAGGGCGATACCGCCAACCCCGCCATCCACATGCATCCGCTTTTCGATCTCTCCGGGCGCACCGCGCTTGTCACCGGTTCCAGCCAGGGCCTCGGCTTGGCGTTTGCCCGCGGGTTGGCGGGCGCCGGGGCGGCGATCGTGCTCAACGGGCGAAACGAAACGAAGCTCGCCGCGGCGGCTGCGGTGCTGCGGGACGAAGGCGTGCGGGTCGCGACCGCGGCGTTCGACGTGTGCGACGGCGCCGCGGCCGCGGCGGCGGTGGCCCGGGTGGAGGCGGAGTTCGCGTCGATCGACATTCTGGTGAACAACGCCGGCATCCAGCGTCGGGCCGCGCTGCTCGAGATGACGGAAGCGCAGTGGCGCGAGGTGTTGGACACGAATCTCACGGGCGCCTTTCTCGTGGCGCGGGCGGTGGCGCCGCGGATGATCGCGCGCGGGCGGGGCAAGATCATCAACATCTGCTCGGTGATGAGCGAGGTGGCGCGGCCGACGGTGGCGAACTACGCGGCGGCCAAAGGCGGTTTGAAAATGCTCACGCGGGCGATGGCGGTGGAATGGGCAAAGCACGGCCTGCAGGCGAACGCGATTGCGCCGGGTTATTTCGAGACGGAGCTGACCGCGCCGCTGGTGGCGAATCCGGAGTTCAACCGCTGGATCTGCGGCCGCACGCCGGCAGGGCGCTGGGGTCAACCCCACGAACTCGCCGGCGCGGCGGTCTTTCTTGCTTCGGCGGCGAGCGACTTCATGAACGGACAGGTGCTCGCGGTGGACGGCGGGTTGCTGGCGGGCCTTTGAACGCCGCGCGGCGCGACGAATTTCGCGTTGGCGCGGAAATGTCTTTTGCGTTTCGGTTTCGCTCCGCCGAAGGTCCGCCCATGGCGGACTCATGCAAGATGCCTTCACCGGACAACCCACCTGCATCGAAGGCCGCGCCCACCCCGGCGCGGAAGCACGCGCCCGTCTTCAAAACGATCACCAGCGACGATTGGAAGCGCTCGCTCGCCTCGGCGCGGCAGCAGAAAAATGCGATCTCCGAACGCATTCGGACCCGGACCGGGACCTCGTCCTCCTCGAAGAAGACGAAGTAGCGCTGCTGGAGCACTCGGGACCGGAGTGGAGCGGACTGGGGGACGCGATCCGGGATTTCCGCCGGCGACTGCCCTTGCGGCGCTTGGAGGACTTCGGGTTCCACGCCGACGTCGAGCACCCGCTCGAGGAGCCGAACGCCCGCCTGCGCTACCTGCACAGCGGCGTCGAGGCGTCGGCGTTCATGGCCGTCGGCGACCGCTCGGTGTATAAATTTTTCCTGCCGCGCGAGGAGCACTTCATCGGGAGCGAGTTCGGTTTTCGGCGGGGCGACGAGACGCTGCTCATGGCGGAGGCGGTGCTGGGCGGTTACCGGGCGCTGCTGGAGAAACTGTTTCTGGTGGATGCGCTGGGCATGGCGACGGAGGTGGTGGCGATCACCCCCGAGGGCATCGTGGTGGCGAAGCAAACGCTCGGCGACCCGTTGCCGCAGGGCGACGACACCTCGCGGTCGCTGCCGGCGGCGTTGATCGAGATACCGTCGCGATTCCTGCGGGCCAACCGCGACCACCCGCGGCTGTTTTTCTGCGGGGGCGAAGCGTGGTTGGTGGCGGACCTGCACGCCCGCAATTTCGTGCGGGGCGGCGAGGGCGCGCTGCACGTGATCGATCTCGTGGCGGCGCGCTGGCCGGACGGAGTCGTGGGCGCGGGGGACGAGGCGCTCATCCGCGAGTGGCTGGAGCGTGTGCGGGCCGATCCGCACGCGGGGGCGCTGCGCTCGGCGCACGACGACGACCTGTAGGCGCGGCGGTCGGGGCCGACGGCAGCCGCAAAAAAGCCGCGCGGCTCCGGGAGCACGCGCGGCCAAATCGAAGGTCCGCCGGAGGCGGGACGCGGGTCAGCTCTTCTTGAGCCCGTTGAGGAAGCCCAGCACCATTTCGGCCTGCTTTTCGGTCTGGCCCTTGTCGTGGTAAACGACCTTGCCGCTGCGATCGATCAGGTAGGCTTCGCGGCTGGCCATCATCGCGCCGCTCTGGCCGAAGGCTTTGACGACCTGCTTGTCGGTGTCGGCGAGCAGCGGGTAGTCGAAGTTGTTCTTCTCCTTGAATTCTTTCTGCTTCGCGACGGTGTCCGTGCTGACGCCGATCACGGCGACGCCGTGCTTCTTGAGTTCGGCGCCGGCATCGCGGAGCGAGCAGCCTTGCTTGGTGCAGCCGCCGGTGAGGGCCTTGGGATAGAACCACACGAGCGTGTAGTTGTTTTTCGCATAGACGTCGGCGAGGTTGAGTTTGGTGCCGGCATCGGTGGTGGCACTGAGCTTGGGCGCTTCGGCGCCGACTTTGAGCGGCTCCGCGCGGGCGAAACCGAACAGAAGCGAGAACAGGGACATGAGGGCGAGGGTGCGGGGAAGTTTCATGACGGGGGGAGGACGTAAGCCCGCCCGGAACGGTTCGCAAGCGGCGAGACGGTTTCTTCCCGCTCCGGGCACCGAGGGGGCGAGGACCGACCGCTGGTCGCCGCCGGGCGCCGTCTGTCCAAAGCCGTTCGCACTTTCGGCGACCGGGGGCAGCATTCGGTGGATGGCTTTCGATGCTTCCCAGATGGATGCCGCGGCTCCGACCGGCTTGGTCGCACCGCGGCTGCCTCCCCGTTCTGCCTCGGAGATTCCGCGCCGACGCCGGTCGATGGTCGGACTGTTGGCCGCGGTGCTCATCGGCGCCGCGTTCGGCTATGCGGGCATCCACGTGGGGCGCCAACTGGCGGATATCAAGAGTCTCGGTCCGGTGGATCGGGTGGTTTTTTTGGGGTGGTTACCGCTTACTTGGCTGCTGGCGGTGGCCTGGCACGAGTGCGGCCACCTGCTCGGCGGGCGTTGGGTCGGCGCGCGTTTCCTGCTGCTTGTCGTCGGCCCGTTCAAGTGGGTGCGCACGCCCGGCGGCGTGCGGTTCGGCCTGAACCGCAGTTTGAATGCCGCCGGAGGCTTGGCGGGATCGCTGCCGTCCGACGATCGCGACCTTCGCCGGCGCATGGCGGTCATGGTGGCGGGCGGGCCGGTGGCCAGCTTGGTGCTGGTCGTGGCCATGGCGATTTTCGCTGCGGCGATCGCTCCGACGGTTTGGCCGCTGGGCCGCAGCATGGCCTTGGCCCTCGGCGCGATGTCGGGCCTGATCTTTGTCGTGACGGTCATTCCCACCCAGGCGGGGGGCATGAAGTCGGACGGGTTGCGCTTTGTGACCTTCCTCCGGGGAGGCGCGGCCGCCGAACGCGAGGCGGCCTTGTTGTCGGTTACGATCGCCGCCCTCGGCGGGGTGCGTCCGGCCGATTACGATCCCGTCAAGCTGGCCGCGGCCACCACGCCGGACGACGGCTCGGTCCATGTGCTCTACGGGCATTTGAGCGCCTACCACCGGCACGCCGATCAACACGACTACCCGGCGGCGCAGGCGCGCCTCGATCGGGTGATGGCGGGGGAGAGCGAGTTGCCGACGTTTATCCGCGAATTGGCGCGGGCGGAGTATGCGTGGCTGTTGGCGATCGCGGCGTTGACGGGTGCCGGCGATCGGGCGGCCTTGACCGGCGCGGCGCGCGCGTGGTTCGCCACCGTCCGGGCGGTGGCCTTTGATCCGTCGACGTTGCATCGGGCGGACGCTGCGGTGCTGCTGGCCGAGGGACGAACCGCGGAGGCCGCCGCGGCGGCTCGGGCAGGCCTCACGGAGGCCGAAACGCGGAGCATGTCGCCGGTGCCCAATGCTTTCGCGATCGATGCCCTGACCGACTTGCTGCGGCGGGCGAAGGTCTGAGCGCCGGTCCCAACTCGTCCGCGGGGAGGGTGGGGGATGATCCGCCGCAGATGACGATTCCGAGTGCCGGAGCGTCTGCGTCGGGGCCGATTAGGCCGTGATTCCCGGGAACCGTGCGCTGCCCCCCGGCTCTCATGCAGGCTGATGTTCGCAATTTCCCCCAACTCCGTCCGCCGCCGATCGTCCTCCCGGACGTGCTTCGTCCCCGGGCGTGAGCCATCGCTTGCCATGGACCGGGGCGAAGCCCAACCTCCGCCCCCTTCGTCCGCGTGATCCCACATTTTTCTGTTCCCGTCCGCACCGCCCTGCGGTCCAATTCCCCTTTTTCCTTCCGCTCCATGCTCTTCGTTTCGTTTTCCCGGCGGTTCTTTCGCGCCTTCGCGCTGATTGCCGCCCTCACCGCATCCGTCGCTGCTGTTCGCGCTCAGGCCCCGTCCGCGTTTGACGGTTTCAACCCCGATGTCGACGGCACCGTGTTTGCGGTCGCGACCCAGGCGGACGGCAAGATCGTCCTCGGCGGCCAATTCACGGCGGTCGGCGGCGTGCCCCGTCGCAACCTCGCCCGTCTCCACCCCGACGGTTCGCTGGACGATGCCTTCAATCCCTCCGCGCTGGTCACTTCCGGACCCGGCGCCGGCGCCGTCCGGGCGCTCCTGCTCCAGGGTGACGGCCGCATTCTGCTCGGCGGCGACTTCAATGCCATCCAAGGCGTCGGCACCACGTCGCCCACCCCGCGCCTTCGCCTCGCCCGGCTCAACGCCGACGGCACGCTCGACTCCTCCTTCACGCTCGGCGTGACCGGCGATCTTCTGCCGCAGGTCCACGCGCTCCTGTTTCAACCCGACGGCCGCCTGGTGGTGGGCGGATCCTTCACCGGCGCCACCACGGCCGCCGCGACCGCGACCAGTCTCCCGGCCAGCACCGCTCGCAATCACCTGGTGCGATTCACCGCCGCGGGCGCCGTCGACCCGACCTTCAACCCCAATCCCAACGCCACCGTTCTCGCCCTCGCCTGGCACGTCGACAACAAGCTCCTCGTCGGCGGTGGTTTCACGTCCTTCCAGCCTGCCGGCGATGCCTCGCCGACCACCCGGCAGCGGATTGCGCGTCTCAATCCGTCCGGCACGGTCGACTCCGAGTTCGACCCCAAGGCCGACAACTCCGTCGCGGCCATCGTCGTCCAGCGTGACGGCAAAATCCTCCTCGGCGGCACCTTCTCCTCGCTCCAGCCGATCGGCGATACCGGCGTCGCCAACCGCTCCCGGATCGCGCGGCTCAACCTCGACGGCACGCTCGACTCCGAATTCTACCCGCGCGCCGACGGCGCCGTGAACACCATCGTCCTGCAGGCGGACGGCGGCATTCTGGTCGGCGGTTCCTTTGTCTCCGTCTGGGGCCGCGGCACCAACTCCAGCGCCCGCAGCAACATCGCGCGCTTCCTGCCCGACGCCTCCCTCGACACCACCTTCGCCCCGGGCTTCAACGGCGCCGTCAACGCGATCGCCCTCCAGGGCGACGGCAAGATCGTCGCCGGCGGCGTCTTCACCCGCGCCACCCCTCCCGGCTCCGCCGCGGTGCTCACGCGCAATCGCCTCGCCCGCCTCAATGCCGACGGCTCGATCGACGCCGACTTTGCCCTCGATTCCGGCGGGCGCGTGCTCGTTTCCGTCACCCAGTCCGACGGCAAGGTCGTCATCGGCGGCAGCTTCACCTCCGTCGGCGGCGCGACCCGCACCTACTTGGCCCGCCTCAATGCCGACGGCTCCATCGACAGCGCCTACAACCCCGTCCTCGACGGCCGGGTCTACGCGATGGCCTACGAAGCGGCCAGCAACAAGGTCGTGATCGCCGGTGCCTTCACCACCATCGGCGGCGAGACGCGCAACCACCTCGCCCGCCTCAATCCGTCCGGCACGATCGATTCCGAGTTCAACCCCAACATCGACGGCCAGGTCGGCGCCCTCGCGGTGCAGTCCGACGGCAAGCTCATCGTCGGCGGCTCGTTCACCAAAGTCTTCCCGGTCGGCGCCTCGGCCGAGACCTCCCGGGCCAATCTGCTCCGCCTCAATGCCAACGGCACCCTCGATACTGCCTTCGATCCGAGCCCCAACTCCTCCGTGAACGCGATCGCCGTCCAGACCGACGGCAAGATCATCATCGGCGGCGTCTTCAGCGCGCTCACCCCGGGTTTTGCCACCAACACCTCCGCCGCGATCACGAGCCGCAACTTCCTCGCCCGACTGAACTCCGACGGGACGCTCGACACCGCCTACGCGCCCAACCCCAACGCCCAGATCTCCACGCTCGCCCTTCAATCCGACGGCAAGCTCATCCTCGGCGGCGTCTTCACCACCCTTCAACCCGACCTCACCCAGACCCCCACGGCGCGCAATCGCATCGCCCGGCTCAACACGGACGGCACGCTCGACGCCGCCTACGACCCCGATGCCAACGGCATCGTGCTCGCGTCCGCGCTGCAGACCGACGGCAAACTCATCATCGGCGGCTCGTTCACCTCGCTCCAGCCCAACGGCGCCTCCGATTGGACCCTGCGCAAATATGCCGCGCGCCTCAACGCCGACGGCACCGTCGACGCTGCGTTCAACCTCGATATCAACGAAGTCGCCGGCAACCGCGTCGATTCGCTCCGCCTCGCCGGTTCCACGCTTTACGTCGGCGGCACCTTCACGTCCCTCCAGCCCGCGGGCACCGCGGCCCGCATCACCCGCGCCAACTTTGTTCGCCTGACCCTTGGGGCCGCGACGCCCGTCGCGACGGTCGACACCGCCTTCGACGCCAGCGCCGGCGGCGCGCCCGGCGGCACCGTCAACGCTCTCGCCGTCCAGCCCGACGGCCGCGTCATCGCCGTCGGCAACTTTTCCGACCTCGGCGGCGCCAAGAGCACCAACGTCGCCCGCTACCGGCCCGAAGGCGGCGCCGATACGCAATTCAGCTCCGCCCTCTCCGTCGATGGTCCGGTCAACGCCGTGGTTGTCCGCGCCAGCGGCGCCCCGGTCCCGACCCAGTTGGCCGGCTTCGCTTGGCTCAACGCCGGCGGCACGCTTCGCACCGCCTTCGCCCCCTCCACCCGCCTCAGCGGCGAGGTCAATGCCACCGCGACCGACAGCAGCGGTCGCCTGCTCCTCGGCGGCGCCTTCACCAATCTCAGCAACACCACCGGCGGCAATCTGGTGCGCCTGACCGCCAACGGCGCGATCGATACCACGTTCAACCCCGCCCCCAACGGCGCCGTCACCGGCATCGTTGTCCAGGCCGACGGCCGCATTGTCATCGTCGGCACCTTCACGGTCGTCGGCGGCGTCACCCGCAACCGCATCGCCCGCATCGACGCCAACGGTTCGGTCGACACGACCTACGATCCGAGCGCCTCCGCGCGCATCAACGCCATCGTGCTCCAGGGCGACGGCACCGTGGTGGTGGCCGGTGCGTTCACCTCGTTCACGCCGAATCTCGCGACGACCGCGGTCACCCGCAACTACCTCGCCCGCATCAATGTCGACGGCACCGTCGACGGGAACTACAACCCCAACGCCAACTTCAACGTCCACGCCCTCGCGCTTCAGGCGGACGGCAAAATCGTCGTCGGCGGTTCGTTCTCCTCGCTGCAGCCCAACGGCGGCACGGAAGCGTTCACCCGCAACGGCATCGCCCGGCTCAACCCGGACGGCAGCCTCGACCAGAATTTCAACCCGAGCGCCAACGCGTCGGTCGACGCTATCGTCGCGCTTCCCGGCGGCCAGTTCGTCATCGGCGGCACCTTCACCACCCTGCAGCCCGGCGCCTCCGGCACGGTTTATTCCCGCAACAACCTCGCCCGCATCAACAGCGACGGCGCGGTCGACCTGACCTTCAATCCCAACGCCAACGCCGCCGTCACCACCCTCGCGCTCGAGGCCGGCGGCTCGCTCCTCGTCGGCGGCAGCTTCACGACCCTCCAGCCCAATGGCGCCGCCCTCGCGGTCACCCGTAATCACCTCGCCCGCCTCAACGCCGACGGCACCCTCGACCTCAACTTCAATCCCGACATCAACGGCACCATCGCCTACGTCGGCGCGCGGCCCGACGGCTCCGTGCTTGTCGGTGGTGCGTTCACCACGCTGCAGCTCAACGGCTCCATCATGATCGGCGGCGCGTTCGGCACCGTCGGCGGCGTCTCGGCGCAGAATCTCGCGATGCTGAACGACAACGGCTCCGTCACCACGACGTTCCAGCCGCGGCCCAACGGCGCCGTCCACGCGCTGCTCGCGCTCCCCGACGGCAAAACCCTTGTCGGCGGCGCGTTCACCCAGATCGCCGGCGTCGCCCGCAACCGCCTCGCCCGCTTCAACGCCGACGGCACCCTCGACACCGCGTTTTCCGTCGGTTCGACCGGCACCGTCCAGGCCCTCGCCCTGCAGCCCGACGGCAAGTTCCTCGTCGGCGGCGCCGAGGGCCTCCGCCGCTTCAATGCCAACGGCAGCGAAGACGCCACGTTCGCCGCGTCGAACCAGTCCCCGATCACCGCCCTCGCCGTGCAGGCCGACGGCCGCGTGCTCTACGTCGTCAACCGCGCCACGCTCGGCCGCTTCAACGCCGACGGCCGGGCCGACACCACCTTCACCGCCCCGGCCGGCCCGGTGACCGCGATCACGCTGCAGACCGACGGTCGCATCGTCGTCGCCGGCACCGCCTCGCGGCTCGCCCGCCTCAACCCCAACGGCACCGTCGACCCCACCTTCGCGCCCGCGCCCAACGGGGCGGTCACGGCCCTCGCCCTCCAGGCCGACGGTCGCCTGATGGTGGCCGGCAACTTCTCCCGCATCGGCGGCGCCAACCGCAGCGGCCTCGCCCGCTTGTCCGCCTCCTCGCCCGCGATCCAGACGCTCGGCGTCGCCGCCAACCGCACCTCCGCGATGTGGAGCCGCGCCGGCACCGTGGGCGATGTGACTGCCGTCATCTTCGAGCGCTCCACGGACCGCACCACCTGGACGACCCTTGGCAATGCCACCCGCATCGCCGGCACGGGCAACTGGCAGGTCACCGGCATCTCGCTGCCCGCGACGGGCGTGTTTTACCTCCGCGCCCGCGCCCTCGCGCCGTCCTCCGCCGGCACCTCGTCGGGTATCTACGAATCGCTGCGCGAGTTCACGTTCTCGAATCCGGTGCCGGAGGCCCAGGCCTCGGTCGGAGGGCCGGCGCCGACGCCGGTTCCGCCCGGCACGATTCCGCCGCCGGTGGTCATTGTTCCGCCCGGCACCGGTTCCTCCCTGCCGCCGGCCACGGGGGCTGCCTTTATCGATTCGTCCACCGGTGTTCTCGCCCGTTCCGTGATGTCGGCCGTCCGCGACGAAGGCACCGTCGAGATCTTCGTCGGCGCCCAGACCGCGGCCGTCGCCGGCGGCAATGCCCGTCTCGCCAATCTCAGCACCCGCGGCCGCGTCACGGCCGAAAACCCGCTGCTCCTCGGCTTCGCCATCGCTGGCACCGAGTCGCGCCGCGTGCTCGTCCGTGCCGTCGGCCCCGCGCTCAACGGCTTCGGCGTCGCCGGCGCGCTGCCGGCCACCCGCCTCCAGGTTTACAACAGCGCCGGCGACGTGCTCGCCGCCAACGAAGGCTGGGCCAACGCCGGCGACGTCGCCGCGACCGCCGCCGTGACCGGTGCCTTTCCGCTCGTCCCCGGCAGCGCCGACAGCGCCGCCGTCCTCACGCTCGCGCCCGGCAGCTACACCATCCAGGTCGTCGACGCCCGCGGCGCCGGCGGCGTGGCGCTCGCCGAGATCTACGATGCCGGCACCGGCACCGCTTCGCGTCTCGTCAATGTCTCCAGCCGCGGCGCCGCCGGCACCGGCAGCGACGCGCTCATCAGCGGCTTCGTGCTCGCCGGCGATTCGTCCGCCCGGGTGCTCGTCCGCGGCATCGGCCCCGGCCTCGCCCAGTTCGGCGCGGTTCGCACCGTGGCCGACCCGCTCGTCGCGCTCTTCGACGCCACCGGCGCCTTCCTCGGCTACAACGATAACTGGGTCGGCAGCGTGAACGACGTCGCCGCCGCCGCCGCGCGCACCGGCGCATTCGCGCTCACGCCCGGCAGCAAGGACGCCGCGGTCCTCGCCACCATCCCGACCGGCGCCTACACGGTGCAGGTGTCGGGCGAGGCCGGCGCCGCCGCCAGCGCTTTGCTCGAGATCTACCAACTCCAGTAACGGCGCGCGGCCCTTCCGAAGGGCGGGTCGTTGACCCGCCCTTTTTTGTGCCCGGACGGTTCCGACTCCAGCCTCCGCGGCGGCGCAACGCTTACTCGCCACCGGGCGCGGCCCTTGCTTCGGTCACGGCCATGTCTCCC
>JACCDX011359470.1_pt1 | contig 14386 bp, 17 predicted proteins | sample 7449681 | NCBI WGS metagenome assembly JACCDX01 (sample SAMN15323450, study PRJNA562643) | freshwater metagenome | isolation source: river surface water | place: USA:Blue River Watershed | collected 2017-08-18
CCTTTGCTGGAATTGCAACTGGGCTTACAGGCTCTCTAGCAACTGTCCACATCAACAAACTATCTGACGGCACCTTTGAGTGGCCAGCTAATTTGCCAGAAGTAGAAAAGGTGGCCCCAACAGTTGCTAACAATGTTCTCAAGTGGGGCACAGGTGGGCTAAACATAGACGGCTCAAGAATCGGCACAGAGCAAACCGAAACAAGAATTGCTGGCGGTAAAGGTTTTGGGGCAAACTTTAGAGATGACGGATGGTTGCCGCCCAAAGAAAATGAAACAAGAACTAACCCAACTGGCAGATGGCCAGCAAACATCATCCTTGACCCTTACACAGCAGAGCTACTAGATGAGCAGAGTGGGATAAGCAAAAGCACACCAAACCAAGGTGGCCAGAATAAAACAAAGAGAACGGCAATGGGTGGTGGTGAGATGTATTCGGCACCAAGCACTCACGCTGATTCAGGTGGAGCATCAAGATTCTTCTATGTAGCTAAAGCATCAAAGCGTGATAGAAACGAGGGGCTTGAGGAACTGGAGGAAACAACAGACGCTGACATGGTGGATAGAGAACCAGACTCAGCAGGGATGAATAGCCCTAGAGCTGGTGCAGGTAGAACCTCAGGCGCCAAGAACTTCCACCCAACAGTCAAGCCAACAAGCCTTATGGAATACCTAATCAAACTAGTCACCCCACCTAACGGCACAGTGCTGGATCCTTTTACCGGCTCAGGCTCGACAGGCAAGGCAGCAATCTTGCAGGGCTTTGACTTCATCGGGATAGAGATGACCGAGGAATACTTGCCAATCATCGAGGGCAGACTGAAACACGCTGAGCGCATAGTTGCCGAAAGAAACAAAGAAGCCTCACTACTTGAACAGGAGAAACTATTTTGAGTCCTGCATACGACTACAAGTGCAACGACTGTGGGATGACACTCACAATCATTAGAGGCATCAAAGATGAGGAACACAAACCTATCTGCATCAACTGCAAACAGGTAATGCCTAGAGCCTACGACTCAGCTCCAGCAATTACATTCAAGGGAAAAGGTTGGGGTAAGGATTGAGAATCTTCCCGAAGCCCTGCCTCAAGTGCAAGGCAATCTTTACAGCTAGGTCAGAGTATTGCGAAGCTTGCCGGCTCGAAAAGAAACCAAGGGAACAGAAACCAAGAATTGAAACCCCTGAGCGCAAAGCAAGGAAGCGATTACTTTATAACTACGGGTATAAAAAAATGGCGGGGGCTATCAAAGAAACCGCTACCCACTGCCACCTATGCCAACAGCCGTTCACCGACCGAAACCAAATCCAAGCTGATCACCTAATACCAGGCGACCCAACCAGTCCCCTAGCCCCTGCACACGCTAGATGCAACGCCAGTAGAGGGAACAAGAAACTAACCTATTAGCCAGATGCCCCTACGAGGCTTGGGACAGCATTAGGTAGCAAATCACACACAGAAAACACCAAAAGGCTTGTACGAGCCACACACGACCCCCCACGCCCAGTTCTATCTAGGGGTGGGGTTTTTGTTGGGTACATAGCAAGCCAACACCCCGAGCCCCTGAAGCTTTGTAGAGCTCCGCAAAACTAAAGCTTTTTGGTAGGCTATAAAAATGAACATCACTAACCTACGCATTGCCGACCTGACCCCTGACCCACAAAACGCCAGGCAACATGATGACAAGAACCTAAAAGCCATCGAGGGAAGCCTAAAAGAGTTCGGTCAGCGCAAGCCAATAGTCATAACTGAGGCTGGCGTGATTGTGGCTGGCAATGGCACAGTAGCCGCTGCTAAAAACTTGGGCTGGGAAACCATTGAGGCTGTGACAGTTCCGGCTGACTGGTCCCAAGATCAAGTCAAAGCTTTTGCTCTAGCCGATAATAGAACAGCCGAGCTTGCAACCTGGTCACCAGAAGTTTTGGCTGCTCAACTGATTGAGCTTGAGTCTGCTGGGTTTGAGATTGTCGAGTTTGGCTTTGACAAAGTAGAGCCACCCCTTGATTTTGAATTGCTTGTTGATGATGAACTACCTGAACCACCTGCTGAGCCGATTACCAAGTTAGGTGACCTTTGGCAATTAGGCAACCACCGCTTGCTTTGTGGAGATTCAAGCGACACTGCAACAGTGCAAAAGCTAATGGATAAGCCAGCGACTTTACTACTGACCGACCCACCTTATAGGTACAAAACAATGGGAGCTGGAGGTGTTTTTGACAAGGGCTATAAAGACCTAAAAAAAGATTTAGAGGGTCTTGTTGACTTTGACCCAAAAGCTTTTTTAGAGATTGCCCCATCGCTTTTTGACAAGGGAATGAATGCCTACATCTTTTGCAATACAGATTTAGTGCTTGACTATCTCAACTGGGCCAGAGATAAAAAATACAACTTCAACATCCTCACTTGGCACAAGAACTCTTTTATCCCAGCCAACTTCAATCACCACTATCCAGATACCGAGTACCTGATTTACATAAGCAAGGGTGCCAAGTTCAATTCTGGCCTGTCAGTAAACTATGGCAAGTATTTTGTGCTGGACAACGAAAAGAGTGCTGACCACCCAACAATCAAGCCGCTTGAAATACTAAGAACTGAGATACAAATTAGCTCGGATGCTGGGGACATTGTGGCTGACTTGTTTGCAGGATCTGGGTCAACCCTTATTGCTTGTGAGCAAACAAACAGAGTTGCAAGAGTTATCGAGCTTGACCCAAAGTATTGTGATGTAATCATCAAGCGTTGGGAAACCCTAACAGGACAAAAAGCCGAGCTAGTCAATGCAACCAGGTAGGCCAGCCAAGCCAATAGAGCAGAAGCGTTTGCTAGGTAATCCTGGCAAGCGAGCATTGCCTGATCAGTCAAGCATCACACTTATCCCGATGGCAGAGAGCACACCTGAGCCAACTCGACCTTTGCTCAAGTACGGCAGAGAGCTCTGGGACAAGGTTTGGGACACAGGCATCAACTGGATTAGCCCCAACACCGACACTGAGTTGCTCCTAATGACCTGTGAAATGATTGACGAGCGTTGGAATCTTAGGGTGCAGGTAATGCAAAACAATGACCCTAAAGATAGGCGAGGGCTTAGAGAGCTAGACAAGGCAATCGTGTCTAACCTGTCTTTGCTTGGATTCTCACCCTCAGACAGGTCCAGACTTGGCCTTGCCGAGGTCAAAAAGATGAGCAAGCTTGAGGAACTAATGACCAAGAAGGCACAGCGTGGATAGCTGGCCACCGGCATACCTAACCCCAGTACCACCCGAATCAGTTGAGCGTGGAGATGGCGAGTATGCCATTGAGTTCACCGAGGCATTTGGCTCTATCGGTAAAGATGGTGTGGCAGGTCGAGCAGGTCAAGCCCTAACCCTAAGACCCTGGCAACGAGAGCTGGTCAAAGCTGTCTATGCCAGAGATGCCGATGGTGGACTAAAGTTTAGAACTGCCCTAATCGGGATGCCTAGAAAGAACGGCAAGTCAGCTCTATCATCTGCTGCCTTTGGTCTTTACAGCTTGATTGCTGAGGGAATTGAGGGTGGCGAAGTCTATTCAGTAGCAGCCGAAAAGGAACAGGCTCGCATTGTGTTTGGTGAGGCAAAACGAATGGTAGAACAGTCCGAGTTGTCTGAACTCTGTACCTTGTATCGAGATGCAATCTTTGTGCCGTCAACTAACAGCGTTTACCGAGTCGTATCAGCCGAAGCCTACTCAAAGGAAGGTCTAAACCCTAGCCGAGTGATTATGGATGAGCTACACGCTCACAAGGATCGCACCCTATTCGATGTATTTCAGCTCGCAATGGGAAACCGAGGCAAGCTCGGACAGCTAATCGCCATCACAACGGCAGGTCAAAAGACTGACATGACAGGGCAAGACTCAATTGCCTACAACCTGTTTCAGTACGGCAAAAGGGTTGCCAGCGGTGAAGTAGATGACCCTGCTTTCTTTATGGCTTGGTGGGCAGCTCAAGATGATGCAGATCACCACGACCCCGAGGTGTGGAAGTCAGCTAACCCAGGCTTTGATGACCTAGTTTCTGCCGATGACTTTGCCTCAGCTGTCAGGCGAACACCGGAGCCAGAGTTTAGAACTAAACGCCTAAACCAATGGGTTAGCTCGATGAATGCTTGGCTACCTAACGGCACTTGGCAACCGCTGTCCGAAGAAAGAGAGCTAAAGCCAGATGATGACATCATTATTGGCTTTGACGGCTCATTCAACGGCGACTGCACAGCCCTAGTCGGTTGCACAATACCCAAAGAGGATGAAAAGCCCTACCTGTTTATGATTCACACCTGGGAAAAGCAACCCGAGGACACCGATGATTGGCGTGTCAATACCCAAGAGGTTGAGGACAAAATCATCCAATTCTGCTCGACTCACAATGTAAAAGAGATAGCCTGTGACCCCTATCGCTGGCAAAGATCTATGGATGCGATGCTCGAGATGGGCTTACCTGTCATCGAGTTCCCCTCAACCAGCCCAAGCCGTATGGTAAGTGCCTGTCAGAAGTTCTACACATCCGTCACCGAGCAGACAATGATTCACGATGGCGACCCTTTGCTTGAGCGACACCTAAGCAACGCTGTTGTAAAGGTTGACCGCTTGGGACCAAGAATTGTAAAAGAGCATCGAGGCTCACCCCGAAAGATAGATGCTGCTGTGGCAGCAGTCATAGCCTTTGATAGGGCAACTGTTGGTAGAGTAGAGGATGAACAGCTTGTCCCTCAATTCTTTATCTAAGGCGGTCATGGCAACCTCATTACAAGTAGCCGGTGCAGTTGCAATAACAGCCGGTGTTGGCCTTATTTACATTCCAGCAGGGCTTATCGTTGGTGGCATTTTCTTGGTCTTGTTTGGCCTTGCTGCCGAAAGGAAATAACTAAGTGCTAAACAATCTCTTTGAGCAGCGTGGCATCAGCTTCCAGACAATCTGGGGTGGCGGTAATGACCTAGATGTCATGAACCAGTCAGGCACCAATGTCAACAATGACACCGTATTCAAGGTCAACGCAATCTTTTCAGCGGTCAGCCTTATCTCTGACACAATTTCAACCCTGCCAGTTGACTCTTACATCCGCAGAGATGGCGCAAGGTTCTCATTCAGACCTAGACCAGCTTGGGTACAACAGCCAGATGTAGACACAACCAAAGAGGCTTTCTACGGCTCACTAATTGTTTCGATGTTGCTTGATGGCAACGGCTTTGTCCGAGTGTTTAGAGATCGCCAAGGGCGAGTCGTAAACATGACAGTCCTAAACCCAACCAAGGTACAGATACAAAAGAACAAGGTTGGCGGAACTGTTTACATCTACGAGGGCGAGAGCAAGCCACTAACTAAAAACGAAATGATTCACATTCCAGACGTGGTTAGACCTGGTGAACACCGAGGCATTTCTCGAGTGACTGCACTCAAGGAAAACTTTGGACTTGCAATCGCACTTGAGTCCTACGCTGCTAGATTCTTTGGACAAGGTGCCAGCACAAACGGCATCATCGAGTTCCCTGGCAACCTAACACCAGAACAGGCGAAACAACTTGTAGATGGCTTTGATGCCAGACACAAGGGATTTAGAAAAGCCCACAAGACTGGTGTTTTGTCCGGCGGTGCCAAGTTTGTCCAAACCTCAGTTGAGAACGACAAGGCACAGTTCATTGACTCTCGCCGCATGGCAGTAGAGGATGTCGCAAGGGCCTTCAACATCCCACCACATCTGCTCGGGTTGCCAGGGACCAACACCTACTCAAGCGTTGAGCAAAACAACATTGCGTTTGTCACTCACACCCTTAGACCGATTGTGCAGAAGCTAGAGTCAGCGTTTACCCCACTTATGGCAACAGAGCCAGGCGGTTCAACTGCCTTCATCAAGTTCACACTTGACGGACTACTTAGAGGCGATGCCAACAGCAGATTTACTGCCTACTCAACAGGACTACAAGCTGGATACCTAACCATTAATGACATCCGCAGACTTGAGGATCTACCACCAGTTGACGGCGGTGAGATTATCCGAGTGCCACTAGCCAATGTGAACATAGATGCAGCTGAGCTAGTAGCTACCGACAAGCGTGTTGGTATGGCACAGAAGCTAGTCAACTCTGGATACGACCCAGCCGATGTCTTGAGTGTCCTTGGCTTGCCAGCAATCCCACACACAGGTGTGCCATCGGTACAGCTACAAGGTGTTGCCCAAATCAACCCAGAGGACCCAGAAGCGGTTTACGAGGTCGAGTAATGGCTATTAGCTCGGGGCAAATAACAGTGGGCACTGTGCCATCACTTGTTGACGGAACTTTCAACTCTAACTTCCGTCTGCTAATTCACAACAACGACAACACCGATGCTGTATTTATTGGTGGTCCAGATGTCACAACTGCTACTGGATTTGTTGTAAAAAAAGAAGAAACAATCCAGCTAGAGATGAATCCATCTGACAGCATCTACGCAATCTCGGCAAAAGCCGGACACACAATCAGCTACTTGAAGCAGGTCTAATGCCGTACTACATCACAGACAAATCCAACGAGTGCTCAGGCTGGGCAGTTATCAAAGATGACGGCGAAGTCTTAGGTTGCCACGACACAAAAGAATCAGCTATTGACCAGGCTGTTGCTATCTCTATTGACACCGATGAACCCTTTGAGGGCGAGAGAGCTGCCGTTGGCTCACTAGCAGTTGGCGATTATGTCAGCTGGGCACCTAAAGACCCTAGAGTGCTATCTCAGGTTGTAATGGTTGACGGCCAGATAGCTGTTGTCCAAGTCTTTGAGCAAGAGCTAAATGTCTTTAGTGCTACCGACAAGCTGATGGTCATAAATGTATTCAAGCTAGAAAAGGTGCCAGCACCTCAGCTATTGGCCTTTGAGGTTGAGGATGAGGAAGATGACCCTAGCGATGAGATGGATGACCCGATGGATGATGCTCCAGAGGACTACGAGGCTCAGGCTGTTATCGCAGACATTGACAACACCCTAATCACCTCACAGGGCAACAGAAACGACAAGGTTGATGCTTACCTAGAAAGCTTTGAGGACACCGACATCATCATTGTCACCGCCAGACTAGAGAGCGAGCGTAGCGACACAGTAGCTCAGCTTGAGAGCCTAGACATTGACTTTGACCAGTTGCTTATGAAGCCAGATGCCAACACAGACTCAACTGACTGGAAAAGACAGACCGCTGAAACATTGCTAGAAACCTACAATGTCATGGTTGCCGTAGATGACAACGAGGACATCCGAGCGGCTTATTCAGATTTAGGAATCACCGCTATCTCACCTGCTGATGTGCCAGCTACCCCAGACATGGATGACGAGATGATTGAGGAACGAGCCATCAACCAAGAGGCCCCTGCTTACATGAGAGCAGCAGCTCGCAGAGGACTTGAGTATTACGAGCAGGGCCTAGCTGGCGATGGTGTCACCCCAAGAACCATTAGAGAAGCAAGACTAATGGCAGAGGGCACAGTCAGCGATGACAAGTGGATCAGAATTGCAGCTTGGATTGCCAGACACCTTGTTGACCTAGACAGCCCAGATGCAAACCCAGACTCAGAGAACTATCCAAGTGCCGGTGTTGTCGCTCACCTGCTTTGGGGTTCAGGACCATCTAAGAGAGCTGCACAGAGAACCAAAGACTACGCTGATTCGGTTGTTGCTAGAATCAGAGCAGAGGAAGCTAACCGGATGACAAACAGAAACAAGTGGCTTGGTGTCGCTAGAGCTATTGCCCTAAAGATTGACGGCCCAAAGGCTAAAGAGCCAGAGGTAAGAACCAACAGCGTTGACTTTGAGGTCAGGGCTGAGGGTGATGGCATGACCTTTACTGGCTATGCCTCAGTATTCAACTCACCATCTGAGGACTTGGGTGGCTTTATTGAGTATGTTGCACCTGGTGCTTTCAAGCGTTCCCTACAATCTCGCAACGAGGTAAAGCTACTTTGGAACCACGACTCGGGTGAGCCACTTGCCTCAGTCAGAGGCGGAACCATGTCGCTTGTCGAAGATGAGCGTGGTCTAAAGGTTTCTGCAAAACTTCCCAACACTACAAGAGGTCGGGACATTGCTGAGCTACTTAGGACTAAGGTTATAGATTCAATGAGCTTTGGCTTCAATGTCATCAAGGATTCATGGTCAACCGATGGCAAGACCAGAACTCTCGAATCAGTCCGACTATTTGAGGTGTCAATCGTGAGCTTCCCAGCCTATTCAGCTACAACAGCACAGGTTAGATCAACCGACCAGAGCATAGACCCAGACAAGCTTGCCGATGCCCTGCTAAGGCTAGAGTCTGGCGATGACCTAGATGAAGCTCAGGCAAACCTAATCACTGAGGTAGTTGGCAAGCTAAAGGCACAGCCGGAAACTGAGGAAGTTGCAGACAACGGCCTTGACTTGCTAGACCTAAAGAAAAAGCAATTTGACCTTCTACTCAAGAGGATTTAACTATGGCAACTAAAGATGAAATCAAGGCAGCTATACTTAAGACTGCTGGCAACCCAAGCACAGGTGCATTAGCTGATCTAGCAGATGACCTAGCAAAAGCAGTTTGGGAGCTAGACAACAAAAACTCAAATAACCCAGCCAAAGAAGCAAGGGTTATTGACATAAAAGAAACTCGCTAACTGTTTCTTTAGCCCCAGCTTGGTCCCCCTTCCTGAGCTGGGGTTTTCTTTTGCTTGTAAACTTGTAGTTATCAGTTGAGTGTTAGCACCGCTGTGTCTGTTGAGTGTCAGCACCGCAGGAACCCCCCTCAAATCAAATTATTAGGAGAACCATGTCCGACTTTATCAAGTCACAGATGGAAGCTCGCAACAACCTGATTGCACAGGCTAGAGAAGTTCTAGACATCGCACAGGCTGAGGCTCGTGGACTATCTGCAGAAGAAAACCAGAAGATTGCTCGTATCGGGGCGGACATTGACGCAGCTGACACCGCAATCGCATCAGCCAGAAGCATCGCAGAGCGTGAAGCTCGTGCAGCTGAGGCAGCTACCGCATTTGCACCATCAGTATCAACCCCAGAGAACAACGATGCAGAGATTCTACGCTCCATCGCTATGGGAGAAACTCGCTCACACGAGTTCGAACGCCGTACTCTAGTTCCATCAGCTAACACTGTTGGTCAGAGCTTCTACAACCAGGTATTCGAGATTGCCCAGCTAGTTGGCCCAATGCTAACTGTGTCTGAGGTTTTCAACACTACTTCTGGTGAGAACCTAGTTATCCCAACTGTCACCGCAACCTCATCCGCAGGATCAGTTGCAGCAGGTGGAACCATCACCGAGTCAAACCCAACCTTCTCATCCATCACACTAGGGGCTGAGAAATACGGGGCGCTGGTGCAAATCGCCAGCGAACTAGTGAGTGACGCCGGTTTTGCCATTGACACTTACATCGCACAGCAGCTCGGCACAAGCCTAGGTCTGCAGGCTAACTCAGTTCTAACCGCAAAGCTATCTGCAGCCGCTGGCTCAGTAGTGACTGGTGGAACCGGTGTTGGTGGAGCAGCTTCCTACGAGAACCTAATTGACTTGGTCTACGGAATCGCCGATGGTGCGAGAGTGCTCCCAAACCTCGGATGGCAGATGGGCAAGTCAGCTATTGCTGCAGCTCGTAAGCTAAAGGATGGTGCAGGCAACTACATCTGGACCGACTCAGCAGTACCAGGACAGCCAGCAACCTTGCTTGGCTACCCAGTATTCGAGAACCCAAATGTTGCAGCAGTAGGCACCGGTGCCAAGTCGGTACTATTCGGACACCTACCAAGCTTCAAGGTTCGTGTTGCAGGCGGTATCCGTGTTGACCAGTCAGCTGACTTTGCGTTCAACACTGACACAGTCACCTACCGAGGCCTAATCCGTCTTGATGGTGGACTAACCCACGCTACCCACATCGGGTACTTCAAGGGCGGCGCAAGCTAAACCCTTAGCACAAAAGCTGATAGACCCCAAGCGTGTAGGTTCGCTTGGGGTCTATCTTTTGCTAGGCTACTGCCATGCCTACTAAAAAAGAGAAACTGACTGGGGCCGTTAGCCTTTGGTCTAATTCGTACAACTCACCTACCGGATACGGACAGCAAGCCACACACTTGCTCAACAACCTCAAGCGAGCTGGCTTAGATGTCGCCATGCTTTCCAATTACGGACTTGAGGGTGTACCAAACAAAATCAAAACACCCTTTGGGGAAGTCCCCCACTTTCCCCGAGGTGTTGATCTCTACTCAAACGATTCTGGTCCGATTGACCACAAGAACTGGATAGCGCAACACCCAGACAAGCCCAACTTGTTTATAAGCCTCTACGATGTCTGGGTTATGCAAGCCAAGCAGTATGACGAGTTCCCAATCGCCTCATGGGTTCCGCTTGACCATGTCACTATGCCACCAGGTGTTGAGAAGTGGCTAAGAAAAGAAAATGTCACGCCCATCGCAATGGCACCTCACGGAGTCAGGCAGATGACGGCCAAGGGAATTGAGTGTGAGTATGTGCCTCACGCTATTGACACCAAGACCTACAAGCCAACCTTTGAGATAAAGGGCATACCGACCAACGACTACATGGGTACAACATCAAATGACTTTATTGTCGGCATGGTTGCAGCTAACAAAGCCAGCGGTCTAGTTCACCGCAAAGCCTTTGGAGAAGCCCTGCTTGCCTTTAGCATCTTTGCAAAAGACCACAAGGATGCAATCCTTTACCTACACACTGACCCAGGCGGTATTGCCGGTGGGTGGAACCTGCTAAAGATTCTTCAGTCGCTAGGGATTGACAAAGACCAAGTGATGTTCCCAGACCCTCACGACTACCGCTTCGGTATGCCGCAAAAGGCACTAGCCGCTCTTTACACACGCATGGATGTATTGCTTGCCCCTAGCTACGGCGAGGGCTTCGGGGTTCCGGCTGTTGAGGCGCAGGCTTGTGGCACTAGGGTTATCGGATCTAACTGGGCAGCAACACCAGACCTAGTCAGCGAAGATTCTTGGCTAACAGATGGACAGCCAGCTTGGGATGCAGGGCAGGATGCTTGGTGGCAGACTCCTAATGTGCCAGGTCTAGTTTCTGCACTCAAAGAGGCTTACAAAGCCGAGCGTGGCACATCAACTATTGCCGTTGACTTTGCTCAGCAGTTTGAGATTGAAACTGTTTGGGAAAACCACTGGGTGCCAGTCCTAAAGAAACTACTCAAGTGATTCCAGTCCTAGGCTTTGCAACCCTAAAGAGGTTTGACCTAGCTCAGAGATTGCTTGACTCGATTGACTACCCAGTCGAGCACTTAGTCATCGTTGACAACTCAGGCACTAAGACCTGGCAACCTAGCCAGCCAGAAAAGGTAAAGAATCTTTGGGTCATACGAGTTCCCTACGGACTCGGGCTTGTAGGTGCTTGGAACCTAATTGTGAAGTCAACCCCTCACGCTCCTTACTGGGCGCTAGTCAACGATGATGCTTGGTTTGCTGAGGGTGCCCTAGAGATTATCGCCCAAGATGCCAACCCTAACGGCTTAGCTTTTCCTCACATCATCCCTGACTGGTCTTGCATTGTGCTTGGTCAAAAGGTTGTTGAGCAGGTCGGGCTTTACGATGAGCGACTGTATCCGCTGTATTTTGATGACAACGACTATGAGCGCAGAATCAGAAACGCTGGGTTGCCAGTCACAAGAATAGATGCGATAGTCCATCACGAAAACAGCTCAACCCTCAAGTCAGGCTATGCAGAAAAGAACTCAAAGACATACCGCAAGAACCAAGAGCTGTTTGACTCTAAAGTGTTAAACAACGATTACAGCGAGGGCAACTGGAGCCTAAAGATTAGGAGAGAGAACTCGTGGGATTAGTTTATACAGGTGGCACTTTTGACCTATTCCACTCTGGCCACGCTAGGTTTCTACAACGCTGTGCCGAGCTAGGACCTGTTGTTGTATCCCTAAACACCGATGAGTTCATCGAGGAATACAAGGGCAAGCCCCCAGTCATAAGCTACGCAGACCGAGAGGCTGTCCTACTGGCTTGCAGGTATGTTGACCGAGTAGTGCCTAACATCGGTGGACCTGACAGCAAGCCAAGCATTGAGGAAGTCTGGCCGAACATCATTGCTATTGGCACCGACTGGGCTAGGCGTGATTACTACGCACAAATGCAGTTTGACCAGGACTGGCTAGATGAGCGAGGGATTGCCTTGATCTACATTCCCTATACCCAAGGCATTAGCTCAACAGCTATCAAAGAGCGGATGATGTTTAGGCGATAGAATAGGCAAAGGCTTATCAAAGGATTTCAATGGCAATTACCAACGGCTATGCCACACTAGCTCAAGTCAAGGCAGCACTAAGAATCACAGACAGCGTAGATGACTCTCTACTAGAGATGGCTATCGAGTCAGGCTCCAGAGCTATTGACGGATACGCAAACCGCAACTTCTACTCAAATGGCTCAGCAGTCAGAGTGTTTACACCTAGCGATAGCTTTGTCACCGAGATTGACGACCTAATCTCGCTGACCACACTAAAGACAATGAGCGATGATGACAGTGGCTTTGACACTACTTGGGATGCAACTGACTACCAGCTTGAGCCACTAAACGGCAGAGCTGATGGCTTGACCTCACCTTACACAAGCATTAGAGCTGTTGGTGATTACCTATTCAGCCAGTTTGAGCAGGAAGCAACTGTGCAGATCACCGGTGTCTGGGGTTGGTCAGCAGTTCCTATCTCGGTCACACAGGCAACAGTTATCCAAGCCAGCCGTATCTACAAGCGACTAGATTCACCTTTGGGTGTCGCAGGTATCTCGGACATCGGCATTATGAGAGTCAGCAACAGACTTGACCCAGATGTGGCTCAGCTTGTTGACCCACTACGCAGAATTAGGTTTGCATAGTGGCAAGCATCTCAAGCCTACGCACAGCTCTTGCTACCAACTTAGGCACCATCTCTGGACTACGCACTAGCCCTGAGATGCCGGACAACCCTAACCCACCGATTGCCCTAGTCAGACCTGTCACTGTCGAATACAACCAGGCATACGCTAAGGGGCTAACCAAATACAACTTCACAGTCGTTGTCATCGTTGGCAGGGCTGAGGAAAGAACTGCCCAGAGATCACTCGATGCCTACTGCTCAAGCACAGGGGCATCAAGTATCAAGAACGCAGTAGAATCAGATAAGACACTAGGTGGAAATGCCTACGACTGCCGAGTGTCTGAAATGAGAAATTACACCCCCATCCAGCTAAACGAAGGCACCTACTTAGCAGCGGAGTTCGCTGTTGAAGTATTTGCCGACTAGGAGAAAATAAATTGGCAAAGTTTGTCGCAACTGACTACAAAATCACAATCAACGGCACTAACTTCAGCACCTCACTCGCATCGGTAGAACTACCGATTGAAGTCGAGGAGCAGGAAACCACCGCTTTTGGCAGCTCATGGAGAACAAGGATTGCAGGCCTAAAGTCTGGCTCAATCACTCTTGAGTTCCACCAGGACTTTGGTGCAAGCTCTGTTGACGCAACCCTGTACCCACTACTAGGCACCAACGCAACTGTTGTTGTCACCCCGACCTCTGCATCTGTTTCAGCTACTAACCCTAGCTACTCAGGCGAGTACCTAGTGACTCAGTATTCACCTTTCAGCTCAACGACAGGTGACCTAGCCACGCTATCAGTCACTTGGCCGCTATCTGGTGCATTGACAAGGGCAACAGCCTAAGACCATGCAAATCCCATTTACTGTCGAGTTTGTAGATGGCAATAAAGAGCAGGTAGTTGCAAGCACACCTGACTTCATTGCTTTCGAGGAGAGATTCAACTTGGCGATTACGGCTATACAGTCGGACCCACGCCTAACCTACCTCAGCTTTATTGTTTGGAACTCCCTACGGAGAAACAAGAAAACCGAGAAGTCGTTTGAGCAATTCTGTGAAACATTAGAAGGAATCTCAGGCGATGATGTGGACCCAAAAGCTTAAGGATCAAGGGGCTTGGTGTAAACAGCCAGCATCTCCTTATTGCCTATTTAGCCTGTGAAACAGGGATTGCACCCTCAGCTCTGCTGCAAGAGTCTGAGCGGATGCTCTTTACTATGCAGATGTATCTAAAGGGCAAAGCAGAAAAGCAACTTGAGCGAGGATAACTAAATGGCAATAAGTCAGTCAGTCCAGGTCTACGGCATTAGGGAAACCCTTGCCGAGATTCGGGATGTTGACCAAGACCTATTCTTTGAGATCCGAGCTTACATGAAGCGAGCCGGTGACACCTTGGGTCGTAGGGTCCAAGGCAATGTCCCACTACTTGCCCCCACTAGGGGCTTTAGGCACAATGGTCGAACTGCCTGGCGACCAGCCACTACCAAGACAATCGTTAGTGGTCGTAATGCTCGCAAAGGCATGGATGGTGC
>JACCDX011722512.1_pt1 | contig 14386 bp, 12 predicted proteins | sample 7449681 | NCBI WGS metagenome assembly JACCDX01 (sample SAMN15323450, study PRJNA562643) | freshwater metagenome | isolation source: river surface water | place: USA:Blue River Watershed | collected 2017-08-18
ATAGATTTATTCGGTTGGAATTCAATAAAGTTAAACATGGCTGCTACTCGTTGGCTATTGTAGTCTTGAATGACAGCTTCCGTATTAATAGATAAAATTTTACTCAAGTCCAAGGCTTCTTCAAAAGAAATGGCTTGGTGGGTAATTTTATTATAGGGAATATTATTATGATCTAATTTTTGTAATACTTGAGATTCGCAAAAAGGGCGACTTCTGATACCAAAATGAGGCTTTTGTAAAAATGAAAGTTGATATTTTTGAGCGTCCATTTCGTTTGAAAACCATTCTTGATAAGGCACAATATTCATACTATTAAACCATGGAAACTCTTTTTCCATAAATTTTATTTTTTCTGATAAGGACAAATTAGCATAAGGCAACCAATCTTTATCGAATATATCCAACCAATTTTTTTCTGCTCCTACCATTAAAAAAAGACCTATTTTGCATTGGGTTTCAAAATTATACTCTTGGGCTGATTTTCCTAAACGATAAATTACATAACATATTTGAGACACTTGACGACGGTCGTTGGCACCAAATTTTTTATTAACATAAAAATATGCCTTCAAATATTTTACAAAAGGTCGTTTGCCATTATTCAACCGTATAATTTCTTCCGCAGCTTTTATATATTTATGAATAAACAAAATTAGGAAACTTAAATTTGTAAAAGATTCAAAACTGGATTTCTTCCAATTAATAAATTTTGAGGGTTTTCTAGAAGTTCTTTAATTTTAACTAAAAACCCTACCGATTCTTTGCCATCAATAATTCGGTGGTCGTACGACAAAGCCAAATACATCATAGGTTTTATAACCACTTGCCCATTCAAAGCAACTGGTCTATCTTGAATTTTGTGCATACCTAAAATTGCTGATTGTGGTGGGTTTATAATGGGGGTACTCATTAAACTTCCAAAAACGCCGCCATTGGTTATGGTAAAAGTGCCCCCATTTAAATCATCTATGGTTAATTTATTTGTACGGGCTTTCTCGGCAAGCAGGGCAACTTGTTTTTCTAATTGTGCAATAGATAATACCTGAACATCACGAATAACAGGAACGGTTAAACCTTTATCGGTGCTTACTGCTATAGAAATATCAACATAATTGTGTGAAATAATTTGGTCTTCAAAAAAATATGAATTCACTTTAGGATAATCGCTTAATGCAAACGCTGCTGCTTTCAAAAAGAAACTCATAAATCCCAAATTGATTTCGTGCTTTTCTTTAAATTTATTTTTATATTGATTTCTAATTTCCATAATGGCGCTCATATCAACTTCATTAAAAGTGGTTAACATGGCTGTTTTGTTTTTTACATCAACCAATCTTCGACTGATGGTTTTTCTTAAATTAGAAACCTTTTCACTTATTTCAGTTCGTTCCGTATTTTGGGAACTACGATTCTCTTGGTAATGATTAGTTTCAATCGAAGGTTTTGAATCTAATTGTTGTTGAACATCTAAAACGTCTTGTTTAATTATTTTTCCTCTTTCGCCGCTGGGCTTTACTTGTTCAATGTTAATATTTTTTTCTGATAAAATATTTTTGGCTAAGGGTGTTATGAGTGGAGATTTAGTCTGGTCTAAGTTTGTATGGTTTTGATGATTTTCTTTATCTTGATCAAAATTTAATTCTTGATGGACAGCCTTAGAAGAATTTATGGGGGCGTTACTAGGTTCAATCTCGGCTATAATATCGCCAATTTTTATATTATCTCCTTCCTGTGCTTTGTGGATTAATATTCCAGCGTGAGACGCTTCTAATACCTGGTTAACTTTTTCACTTTCTAATTCCGCTATTTCATCATTTTCATTAACCCATTCTTGATCTTTTTTTAACCATTTTGTCAGCGTTACTTCCTGAATAGATTCTCCAAATGGAGGTATTTTTTGTGCAAGATTCATACATTAATTTTTAAACTTTAAAAGCGGTATTTATAATATCGTTTTGTTCTTTTTGATGAATTTTAGCAAAACCACTGGCGGTAGAAGCCGAAGATTTGCGACTAATGATACCAAACTTAAACAATTTTAAATTCATAATTAAAAAGGCAGCACAACCCATATTGAGAGGTTCTTCTTGAACCCAATAGAATTTTATTTCCTTTTTAAGATATTTTGGATATTTCATTAAAATTTCGTGGAGTTGTTTTTCGGGAAGAGGATATAATTGTTCTAATCGGATAATGGCTAATTGTTCATTTTTTTCAGCTAATTGTCGCTCGTATAGTTCAAAATATATTTTTCCGCTACACAATAATATTTTAGAGATATTATTTCGATTTAAATCTATTAATGGGTCATCCAAAACTGGGTTAAAACTTCCGTTAATAAATTCTTTAATATGGCTTAATGAATAACTACTTCGTAAATTCGATTTTGGCGAAAAATTAATCAATGGTTTTCTAAAATTCCAGCTTATTTGTCTTCTTAAAAGGTGAAAGAAATTGGCAGCCATAGTAATATTGGTAATAATGATATTATTTTCTGCCGCTAATTGTAGAAATCGTTCTATGCGAGCACTGCTATGTTCGGGACCTTGCCCTTCGTAACCATGTGGTAATAACATAACGAGACCATTCTGTCTTTGCCATTTTTGTTCACCGGCGGCAATAAATTGGTCAATAATGGTTTGGGCACCATTGGCAAAATCACCAAATTGAGCTTCCCAAATTACTAAGGCATCGGGGTGTGCTAAGGCATAACCATATTCAAATCCTAAAACGCCGTATTCACTCAATAACGAATTATAAACCTTTAATTGATTAGGCTGATTATTAACTATGAAATTTAAGCGGTTATAGGCATTAAAATTGTTGGCATCAAAAATAATGGCATGCCGATGGCTAAAGGTTCCACGCTGAACATCTTGTCCACTTATACGTACAGTTTTTCCTTCATTTAAAATGGAGGCATACGCTAATAATTCCGCCGTAGCCCAATCTATTTTATTGTCTTCTAATAATTTAATTTTATCGTCAAATAATTTTTTAATTTTGGGCAAAGGGGTAAAATTTTGCGGAAAGTTCATAATTTGACTAAACAATTCTTTAAATTCGGATGCCTCTATTTTTGTTAAAATTTCAGTATCAAAAATTTCATCTACCGTAACATTTTTCAACATACTACTCCATTGTTTTTGCGGAGGTTGATAAGTATAAGGGAGGCTATTTTGTTTAACTTCGTCTAAGCGGTCTTGTAAATCTATCCAAAATTTTTGTTCCATTTCTTTTACTAAATCACCTAAGGCTGGTTCGCCAATATTAAACAAATATTCAGTATAAAGTTCTCTAACATTACGATGGTTTTCAATTAATTTATATAAACTGGGTTGGGTATATTTGGGATCGTCGTTTTCGTTATGTCCGTGTTTGCGATAACAAACCATATCAATAAAAATATCGGATTGGTATTTTTGGCGAAATTCAGTTGCCAATTCTACGCATCTAACAACGGCTTCTGGATTATCTCCGTTCACATGAAGCACTGGGGCTTGAATCAAAGCGGCTAAAGACGTGCAGTAATCAGAACTTCTGGCATCATCAAAGTCGGTGGTGAACCCAATCTGATTATTGATGATGAAATGAATAGTGCCACCGGTATGGTAGCCTTTCAATTTCGACATTTGGGCAATTTCGTAAACCACACCTTGACCGGCAATTGAAGAGTCGCCATGAACTAATATGGGCAAAATTTTAGAAAAATCTGAATCGTATAATATATCGGCATTGGCACGGGTATATCCTAAGAGTACGGGGTCTACGGCTTCTAAATGCGAGGGATTGGGCATTAGTTTTAAATAAATAGAATGTTGGTCATCGTATTTTATTTCACTGCTATATCCCAAATGATATTTTACGTCTCCGCTGCCCATAGTATTTTCGGGAACTTTTTCGGTTTCGAATTCATTAAATATATTTTCGTAGGTTTTATTTAAAATATTAGCCAGCACGTTTAAACGTCCACGATGAGCCATTCCGATGATAATTTCTTTCACTCCAAAACTGCCCGCTTTCTGAATGATAGCGTCTAAGGCAGCAATCGTAGTTTCGCCTCCTTCTAAGGAAAAACGTTTTTGACCAACAAATTTTTTCTGTAAAAAATTTTCAAAAACAACAGCTTGATTGATTTTTTCAAGAATTCTTTTTCTTTTTTCATTGGGAAAAGGTTGAAAAAAATTGTACTCAATATGGTTTTTAATCCAATCTATGATTTCTTGATTAGAAATATATTTATACTCAATACCGATATGCTGGGTATAGGTTTTTTGCAATAAATCTATAATCTCTTGTAAGGTAGCATTGGTTAATCCAATGATATTACTAACTAAAAACCTTTCCTGTAAGTCTTGCTCTTTTAAATTAAAATAGTTTAAATCTAATTGGGCGTTGCGGTCTTTACGTTCTCGAATTGGATTGGTTTTAGCAATGAGGTGTCCTTTATTTCGATATCCTGAAATTAAACGGTACACTTGAATTTCTTTCCAAACTTTATCTAAAGAATCTAAGGTTTCAGGGTCATCATCTGAATAGGATTTTGCTTTATGAGAAACTATTTCTTCAATTTTTTTCGGAATTGGTTCGTTAGAAATGGCAGGAGTTTCATCGTTTGGTTTTATTGGAGAAGTGTTGGGTTGCTGAGCAATTATTGAAGAATAAGCGAGGTCAAATCCTTTAAAAAAATATTGCCACTCAATGTCTACCGAGTTGGGGTCGTTAGTATAGTTTTTATATAGTTGTTCGTAGTATTCTGGGTGGGCGTTCATTATAAAACTTAGGTTATTGTTCATATTTTATTTTATCTATTATTTTATTTTTATTATACGGCAAATGAAGTTCCGCAACCGCATGTTTTAGTAGCATTGGGGTTTTGAAAACTAAAGCCTCTATTTTGTAAGCCATTTTCCCAATGAATGGTCATTCCTTGTAAATACAATTTATGGGTTTTATCAATACAACAATCAATGCCTCCAACTTCAATTATTTCATCACCATTTTGCAATTGGTCAAATTCTAATAAATAGCTCATACCGCTACAGCCACCTCCTTTTACACCAATCCGAAGGTATTTTTTTTCATCCTCATGTTGCTGCAATTTTAAACGATTTAATTCGTTCAAGGCTTCAGACGTGAATTGTACGATTTCATTTTTCATATACTCAACTTTCAATTTTACGCAAATATCCTATATTTTTTCTTATTTTTTACATTTTTTGTTAAAATTAATTGTAATTTGATAAAAATATGCTCGTTTTTATAATTTGCCTTAAAATTATTTGCGATTAAAATTATGTAAGTGCAATTGCTGAATTCAACGTATAAGTTGCTATAACTCCCTCAAAATCTGGAGTATTTACTTTAAAAAATTTCAATTTACTAAGTTCCATACTTTTTAAATGTAAAAGATGCTATGTTTTGAAGATTTTTTTATAAGACAATGATTTTTAAACATAGAGAGAAAAAGAATTTACACTACTATTTAAATTTTTCTTTAATAATTTGAGAAAAAATTGTAACTTTGCAGGCTAATTGCCCAGTTCGTCTATCGGCTAGGACATCTCCCTTTCACGGAGGAAAGACGGGTTCGACTCCCGTACCGGGTACTTTTTTTTGAATAATTTTTTGAGAGCTAAGCAATTATTTTATTACCCGGTCATTTTTATTATAATTTTATTTCAATGCCCAATTAAGTTAAAAGCTCAATTCACCCCCATCTTTTCGGTCTTAGAAAATTACCGTCGCTATGGAAATCAACCTTTCACCATCCGTCCTTTCAACGATACTAATTATTTAAAATTTGAAGGAAAATTGTCTAAAAAATCTTTGGTTCATCGTAAATTATTTGACGAACATTTATTTGAAGCCAATAGTAAAGATTTTTATATAAGAGGCGATTATTTTGTAGATTTTCAAGTTGGTAAAGAAAACGTATCTTCAAACTTATTATTAAATAATATGCGGGGCTTAGGAATTGAAGGTAAATTAGGACGGTTCTCTTTTTATGCTAATATCTATGAAAATCAATTCACAACGCCATCTTATATAACTACTTATTTACAAAAATATCAAGTGTATCCTGGATTAGGTATAAAGGACTACGACCAAACCAATCGTGTAGATTTTACCTACTCTACTGGCGGAATTAGCTATCAATTCAAAAAATATTTCACTTTACAACTCGCTACTGATAAAATTTTTATAGGAAATGGGTATCGTTCTTTATTGCTTTCAGACGTTGCTACCCCATACCCATTTTTTAAAATAAATACCAAGATAGGACGCTTTCAATATACTAATATTTATGCCCAAATGACCAACCAGATAAATTACAATAAATCGAGTTATTACATTGGTTTTAATAAAAAATATCTCGTTGGACATTATTTAGAATATGCATCAAAAAAATGGCATATAGGTTTATTTGAATCTATTGTTCTGCTCAATCAAGATAGTACTGGATATCGTGGGTTTGATTTCGGATATATTAACCCAGTAATATTTTTAAGACCTACTGAATATACTTTTGGCTCGCCAGATAATGCCCTCATCGGTTTAAATATTGCTTTCGATATTAATAAAAATACCCAATTATACGGACAAATGATTATTGACGAATTTTATATTAATGAAATTTTTAAAACTAATGGTTTTTGGGCTAATAAACAAGGATTTCAGCTTGGTATAAAATCTAAAAGGCTTTTTAAAAATTCAAACCTGTCTGGATTTAGTGAAATAAACGTGGTTCTGCCCTATACTTATACCGCATCTACTCCTGCTATAAATTATACCCATTATAATGAAGCCCTTGCCCATCCTCTTGGAGCCAATTTTTATGAATGGGTTAATCGTATTGAATGGAATTTTAAACGGTGGTATATTTATTATCAATTAAATCTAGCTAAATATGGTATAAATGGCAATGGCTTTAAAAATGTGGGACAAAATTTGCTGCAAAGCTATAATTCTCGCGACCACGATTATGGAAATTATATTGGACAAGGAATTCCCGTAAATTTCATCTTCAGTAATATTCAAGCAGGCTGGGTTATCAACCCTAAAAACAACTTACGCCTCGAGTTTCAATACATTTTCCGAAACGAAAACACCCAAGGAATAGACCAAATTTCAAATATATTTTATATCGGCTTACGTTCAAGTTTTCGCAACATTTATTTAGACCGTTAGCATTCTAAAGTTTAGTTCCTTACATCAAACCGTCCTTTACTTTTTCCTGGAATGCGTGATAATCCTCAGGAATACCAATATCAATAAAATAATGATTATAAATTTCACCGTAAATTTTTTTTTGGTGGCAAAATACGTTTAAAAATTCAGTTTCAAAAGAAAATTTTTTTGAAAACTTGATTTTTTTAAATTTTTCCGTATTAATATAATACACTCCTCCATTTATAAAGCCAGTACTACAATAAGTTTTTTCCATAAATTGCTGAACAACCTGATTCTCAATAAGTACATTTCCATAACGCGAAAACTGCTCCATAGGCTTCAAGGCAATGGTGCAAAGGGCATGATAACTAAAGTGTTTTTGGTAAAAATGAGCTATATCAATAGGGAAATAACTATCCCCATTTAAAATTAAGCAGTCTGACGCTAAAGTATAATCTAACGCTTGATAAATAGCCCCTCCGGTTCCTAATAATTCTTCTTCTATAGAAAAACTCACTTTAACACATGGAAAATATTGGTTCATAAATTCAAAAACCTGCTCTTTTTTATATCCTACTGCTAAAATAAAATGCGTTATTCCTTGTTTTAATAAATAATCTATTTGATAAAAAAGAAAGGGTTTATTATGAATGGGTGCTAAACATTTAGGAACTTCATGAACAACCGATTGTAAGCGAGTTCCTAAGCCACCTGCTAAAATGATTGCTTCTTTGGTCATTTCTAATTTTTAATATGAATTTTATAACCTTTGAACATGGTATTTATTTTGACAAAAATACATTAATTTCCCTAAAAAAAACAAAATGTTCTTAAAATTGAATTAAAAATAATACCTTTGTAAAAAACAAAATCTATGAAAAAAATAGGTATTCTTGTGATAACTTTTATGGTTACCATATCTAGCTTTGCTGTTGTTCCTTTTATAGCAATTCCGACTGTTGTGCACTTCAGTTCTGAAGTTCAAGCACTACCCAATAACGAGTATAATTTAATCATTCATGCCGTCATAGATAATGGCTGGCATATTTATTCTCAAAAACTCCCCGATGCAGGTCCGATGCCTACTTCAATAAGTTTTCAAAAAAATCCATTGATTAGTTTGATGGGTAAAACACAAGAGATTGGCAAGAAAGAAGAAGTATATGATCCGAATATCAAAATTACCTTATCTTATTTTTCAAATAAAGTAGATTTCGTTCAAAAAGTCAAATTAAAAGCCAAAGTAAAAACTCAACTTTCTGCTGAAATAACTTTTATGGCTTGTAACGAAAATTGTCTCCCGCCAAAAAAAGAAACCATCATATTTAATTTTAACTAATGAAACATTTGAAATTTTTTGGGTTAATTTGTTTAATATGGTTAACTGTATTGGGTCGTAGCCAAAATACTGATAGTTTAGTTCAAGTTCAAGTGAGTATCAATAAAATCACAGAAACTCAATTTTCTTTGGCTGCCCATATCAATATTAAACCCAATTGGTATGTGTATCAAAATAACCAACTCGAGGGTTTAAACAATATACAAATAAATGTAGATACCTTAGTTTTTAATCAACCTGGCACTGTACAAATTTTGAATAATAAAGTAGTTGAATTTAAAGACCCGATATTTGGCAATGTGCATATTATTCAAGGAAATTTTGACCTTTCCCAAATGTTAAACTGTCATGAAAAACCTTCCGTAATTACGGGCAGCGTTGATTTTAATATCGCCAACAAAGAAAGTTTTTATCCCATTCATTCTATTTTTACTATTTCTTTACAAAACAATGCTGATTTTCAACAACAACTTTTACTTACCAAAATTACTCAACCAAAAGCCGATTGTGGTGGTACAAATGCAGAGCCTACTGGACTATTAGGTATTTTTATTTTGGGTTTTTTAGGTGGATTACTTGCCCTGCTTACGCCCTGCGTATTCCCTATGCTGCCTATCACCGTATCTTTTTTTACTAAAAAATCATCCTCAAGAAAAGATGCCATAAAAAATGGATTGCTTTATGGGCTTTGTATTTTGTTAATGTATCTTTCCGTAAGTTTACCCTTTCATATTGCTGGAGGAGTGCAACCAGAAATTTTCAACAACTTGGCTACCAATGCCATTCTTAATCTGGTGTTCTTTGCTATTTTCATGTTTTTTGCCATTTCATTTTTTGGCTATTATGAAATTAGTTTACCTTCGGGACTGGCTTCCAAAGTGGATTCTAAAAAGGGTTTAGGAAGTTTTGGTGGTATATTTTTTATGGCTTTAACCTTGGTTATCGTTTCTTTTTCTTGTACAGGACCAATATTAGGTTCTTTATTGGTAGGTTCTTTAACAGATGGTCCGTGGCCTCTTACCATGGGCTTAGCTGGTTTTGGTTTAGCTTTAGCCCTGCCTTTTGGCTTATTTTCAATGTTCCCTAATTTTCTTCAAGCCTTACCCCGCTCTGGTTCTTGGTTAGATTCTGTAAAAAAAATTCTGGCTTTTATAGAACTCGCTTTAGCATTAAAATTTCTTTCTAATGCCGATTTAGTAAAACATTGGGGCATCTTAAAACGAGAAACTTTTTTAGTTGTTTGGATACTTATTTTAATTGCCTTGATTTTTTATTTAGCTGGCTTTATTCGTTTTCCGCACGAATATAAGGAAGATAAAAAACCGGTATGGAAAAAAATTGTTTTAGTTGGAGTTACTATTTTTACCATTTATATCATTGGTGGATTGTTCCAATTCAATTCTTTGAATGCCCTTAGCGGTTTTCCGCCACCTACTAATTATAGTTTTCATGAACAAACGAACGAACACCAAAATTTTGACCATATATTAAATGACTATTCAGCAGCCGTAGCGTTGGCAAAGAAAAATCATAAAGTCATTTTATTAGATTTTACCGGGTGGGCTTGCGTTAATTGTAGAAAAATGGAAGAAAACGTGTGGACCGACCCTGCAGTTCAAGACTTCTTAAAAAATAATTGTATCATTACTTCTTTATACGTAGATGACCGCACCAGCTTGCCTTCTAACCAACAATTTGTTTTTAAAAATTCAGATAATAGTACCAAGAATATTTTAACACAGGGTGATAAATGGACGGTTTTTGAATCTGAAAATTTTAAACAAGTTAGCCAGCCTCTGTATGTGATGCTAAACGAAAACGAAGTACTTTTAAACAAGCCCATTGCATATACTGGAGATCCAAAAATATTTTTGGAGTGGTTAAAATGTGGGTATGCTGTAAAATGATTCACAGATCCATGAACATCCCACAATATAATGAAATTATCTCTGGCATTGAATTACATAATTATCGCCCACTCGCTAAAGCCATTAGTTATATTGAAAATAATTCTTATGACCATTTAAATTTTTTAAATGATTTACCCCTCACGCCAAAACCTATTATTGGCATTACGGGACCGCCGGGTGTTGGCAAAAGTACTTTAGTAGATAATCTTATTCATCATTTTTCGGAACAAACCAAACGAATGGCTATTCTATGTATTGACCCATCTTCTATTAAAACCAATGGGGCAATATTGGGCGATAGATTAAGGTTTTCGCGTGCTAACAATGCCAATGTTTATATTCGGTCTTTTGGCAACCGTGGACATTTAGGAGGTTTGAACAAATCTATTTGGGAAATTTGCTGGTTACTTCAAGCCTGCTCTTTTGATTGGATTTTTATTGAAACGGTAGGTGTTGGTCAAAACGAAATTGATATTTGTAAGTTGGCGTTTCCCACAGTTATCGTTTTAAGTCCAGACGCGGGCGACGAAGTTCAAATGATGAAATCGGGCTTAATGGAAGTTGCCGATATGTTGATAATAAATAAATCGGATCATCCAAATATTCATCATTATTATAAACAATTATTACAAACTTGTCAAGAAGCTCATCGTTTTGTCCCTATCATTAAAACTCAAGCCGATAAAGGCTTACAAACAGCAGAACTGGCATTAAAAATAGACGAGATCCTCCAATCAAACCCTACCTCAGATAAAAAAATACTTTTTTTATCTGAAATATTATATCAATTAATTTGGGAAAAAAGAATGGGACAAGTAAATAAAAATGAGCTTAGTCATACTATTTTAAATGAATTCCAACAACATGGAAAGGTAAATATTTTAGAATTATTAAAACATTATTAAATGATACAAAATTTGTTAAAAAACGAACGTAAAGTAAAACGCTTTATTTGGTTATTTTCAGTTAGCCTTTTTTTAATCATCATACTGTTAGACCGAATTAAGTTAAACGTTCAACTTCCTTTTAACCCAGCCCTATTCGCGGGGTGCAGTGCTTTTATAAACACATTGGTTAGTATTTTATTAATTATGGCATTTATTTTTATCAAACAAAAACAGGTTGAAAAACATAAACGATTCATGTTAATTGCCCTAATGCTATCAATATTGTTTTTAATTTGTTATGTGTTACACAAACTTTTTTCTGGAGAAGTTCGTTATGGAGATAGCAATCATGACGGATTTGTTGATGCTACCGAAATGTTGGCTGTTGGGTATTGGAGAACATTTTACTTAATCTTGTTAACCATTCATATTGTTTTAGCTGCCATCATTTTACCTTTTATTTTGTTCACCGCCTATCGTGGACTTATTGGAAATTATCCACAACATCGAAAAATAGCCAAAATAACCTTTCCCATTTGGCTTTTTGTAGCCGTTAGTGGTCCTATTATTTACTTGATGATAAAACAATATTATTAATTTCTTACTTTGAAAAAAATGGTGTTTTTGTTAATAAAATTAAAATTTTAAAAGTTGGTCGCAAAAAAAAATGAATTCATCGCAAATTCGCTGTCCAAATGTCTTACTGCCATTAATTTTGCCCTAATTAAATTTTTTTTTATGAAAAAACAAAACACAATTAAAACAATGGGTTTGGCTGGATTATTTATCTTAGCCATCGGTTGCAACAAGTTTAACGAAAACAACGTAACCAATGAACGTAAAGAGGTAACCACTTCTAATTTACAAACTTTGGCAACCACTACTTCGGAAATCGTTTCAGGGTTTAGCTTTGGGAACACGGGTACTATTAGTGGTAACTCTAATACTACTTCCAATCAAGGTTACGAGGAATTTGGCACCAGCAGCTCCAACGATTATGAAGTGATGCATTTAAATGGAAATCAGCAAGGTTTTAAAGGAAAAGGCAGAGGTGGAAGCAGGGGTATAAAATCGAACAACTTTGCTGTGGATGGCATTAGTTTATTAGCTATTAATGATACTTTGTTAGCTATTAACGATGTTGAGAATGTAAACGACCAAATAAAAAACTTACAAAGCTTTGTTTTTGGAGGAGCTACCGTTACTCATTACGACGCTTCAGGTAACGTAATAACCAATATCAGCCTACCTATTTCAAGTTTGTATTCAAGTTTAGGAAGGCACAGAAATGGTACTATTTTAGGTTGGAATGATGCCCTAAATTTAGATTCAATTATTTCTACGATTGCCAAAACTGTTATTGATTTTGGCAGTGGTGTAAGTTTGATTCGACATAATGATACTGTTACACGAAGCGGACAAATAACCATCACTAGAACGGGTACTTATCCTAATACGAATCAAACCGCTACCTTTAATAGCTATGTTGTTAATGGGATTGGTATCGTTGGTTCAAAAACAATCACGCGTTCTCAAGCTGCTATAAATGATAGTACCACGCAAGTTGATTATAACGTAAGTGGCTCAGCAACGATTACTTTTGCCGATGGTAATACCGCCAACTTAACGCTTTCTAAATCTAAATCTGCTACACTTATAAAATCATTAACTACCTTGAAATTTATAGGAGGAAACGTAATAACTTCGGCAAACAATAATGTTATATTTGCTGACGGTACTGTTTTATATAAATATGTTACCAGTACTCCAGTGAACGAAGATTTAAGTTGCACCACTCGCCGTAAGCCTAAAAATGGTATTATAGACATCAATTATCTAAATAACATTATAAATGTAAATTTTGCTGGAGATTGCACCAGCTATACCATTACAGTTACCATTAATGGTGTTGTTTATACTAAAATAATTTAAATTAAAACTTTTTTATATGAAAAAAATCGGGTTCTTTGGTTCAATGTTGGCAATGTTTGTCTTCGTTTACTCTTGTCAAAAAAACAGCACTTCAACTACTACAAACAATAATTATGATTGTAGTCAAAGCTATTCTTATACAACAGATATAGCTCCTATTTTGAATGCAAGTTGTGCTTTAGCAGGTTGCCATAATGCGAGTTCCCGACAAGCAGGATATGATTTTAGCAGTTATACGGCTGCTAAATCATATTCTTCTAAAATAAATGCCATCATTGGAAGTTTGAATTACAGCAGTGGCTATAAAGCAATGCCACAAGGACTTCCACAGCTTTCTACTACAAATATTCAAAAAATATATTGCTGGTATGCTAACGGTACGCCGCAATAAAAAACTAAGATGTTACAAATGAAAAAAGTTAAAACAGTTTTTCTTCATTTTGTTGGCATTATAATATTTTTATTACTTCCCATATTTTTTACGCCTCCCAATCCTGAGAACGCACCCCGACCATTTCCAGATAGATTTGATAAAGAAATACCGACTGAAAATTCTTTTGACAACCGTCATCAACTAAGCACTAAACCACCACCACCTCCGCCCAATAATTTCAATAGAACACCCTTAGCCAAGCCTTTCCAACTTTTTATTTTTGATAGGTTGTTATATTATAAAGTATTTGTGAACATCCTTATCATATTAATGTTCTATTTTAATATCATCATTTTATATCCTAGACTTTATCTTAAAAAAAAATATTTAAATTGGGGTATCATTATTTTCATATATGGTTTTGTGGTAGCCTTGCTCCCATTGTATTTGTGGGGAAGACTGCATTTTAGTTCTCCCATTTTTTTATTAGAAATTCAATCCAATCTGGCTTTATATTTATTTGGCATCATTGGTTCGCTGTTATGGTTAGAATACCAACGAAGAAAACAAATTCAATTTCTTCAAGTTAAAAATGAATTACAATCTTTAAAATTACAAATGAATCCACACTTCTTTTTTAATTCTTTAAATGCCATTTATAGTTTATCTTTAACTCAACATCCCAAAACACCACAAGCCGTTTTAATTTTATCAGATATCATGCGTTATATTTTAGAAGATGCCAATAACCATGTGGTGGAATTAAATAAAG
>JACCDX010101743.1_pt1 | contig 14384 bp, 21 predicted proteins | sample 7449681 | NCBI WGS metagenome assembly JACCDX01 (sample SAMN15323450, study PRJNA562643) | freshwater metagenome | isolation source: river surface water | place: USA:Blue River Watershed | collected 2017-08-18
AGCCAACAGAACCAGCTGCCGCAGGAATAGCATTCAAAACCGAGCTTACGTAAAACGACTCAACCGTAACAAGGTCGCCAACAGTTGCGCCAACAGTGAGAACTACAGTCGTGCCGTTAACAGCAGTATAGTCAGCCGAGCCGAGCATAACGCCGTTTAGAAATACGTTAATAAACCCCGGTACATACGAAGGAGTACTAAACGTAGTCTGGCTTGCTGTTGCTGTGAACTCCGTAACCGTACGGTAGGCTGTAGATACAACGCCTGATGCAGGGATACCAAGATAGCGAACAGAGATGTTGCCTGTACCTGTTGGAGGCGCAGAAGAAAAAGTAAGTGTAGTCCCCACAACCGAATATGCTGAGGGGTCTTGGAGTACACCACTAATAACTACCAGAACAGACGAAGCAGTAGCTGGAGCTACCGACATTGTAAAGACCGTAGTTGAGCCATTACCGGAAAACTGGTCTGTTACAAACGCCTGTATAGTAGGCTGATTGCCGATATAGCTCATCTAAGCTCCTTAAGCTGCAGGTACTACAACTTCATCCCACGACTGCGTGGCTTCGTTCCATACGTATGGCTTACCGTCTGTGGGCATTGCAACAGGTGGGTTCCATAAAGCTGTATTGTCATCCAAAACCCAAGATGGGAATGGTTGAGGAGGATAGAAAATATCTTTTACAGGGTCGTAGTTATACCCGATACCAGCGTAGTTTTTTCTAAGTGATTTTGATTGATCTGCACTTGGGGTGTCACTGTTAGGCTCATAATGTATGCCACCACGGGTGTTATAGGATGTTTTAACCCACTGGCCGGGTGATGTATCTACGAACGTCTGAAAAAAATCTTCCTTAGCAGTAATTACTTGCGTAACTTTACCGTCTAGGACTTTTGCATAATGGCCCATGAATATTCTCCTGAATTAAGCCGTGTAAGTACCACTTGTTGTAAACGTATGAATTGTAATTCCACTGTTAGTAGTTACAACTCCACCTAATCCTCGTTGCGTTCCGGGATAAGACAAAATCACAATACCCGAACCACCAGCGCCGGAATAACCCGCAGAACCAGCTCCGCCACCATCCGGATGAAACCGCCCACCGCCACCACCTCCTGTGTTTACAGCCCCAGATCCAGCAGTCGGAGAACTTGTTCCATTACCACCGCCGCCGGGGAATCCATTACCTCCGTTGCCGAAACCACCCTGCGCTGCGCCACCGCCACCTGCGTAATATTGCAAAGTACCGGAAATGCTGCTCCCTATACCGATCCCGCCGTTACCAGTTAAAGGGGCACTATAAGCAGAACTATACCCGGGGCCTCCCGCACCGCCACCGCCGCCTCCCCAACCATAAGCATCGATTTGAGCAGAAGCACCGCCAGCATTACCTTGCCCAAGAGTTCCAGAGCCACCGGAGGTTTGATTCCGAGCGGAACCACCACCACTACCACCGTCTAAACCTTTATTACTCGAACCCGCGCCCCCGCCGCCACCTATTGCTGTAGCAAAAGTACCAAAAGCTGAGTTACCACCACTAGTTCCGTTAACGCTAGTACCAGTGTTAGCAAAAGCCGCTGTAGCGCCTGCACCAACTAATACTGTATAACCAACACCTTGTGTTAAAACAGCAGTTACGTTTGTTATAACACCGCCGCCACCGCCACCGCCAGACGATACATACGCACCGTTGGAAGCACCGCCAGATCCGCCACCGGCCACAACAAGATAATTGACCGTGTACGTTGTAGCAGTAGCACCACCAGAAGTAGCAACTGTTACCCAACCGCCACCGATATATACTTCAAAAGCACCGAGAGTGGTATTAAAACGGAGGTAGCCATTGCTGGGCGATGATGGGCGTTGTGCGCTAGTACCCTGAGGAATACCCCAAGCTGCAGTGCCTGTATCGATAATTCCGTTTACGGGATCGAAGTTAATAGCCATAGTATTTCCTTAGACAATTTTCCATGTTGCGCCGTTGGGCAGAGTTACAACATTAGTTCCTGACAACGTGAGAGGCCCTATGCTCATATAGTTAAAACCAGTATTCAACGTAGCACTAGCCAAGATAGCCGACGGGTTGGCGTAAAAAACAGGGGCTGTAAACGTCTGGCTTGTAGGGAAGTTGTTTCCGATGTAACTCATTGTTTATCCTTAAGTGATATTAAGAACAGAAACAATCGAATCAATAGAAGCCGCTGCTGAACTAACTACCTTAAGCACGTCCCCAGTGATGAGCACAACTTTCTGGTCAGCACCAACAGTAACAAGCGAGCCGCCAACGGGAATTGTCGAATTCTTAACGATGTAATAATCAACGCCTGAGCGAGTAACATATGCACTTGCTGTAATCGGGCTTGTCGCAGTATTTGCCATACATAAGCCGATAATCGTAGTTTGTGTCGCTGCACCCACGGTAACAACAGTAGCCGCCGAAGTTCCGACGTCTTTGTTCATGTAGGAAGTAAATGTATTAGCCATAATCTATCCTAAGGCAATTGCCATCGCAACTGCAGTACCAGCCGGATCGCCCGATGAAGGCACCGCTGCGTTTTTCCAAAGCCCAGAGGCTGCGTCGTACACCAGCGCTTGATTATTAGTCGGAGCGCTAATTAACACATCATGTATTTCGTCTAACTCGTAACCGTTCTGTACCTTAACAAATATTTTGCCTGATGTAGGATGTGCGTACTCCACAACACCGACATAGACCAAGTGTATCGGTGCAGCAGGTTTAACTGAAGTATACCCACCAGCAACTGTACCGCTTAGATAAAGCTGAGCTCCGTCCGTAAACGCAGACGTATCAATATTTGTAATTAGGCCAATAACGGTCACATACCCGGTAGCGTTGTTAGCTATATCGGCGCTAACCATACCTAGAGTCTGCGCAGAAGTTGCGTCACCTGAAGCTAAAGCTTTTGAAATTGTAGAAAGTTGACCTGTAGCACCAGAAATATAAACTACTGTGCCTTTTGTTACCGTAGCACCGGTTGCGTTTCGAACTTGGGCTATGATGTTAGTCGTCGAGGCAGCGACAGCAACGCTTAAATCTCTCGTAGAACCCGTACCGGAAACAGTAACGCTACCGTCAGTAGAAGTAATATTTTCTAGCTTGTCGGTATTTAAATTGACAAAGTTAGCATCCACCTCGTTATTAGTGAGGGGGCTTCCTTTACCAGCGCGGGTTACGATTGTAGACATCTATAGCCTTTAGCTAACGGTAACAGTCCAAGTAACGCTCATCGCGTCATCCGTGCCTTTGTTAATCACAGCAAATACCGTGCGGCAGAACATCGTACCAGCGGACGCTGCGTTAAAAATACCAGCTTCTGTGACTGCGCCTGTGCCTGTACCAGCGGGGAATGTTGCTGTCTGAGTAACCACGTTAGCTGCTGCGGTATTCGAAGCAAGCGCAACGCGACCAAGTTCAGTTTGCAAAGCAGTGTCGCCTGCTGCAGCCGCAGTAGTACCCGATCCAACAGCCATGTGGCTCATTACGTTAGACGCAGTACCAACGATGCGCGAAGCAACAAAGTTTTTACCGACAGTAACCACGAGGTTCTTAAACTCGTGCTCTTCCTTAACTGCACCAGATTTATCAAAGACTACGACTCGTAAAGAGCCTGACGCCTTGATATCGTCTTTAGTATTCATTACAACTCCTTACGTAAACGAGCGGGACGAGCCCACATAATCTTCCAAGAAATAGGTTATATCGCAATAATCCTGCATTAAGACTAAGCCCGCGCTACTCATAGTCACGGAGTCGGCTTTAGCCAAGATACTACTAATTATATGCGCATCTGCTGTATATATCAGCTCTGAGATTGTTTTAATGATTTCATACTGGATATCAGTATCCATGTTGTCAAGCATACCGACAACATCATTGAATCCCTTAGCTGTGCTAAACGATAGTAAATCAGCATTTGCGATCAAATCCTCTAGCTGTTTTGTAATGCCTAGCGTTACAGCGTCAAGTGCTGCAAAAGCATCTGTAAACGTGCGCTGGTATATCAACAAGATGTTGACGATGTCTGTAGGAGTAACTGCGTCCGGAACAACTTTCTGGACTACCTTAGTCAGATCCTGCTCAGACACCCCAAACGAGTCCGCAAAACCCTTAATTGTTTCGATTGCAACTAAATCTGTTGCATTAATAACATCCACAGCCAGAACATCTGGCATTGTTACTTCGGCAAATACTTGTATATCTCGCCAGTTTGCTTGGGCGTACGCTTCTACGTACGTGACGTTAGCCGCAGGCTCAACATAAGTTGGTTGCGCTGCAACATCGACATACGAGACCGACAGTAAAACAATAGTCGGGACGATTACCTTAATGCTCATTAGAACTCAGCCCTTAACACGAACTGAAGCAAATCGAACACAGTAAGATACTGTCCGTTATAGTTAATCTCTATTTCGCCTTGGTAGTTTCCAGCGGGGATATCTAGCGTACTAGCCGGGAAGTAGAATTTCACAACTCCGTCAGCACCGCCGTTTGGCTTTGAGCAAGTTAGCGTGGACAGCACCGTTGTACCAGAGGCGGAGCGTAACTTAACAACCACCGTAGTAGTTGGAGCCGACAGGTCAAGAACATCACCGCTCTGACGATCCGTAAGCGTAAGCGTTACTTCGGGTAGGTTGTCGCCTTGGACTAGTCTTATCGCACTCATACAAACCTCTGGAATTCGGCGCGAACAGAATCTCGCGTTAGGCCCTTTACGACCCGCATTCTTGCTTCGTTGATACCATGACGGTACATTTGGAAATACTCTGCCGCAGCCTGCTTGTCAAAGTACGCTTGTTTCGGGGTGTTATACAACCGAGCACGGGCCCCATAGCTGATAACTTCCAAGAACTGCTCGTAAATCTCAGAGTCAATATCGGAAGAATCTCGTGTAGGAGCAATTGATACTCGCAAATTCAAAGTATCCTCACTGCTAAACACCGGAGTAGGAACAACACAAATTACCGGAGCAATCAATCGAGTAATGTACGCAGGAGCGCCTTGAGCTTGCCGCCAATCAGTCTGGCGATAGATATTAGCTAACTCGTCGCTAGATTTGGGAATTAGCAGTACTTTGTCGTAATAAGCCACTTCTGGCAGGACAAACTTTGTATCTACAGGTGTAGATACAGGATAATTAGCTTGATTAGCTACAACACTAATCGGATCGAGGTCTAACTGCAAATAGCGAGTGCGCTCACAAAACTCAATACATGAGTTGCGAATAGCGTTTGTTGCCACGAGTTCTGGTACGTCCGGGACGTACTGCATTACTTCCGGAAGAAACTCTTCATACGAAACTGACGAGCCATATACTTGTGTCATGACGATGTGCCCGGAACAGTAGTATTGAACGGCATAAGCATTTGGTTCGGGCTGTTTGCCAGTTCAGCGTTGGATTTAGCTTGCATCGCTGTCATAAACGTCTGGAGATATCCAGCGGCCAACTGAAGGCCCGGAGCGTATTCAGCATCCTTACTGCAAGCACGATAAAGAACGTAGTCAAGCAAGACTGGTTCAAAAATGTCATTAATACTAATAGCCTGAGATTCAGAAGTCAGCGTAACAGGAACAGGTGAGTAGTTCACCTGAACATAACCCTTTCCGTTATTAGGTGGGTATACATAAAATATTGTCTGGTCTTGCTGGTCGAAGATGGCGTTCTGCACGACCGTTGTAGGTAACGCTGCATGCCAGTTGGGATTGAAATTATCCAACAGCTCTTCTGAAACTAGACGAACGGCCCGACCCGGCTTTGTGCCATCGGTTCCCATATTGCGGATTACGTCTAGCAGTGTCCAACCATCTGAGGGTATCGACTGCCGAGTTCCAGCAATAAGTTTATACGTAGCCACCTTGTTGGTAGCATTAGGAGCAAGGATAACAATTTGCTTCTGGCCAAGATTGATCCAGTTGAGCAATTCCGCCCGAGTCCAACGGATGTTGGAGATATCAAGCAGTTGCGTTGCCGCTTGGTCAATAATAGCTTGTGCAGTAATTGTGCCCATGATCTCTATAATTGGTAGGGGCCGAAGCCCCTATTTTACGGCGTTACAGCTAACGCAGCAATAATAGTTGACGCTTGAGTTGTCGAAAATCCAGCGCGCACTAAATCGTTTGCGTCCTGCGTACCTGCGTTTACTGCAATAACAGCAGCGGCCTGTACAACAGAGAACCCTTGGCTAACTAGATCATTGATTGTCGATGTAGAACCGTCTACACCAATAACTGCCTGAGCTTGTGTCAGCGAAAGTCCTTGAGAGACTAAATCATCAATAACAGCCATTTAAGCCTCCTGAGGCAAAAAGTGGGCAGGGAATTACCCCCACCCACGTAGTACTTTAGCCTGCAGCAACCAACAGGGCCAAACCGTCAGCCTGAACAACTTTGTAGCCGTAGACGTTCAAACCACGAACCAGCGTACCGAAGTCGTTAGGGTTCTGGAGGCTCTCGACCTTAGCGATTTGCGATGCGAAGGTAATTGCCGACTTGTGGCCAGCCATCACTGCATGACGCTTAACGTAGGTTGATGCACCAGTTGTCGTACCGTCCCAGTTGTAACCAGCGGCTGCACGAGGCAAGAGGTTGGAAACGTAGACTGTGAAGCGGTCGATCATACCGATCTTGCCGTTGCGCAGAACGCTTGATGGGTCACCCATGAACTGAGCCTGAGCCAAGTTCGACTGCATCAAGATCTGACGCTCTGTTGGGCTGATAACGAGCCAGCGGTCGGTCTCAGGAACGTTTGCTTCGTCCAGAACGCTCGACAAAGCTGTGATGCTCTGAAGAATGTTTGCAGCAGCAAGAGTAACTGCAGCAGCGTCTGTACCGAGGTTAAACGAAGCCGAGATTTTACCAGCGGTTGCACCTTGGTTGGTTGCAGCGCCTTGGTTGAACGTGCCGCCGAGAACGTCGCGGTCGATCTGGATCTTCATCTGCTGAGCAGCGTCGTTAGTGAAGATGTCCATCAGCTTAGGCTTGGACTGCAGCTCGAGAACGTTGTTCACGTTAACGCCGAAGTACTTACCTTTGTTGATCGTCAGCGAGATTGTGCTTGGAGCAGGAATCTCATAAGCCAAGTTCTGGCCGATAGAGTAGTTGTTGATCGTGATCGTTGGGATCGTGTTGATAACAACTGTGTCGCCGATACCAGAGATGTCACCCTGCCAGTCGGTGTTAGCGATTTCGCCAAACACTGTAGCAGCGTAAAATTTCTGAGCAAGTTTGCCCGACCAGAGGGTAGGGATGAACGTGCCGCTGTAAGCAGTACCAGAGTAAGCGGTTGCGCCGTTAGGAGCGTTAAAGCCGCCTGCGTTAATCGGATATACTGCGCCGGGGGTAATGGTAGCCATTTTAATTTCCTTTAAGAGAATGACTGGGTTTTAAATATTGCCACCATTACCTTGTCGAATTACCTAATTCGTCCTTCAGTAATAGCAGCGTGGATTAGCTTTTCAGTTCGAACCGCTTCATCGTTATCAATCAATCCACGTCGCCATTCATCGTAAAATTCAGCGATTTGCTCTTGAGAATAAATCTGCTGGTTTTGCGAGTCAGCGGGCGGTGCTGATGACCGTGATCGGGTCGGTGCAACTTGACGCTGAAGTTCTTGGTTAGCCTTTCCCTTAGCGTTCTGCTTGGGTGCGCCTACTAAAGCCTTGTAAGTATTGAAAATAGCCGAAACTCGGTCTACATCTCCACCTTCATAAGCTGCGGTAAGTGCTGCGTGTCGGGGCAGTCCATAAACTGGGTCAACTTCTTGTAGCCAATTTAAGAAACCTTGATCTGTGTTCAAGACTTCCCAATCAGGTACTTGTCGTGACAACCCGTTTATAAAGCGGTCTTTATCAGACATCACTTGACGCTCTGACACATTACCAAGCTGAGCTTTAAGTTCCCGGATCTCATTAACTAATTCGCTTTCACGAGCCTGTAGGGTCGAAACCTTAGAAGCCGTTGCGCGTTCAATCAAATCGATCAAGTCAGGACCAAATGCTTCCTTGTCTTGTTCAGTGATAAGAGACTCTACACTTTCCTGCGCCGCTGTCTGTACTTTGGCTCGCTCAACTTCGGCAATGAGTGTCTGTACTTGCGTATTTAACTCACGGACTTGGCTGTGTAAGCGTGGTACTTCTGCGTCGTACATACCTTTGAGCGTGTGGTACTTTGCTTCCCATTTGCTATCCGGTACGGGATCAGGTTCGTGCTTGGGCTCATTCGAAATGCTTGGCTCAGGCTGGGGATCTGGTGAAGGATCTGGTGGTATGTTCTCTGGGTCAGTCTCCGTTGGGTTATCCCCTTCGGTCTTATCTCCGGCTAACTCTGCTACTAAACGATCTGCTTCATCGAGTTGGTCCTGCACAGCTTTGGGCAATGACATTTCATATCTCCGTTAGCTCCGACTACGATTCACGCTCCGTCTGCACGGTCTGCGCTACTCGCTTACGGTCTGCTACATCGTTAAAGGGTGCTTCTAGCTCCGTCTTGACGGTCTGCTATTGGCGTTTCATTTTGGCGATTAGTGCTTCCGCACTTTCAATATACTCAAGAATTTCCTTGAGTTTTGCGGCCTCGCCTTGTAGCCGGTAAACTAGTTTCTCGTCGGTTACCTGAGCTAACTTCTCTAGGGTCTCCTGCCTCTCGGCTCTGAAGAACTCAACTAGATGCGTAAACTCCGGCGCCCGTAAATGCGAAAAGCAACGAGCGATTTGCTCATTGACTCTCACTTATTTGCACATACCGTCGGTTTTTGCCGAAACTTGCTTGTACTCGGCGCCGCCGCGCTTAGCTTGCGCAAACAGATCAGGAGCTGAACCGATACCGGTCTCGCCGCCTTTACTCATACCATCGGTCTTTGCGGATTCTTGGGCCATTTCTTTCCCACCGCGCTTACCGTCGTTAATCAAATTAGCCATTTTAGGCTCCTTTCTTAATTAAAACAGAGACTTAACACTCTGCATAGTTACTATATACTCTTAACAAAAACTTATGTCAAGAGCCCGGTGGTAAAAACTTATTTGTAACAGGCTCGCCGTTCATCAAAGACGCGCCGGGATTCGCTGCAGGAGGTGTTCCTCCGTTAGGCGATACTCCAGCTTGAGCAGCCATTTCAGCTTCTTGCGCCATCTGTTGTTGAGCTTGCATCTCAGCTTCTTTCTGCTGGATCACATGCTTAGGTGGCACAATCAGGTCTACGTTCATATCTAAGGTACGAGCAGCTTGGCGTAACAACTCGGCCACACCTTCCATACCCATAACTTGCTGAGCCACTGGGCTATTGAGAGCAACACCGAGGAATTCGTTGCGACGCTGTTGAGCGGCTTCTTTTTCCATCAGGCTTGCAGCACCACGGGCTTGGATACGAACATCGCCCTTGAGATCCGGATCATCCGAATAGCGCATGTTGTAGTAATACAGCCGGTCGATACATGGCTTGATTACGTTCTCGTCTACGTTAGCAATAACCTGCTTGATAGACTTACCAGCGTTGGTCATGAGCATCGACATACCAGAAGCAGTACGGCCTGCGCCGCCCGTCGGGTTACCGCCCGTCATGTAACGTGGGATACCTGTGTACTCATCAGCTAAGTTAGCAAACTTCTCGTATACGGCCATCAATTCGTTTGCACGAGAGTCTGGCTGGAAGAACTGAACCGGGGGCTGTGAGCCATTAATTGGGTCAGATGTAACCTGCCAAATCTTCCATGGGAAAATCTGAGTTACGTTTTCACCGGCTGGCAAGCGGTCGATGTTGTAAACAATCTGTGGACCAGAAGACAAGCTCATGTTGTTCACGAGAGCTCGCGCAGCAGCGTTACAGATGTCTTGGGTATCACGGCATAGGTCAGCTACAGAGTTGCCCCAGAAAGCCCCGGGAACCTCTTCGTAGGACGCTTTGTAGTATGGCTTGCGACCAAGTGGATCTGGATTGATAACTGCTTTAATAATCCAAGTGCCAATCAACCAAGCTTCGATAGGATACTCAGCCAAGGGGTCAGGAATCTCTTCTTCTGACATGCCCCAGTCGAGCAACAATTTACCCTGCACCGAGCCCCAGAACTGGAACGCATCGATGAGCTCTGACGGGTTCTGACCAACTGCAACTGTGGATTTACCTTCAGCCGTAGCCTTGGTTAAGTCAACATAGATCCAGTCGCGCAAACCACCTTTACCGTAAATATCAAGCACTTGGCGGATTGCACCGTCGCTATAACCTTCAACGCCAATCATGGCATGCAAGTCAGCTCGGGAAAGTTTATGACGCTCTAGTAGGTAACCATCATTAATGTCCGACGCATCAGGAGCAGGGTAGAGCATGAACGGATCAACGCGCTCCCACTCAAGTACCAATGTGTTCTGTACATCTAACGAGTAGTCACCGGGCTGCTGACCTTGCACCCACTTAAGCATAGGCCGATTACGAACTACAGGGCCTTTTAAAATTGCCGATGGGAACGTAACGAGGTCATCAATAAACTGTGCAAACGCCGTAGTCCACTGCCCTTCGAGCAACTGAGAGTGCATCTTCTTTTCCATGCGCTCTGCTGTCTCTTTGGCAATGTCCATTAACTGGCGCATCGCTTCGTCTTTGAAATCAAGCAACATCTGCTTAACTTCTTCGTTCGTAGGATTCAGGCCCTGTGCGAGCATCATCTCAAGCTTCTGCTGAGCGCGCATCATCAAGTCCGCTAGGACATCGGGCTCCATCTCTGGAACGGGGTTTGGCTTAAGCGACCATGGCTTATCATCAGAGCCAGTTAGCAAAACGTCACGCAGCCAGCTAGAAGCAGCACGGCACTTGTTAGACGTTAAGAACATGTAGATTGTCGCACTGCCCTGCTCACGAAGTTGAGCTAGTTTGTCTGGGTCGTACTCACCACGACGGGCACGAACTGACTTAAGCATCCGTTGTTCAACGGTATACTCTTTCGCCATCCGAGCATATAACCACTTACCTTTGATAAAGGCAGCAAGGTTTTGTATCGCTGGTTCACTGTTTGCAGTGACAGCGGCTCGGCGCTCCTCTTCTTGGAGCTGCTTGACTGATTTCATTTGAAGCATACCACCCGCAGATGTAACACCGGGGGCAGTCGCGTTCGTAATATTTAGCGCCTGCATATCCAAAAAGGGCCTCTTTTTTAGCCTTTATACGACGTAACGTATTGACTTGTCAAGATATTATACCCAAACATAATTGGTTTTTAGTACTTCTTTTGCTTTGGGAGTCAAAATATCTCCCGTAATATTACCATCGGCGTGTAAGCAAGCATACTGAAAAGCGTCCGCAACGTGCGAATATTTGTTCTTTTCGGGCTTGTCGTCAACCTCACCGTTGGTTCTGATCTTGTATCTGTACCCACCACGAAGGGCATTTATTAAGTCCTTGCAGCCGGGGTCTATCAGCAAAGCCGGTTTACCGTCAGCGATTCTAGTAAGCAACGAGTCTACTGCAGACAGCCGAGCAACTACGGAATTTGACTTCGCAGGGATGACACGAAAACCTTCTTGACGTAATATATCGAAGACAGACCGCTCGTCTGTTTGGGCCCTCTGTTGCCCTGCGGGATCGCCAATGACAAGAATAGGCATGCCGGGGAACTTGTTGCCTAAGAGCGGTTTCATTTTCTCCCGCACAAATCTAAGCGTTCCCATCCCCTCAGAAGTCAGACAGTCATACGTCAAGAACCGTCCTAGAGGATCTACCTGACTGATTGTGGCAGCGGGCGTTAATCCAAAGTCCATCCCAATAATCAACGGGTGCGTCGTAGACTTGATATAGTTCAACGGCTTCTCAGCTACGTGCATGTCCAGATCAAACGCACGGAACACGGGTTGCCCGGATAGCGACTTGCCGAACTTTGCATTGATGTAGACATCGACCCAGTCCTCAGACTTACCCTCGGCCAAGTTGTCGTAGTAGCCCTCTGGCAGGAAATCAATCCAATCCGCTTCGGCGGACAGTCCGCTTGGCTGGAAAAATACTTCTGCGTTAGCTGGTGGATCGGACAAGAACTGTTCCCAGAACGTATCCATATCCGGCGGGTTTGTCATTCCCCAGATATGCGCATTTGGCTTGCCTTCGTCAGTAACACAACCAACCCTATTGTCCAGCTTAGAGGGATAGCGACCAAGACGACCTTGCAGAGCGTTGAAAATGTCAGGATTGATTTCGCGAAATTCGTCGAGAATGCCAAACGAAGCCTGTAGAGACAGTAAACGTCGAACGTCATTAGAATCATCAAGACCGCGAAACAGAATTTCACACTCGACATCGTTGAACTTTAAAATGAATTTGTAGTTGGTCTTCTCAAACACCCCCGCCGGGCCATCGGGGAACCAACGTAGCACGTCCGGAATAGAAGTATCTCGCAACTGCTCTCGGGTGTTACGCACCCATATCGCCCGACTTCGACGTATTCCATCACGACACGGCGCCATCTTAGCAGCGTGGTACGCAATTTTCATAATTCCAGCAGTAGTTTTCGTACTACCCACCGGCCCAACGATCAAGGATATGAACGCCTCACTCGCTAGGAACGGTTTTACGCTTTCTGGAGGAGTGTAGTTTAGGTCGCTCATTAGGCTCTATGTCAGTAATTTCGGTGTCAATCTGCTTAATTTCAGGCGTTTTTGGTGCTTTTTTAACCGTTTTTACCGGTTTTGGAGCTGTTTCACCCATGTTTATGGTGATACTGAACCCCGCCCCAACTTGAGCTTGAACCGACTGTTTCGGCTCCATATCGCCCAATTTGGCCCCTAATTTCACAAATTCAAGCTTCTGAAGCAGTGTTGTGTCGTTACTTCTGGCTATTTTGTACGCATCTGTGAACACGTCCTCGGTCAGCGCCCGCACTTTTATGCGGAACGTATACCCTTCTTTCTCTAACGCAGCGCGCTGCTGAGCTACAGAATCTAAGAACGGCTTCCACACCGACAGTCGCGCCCACTGCTCATCGTCGAACCCATAGCGCGAAGCAATATCGCGAGGCTCTTCCATGCCTGTGGCTATCTCAACGACCATCTCCGCAGGCACATCCAGTATGCGCAACTCAGGCGACGGTATCAGCTCTTCCGACATTCGCGCTCACGCAGGTAGTCATCAAGAATATCCCTGATAAGTTTGGCCATGGAGACCTTCTTACCACGAGCTATTTCTTTGAGCTTAATAACGATGTCCTCTTCGAGGAAAAAGTTATGTCTCTGCATTACTTCTTAACGACTTTTTTGGCTGGAGCTTTTTTAACAGCAGCCTTTTTTGCTGCCGGGCGCGAGGCTTCCATTTTCTCACCGCGAGCGTATGCACGGGCGGGGAGCTTTTTCTCTGCGGCTTCTTCTTTAGCAGACTCTTTACCCCGGAAGTAGTTCATCAGGTTTTTCAGTGCTGTGGCCATCGTTGGCTCCTTTGTGTAAGTTATGCGTATCGTAGTGCGTATGTGTATCTTGTGCAAGTACTTTTTTCTTTTTTCTGGATTTACGCTCAATAACTAGCTCATTATGGTGATGTATCCTGTGGCAGTTCGAACACAGAACCACGCACCGAGCTAACTCCGCATACACCAGCGACCATGCGTTTCGCCTAATCAACTCATTTATTTTCTGGTTGGTCGGGTGCTTTATAACATGGTGAAAGTCCAATGTGGCTGGGTGGTTTTCCCCGCACTTTGTGCATCGCAGCGTCTTCTTATACGCCGCCCACTCCGCTTTTTTCTTGGACCTATGCCTACGAGTCTTAGCAGCTACTCGCTCTTTGTTGTTTGCATAGTGCTGCCGTTGAACCGCCAACCGCTTTTCTTTATCCAAATATGGCATCAGAGTTTACGTATCCAATACAAAGTTCCACGAGCGCCCCACGGATTTGTCGGATCATACATCTTAAAACCACATCGAATCAAGGAGTTAGCGCTTGCAGGGTTGTCGTACGTGTCACTAATTAGATGAGTCCACCCCAGACTCTTTGCATACTGCGCCCTTGCTTTGATTAATTTCTTTTGAATACCCCGGCCCTGAAATAGTTCGATGACTCCAGCTCTACACAAGTATCCAGTACCCTGCCATTGAGAGGACGGAACTAATCCAGCGAACCCAATCGGTGTGCCATCCATGTAAGCAATCCACCAATAACCTTTTCGTACATCGTATACCCTGTCCATGGGTAAGCACTCGCGCTGCAGTTGCCGCAAGATATCTTTATGTTTGAGTGGGTCTACTCTTTTTATGGACAACACGATGCGGGTTTGGGGTATGGGACATGAGCAAATTTTACTCTTTCGGTGACGCGGTGGGGAGATTAATTAGGTGCGTACAATGTGTGTATATACTAAAAAATAGCCCTTGGTTTACGCGCAATACATAAGCGTACCGGCC
>JACCDX011432493.1_pt1 | contig 14384 bp, 9 predicted proteins | sample 7449681 | NCBI WGS metagenome assembly JACCDX01 (sample SAMN15323450, study PRJNA562643) | freshwater metagenome | isolation source: river surface water | place: USA:Blue River Watershed | collected 2017-08-18
AGCGATCCATTTACTAAACACTCAATAAAATCATTCCAAGATGGTCCTAATTTTTGTTGAGATATTGCAGTTTTAACATCCTCTAAGAAAGCATTATCACCTCTAGAACCTTGATCTCTAAACTCAATAAAGGCATTGTTGTAATCAATTTTCCAATTTTCAGTATCATTTCTTACTTCTGCAAACTCTGCTGTAGAGACAGGTTGTTCAATCCATTCATCTCCAACTTTTTTTTGCATAATAATTTTAGTTGGCATCATTAGAATATTATCATCCCAATCAAAGGCATAATAAAGTAGATATTCAGAATCTTGACTTTCTAATATAAATTGACTAAACTTTTTAACCATAAAGATTATTTTCTTTTATTGTTGATGAAAGATTGGAAAGATTCTAATGCACCTGGCATTTCATCCTCATCTTGGTCATCATCTTCTTCCTCTTCTTCTTGACCTTCTAACTCATCTTCAAGATCTTCTTTATCAAAGTCTTCTTCTTCGTCACCGTAGTCACCAAAACCTTTAATATCTTCACCTTGAGCTTCTTCACCTTGAGCTTCTTCAGTTTCAATTGTGAACTCCTCGATTACCTCTTCATCTTTGATAGCATTAACAGAAATAACTCCATCTGCTTCTTCAATAGAAATTACGTAACCATTTATTTCAACGCTAGTTTTCATATTTTAAATATTATTTTTTAGTATATATTAAAAATCAAAATCACTTTTATATTATCCAACTTTTGTATTATAAAAGACTAAAAAAATAATAAAAAACAATTTTTCCAATGAAGGACCTAAACAAGTTTCTATTAAGTCAATCTATAAGTAGCACATTACAAGTTGACTATTTCAATAAATTATCAAAAAAGAGCAATTTAACATCTTTTGATTCTAGTGGACTACCATTAGATGTCTTTTCTAAATTATTAGATGAAAGAATTATATTTTTATCAACCGAAGTAGATTCAGATGTCTGTAATATTATCAAAGCTCAGATGATGTATTTGGATTCTATTAGTGATGATGATATTTCAATATACATAGATTCACCAGGTGGATCAGTGTATTCAGGACTTGGATTATTAGATGTTATGGATTTTGTTAATTCAGATATATCAACAGTGAATACAGGACTTGCTGCATCAATGGCAGCTGTAATTTTATGTAGTGGAAAAAAGGGTAAAAGAAAAGCATTAAAGAGAAGTAGAACTATGATACACCAACCACTTGGTTATGGTGGTTGGGTTCAACAGGCCTCTGATATGGAAATTGAAGCGAAAGAAATTAACTCACTTAAAAAAGAACTTTATGATATAATCTCTGATAGAACAGGTCAGTCATATGAAAGAGTTTATAAAGATGGTGATAGAGATTACTGGATGACGGCACAAGATGCCAAGAAGTATGGAATGATTGATGAAATAATAACTTATAGAAAATAAAAAAACCCACTCAATTGAGTGGGTTAATTTTTTTGTAAAAAATTTACTCAGCTTTTTTTGCCTTAGAAGGTCTCTTATTAGATTTCTTCTTTTCGGTTTCAGCTTTAGGTTGTTCAGCCTTTTTCTCAACCTTCTTTTCAGTAGATTGTTTTTTTACTTTAGACTTAATTTCCTTAGCTGTAACTTTTTCTTCAGCTTTAGGAGTAACAACCACAGGCTTTTTAGTCTCCTCTTTTTTAGGAGCCTCAACAGCCACTTCTTTAGGAGCCTCAACTTTTACCTTTTTAGGTGCTTCAACTACTACTTCAGTTACAGTTGAGTTTTCTTTCTTACCGAATAAATTTCTAAAAAATGAAAATATACCCATGATTTAATTATTTTTTTATTATATATCTAATTATAAATCTTCCCTCTATAAAAAACCTCAAAATTTCACAAATTTAAACACAACCATCTATTTTATATATAAATAAGAGATGAAATTTAGATATGATAAATCTTCAGAAGAATTAGTAGTAACAACCGCAACACGAATTGAATATCATCAATTGGGATTATGGTTAACTAGACACGTAAAGGGTTATAGATATATGCCTGCATTTAAAATGGGTGTTTGGAACGGACAACAGACCTATTTTAAAAATGGAAGAATTAATCTAGGTCTTTGGAAAGAAGCAATGAAAGGTTGTAAAGAAATTGAAGCTTCATTTATTCTAGAAAATAAAGAAGAATTTCCACTTAATAGAGAAGTCACACTAGAAAAAGTTGAAACTTTTTGTCAAGAATTTTTTAAGTTCCATAAAGTAAAAACTAAAACTGGAGAGTGGATTCAGTTCATGCCCTATGACCACCAAATAGAATCAGCTTATAAAATACTTAAAAATAGATATTGTATGGCTGAAGTTGCCACTTCCGGTGGTAAATCACTAATAATATCTATTGTCATGTTTTACACACTAAAACATATAGATCCCAAAGCTAAGTTCCTTATTATTGTTCCATCAATAACACTTGTTACTCAATTTTACGATAATATTATAGAATACAATTGGGGAATTAACACTCTTTTAGAAATGAGAGAGAAGAAGTTAGAATCTATATCGAACCCAGACGCCAAATACACACCTTGTGATGTTAGAGTAGAAGAGGTAATGTCTGAAAGACCAAGAAAGTTTTCAGGAGCACAAGATCCTAATGTTTATATCGGAACATATCAATCTCTTGAAAAATGGCCAAAAGAGTTCTTCCAACAGTTTCATACAGTAGTAACTGATGAGGCACACGGTGCTAAAGCCAAAACAATCACAACCATTTTACAAAAAACATTTGGACACGCTTATTCAAGATTCGGAGTATCTGGTACATTCCCAGAGGATGATACTTGTGAGATATTAACAATACAATCTGTTTTAGGACCAAAGATAACCGAGGTCTCCGCTAATGAATTAAAAGAAAAGGGTATCATTACACCTATGGATATTAGAGTTGTTGTTATGAATCACAATGATAAAGAATTCGATGAAAGAATACAAATTATTAAAAAAGGTGGTAATGGAAAGGACGCATTTGAGCTTGAAAAAGCATACATACACGTTTCTGACAAAAGGCTAGAATTTATCAAAAAGATAGTTGATAAGTGTGATTCAAATACACTTTTATTATTCCATACAATTGAATATGGACAAACGATATTTAATAAACTACAAAAAGAAATTGAAGATAAAGAATTCTTTTACATCGATGGCGAGGTAAGCGGAAAAAAGAGAGAAGAAATTAAAAAGCAAATGGAATCCACTGATGGTAAAGTTAAAGTGTTAGTGGCATCTTATGGTACTTTATCAACTGGTGTGTCAATCAATGCTATCTTTAATGTGATATTCGCTGATTCATTTAAATCAGAGCAAATTATTATACAATCTATAGGTAGAGCATTACGTTTACACTCAGACAAAAAGAAAGCCAATATTTTTGACTTAGTTGATGTATTTGACGCTAACAATATGTCAAATATTCTTTTCAGACACTTCAAGGAAAGAGAAAAGTTTTATGTCAAGAGACAATATCCTTATAAAGTTATAAAAATTAATCTTTAACTATCGAAGGCAGACCATAATTAAAATATATAAATTATGGCAAGCTATAAATCACCCACAGATGACGCGATAATAACCGCACTACCTAAGGAATTTACTCTTAAAAGTAAAAAAACAGCTACTATCAATAGAGAAATCCAAAGCGAATCACCTTATCAGGTTAGAGTTTTTGGAACATACGATACATCTAAAGCTCCTGGTGGTGGAGGTGGTGATGCACTTCACTCATTTCAATCAAGAAAAACTGACCAATTTGGTGGTAGAATGAATGATGCAATCATTTGGACAATGATTGAAATGTACGAAAAGAAGATTAATCCATTTGTTAAATCTTTAGAAGTCAAATTCACACCAAACGCATCTTCCGGTCCAAATGTTGAATGGGAAGCCATACTGATTGAAAGTCCAGATGGTAAAGCATATATGGGTTTCAATTCAAGAGGAGGTGCTGGTAATACATCAGGAGGCACTGCGGTAAATAGAGCAGAATCTCAAGCTAATGAAAAGAAAAAGGCATTAAAAACTGAATTAAGTGAACCAAGTTTAGAGAATTTAGACGTATTAGATTATCGAAATACAAAGGCTGTAATAAGACAGATATTTTGGCAGTATACAAAACCAAAAGCTTATCCTGCACACCCAAAGTCAGGAACAGCAGGTCAAACAACAACAGCAACTGCAAATGGTAATGTGTCAGCATCTGGGGCGTCAGGAGTTTCTGGTTCAGCGGGGTCGAGTGGATCAAGTGGTTCATCAGGTGTTTCTGGTACTGGTAAAAATGTACCTAAAATAACACTTAAGAAAAAAACAGGACCTGGTGAAATTATTGGTTTGACTGAAAAAGAAGTCTATTTTAATGAATCTCTATTTAGAGGTTTACAATTTGACCAACCAGGTGATTATGTAATTTCGGTTATACCATCAGCTTCTGATGTTGCACCAACAGAGTGGAAGATTACGGTAAAAGAGGATCCAAATGCCCCACAAGAAGCTAAAGCCACAGAAGAAGAAAAAATAGAAGGATCTAGACCTATTATAACACAGGTTGATAAACCTTCTTATAAACTTGAAGCAATACAGTTTGATATTTCACCAGATCAAAAAGAGAATGTAGAAATAGCAGCAAGTGTTGGATACACACCATTCTTTTGGTATTTAGGATACCAGATACCACCATCAGCGATAAGTAATCTAAATCTTTATCACACTGGTATTATTCCACAAGTAGTAATAGTATTTAGAGATACTATTGGATTCTTGAAGAAGGAAGGTATGCCTCTTGATAACACAACTTTTGAATTATTTCTAAACTCTGGTTCTGAAAATTTAAAATCAATACATCTTAGATTTAAATTAGTAAAATTACAAGAGAATAAAGGTGGTAGTTACACTATAACCGGAACATTAGACTTAAAGGATTTTTATAAACCGAGTTATAAATCTTACACAGGTACATCGATTGAAGTTTTAAGACAGATTGCTAAAGAAAATGAATTAGGATTCAATACAAACATAGAAGGTACAAATGACTCTATGAAATGGACAAATACAGGTAAATTACCAGGTGATTTTGTAAATGAAATTGTAAAACATGCTTACATTTCTGATTCTTCATTTGTGGGTGCATATATTGACTTTTATTATTGTCTTAACTATGTAGATTTAGAAAAAGAATGGACAAGAGATATATCAAAAGATATTTGTATCCTTAGTACGGGTGTCGCATCAGATGCACTGGGTGGTAAAACTCCTGATGAGACAAAGGTGGCTCCTTTTGTATTAACAAATGATAAATCACAAAATTCAACTCCTTTATTTATACAGAAGTACCAAATGAATAATGATTCCACATCAAAATCACTTAAAGAAGGTCAATTTAAGATTTCTAAATTTTATGATACATCTAGTAAATCATTTTTAATTTTTAATGTCGATTCATTAACATCCGAAAGTGATGATAAAATAATACTTAAAGGATCTCCTTCTGATAAATCAGAATTGGAAACGAACTTTCGTACAATATTTTCAGGAAGGGTTGATATGGAGAATGTTCATAAAAATTATCTTTATGCTGAAGCCCAGAATAAAACAAACTTTGCCAATTTGAGCAGGATTTCAATGAGTCTCGAGTTACCTAACGCAAACTTTACAATGTATAAGTTTCAGAAATTACAAATAAGATTCATTGCACCAGCAGAAACACTTTCACAACCAGACACTCAGGTAGAAAGAATATCAGGTGAATATATGATTGTAGATATTGATTATAGTTGGGCTGGATCAAGACTGTCACAAAAAGCACTAGCCGTGCGTAAAGAGTTAAATAAAACCACACAAGAAAAGGAAAATCAAACAACTGATAAGAAACCAGAAGAAGTTGGGCAAAATGAAAACCCAGTAGAAGAACAACCAGGCGGAGTTCCAAATAAGGTTTACGCAGTTGGTGAGTTTTATAGAGCAGTTGATAAAACTGGAAGAGATTTCTCAATACAGATTAAAGAATTATCAGAAAATGGCATAGAAGTCACAGCTGATGTAATAGAGATTCCTAAACCACCACCAGAGCCACCAAAACCAGCACAAACCGCACCTTCAAGTCAGACAAGTGTTGATGCTGCTAATGGTACTACAAATGGAGGCACAACCACAGGTTCTGCTAATACAGGTGATTTAACGACTACTGAAAAGACATTATATGATTTTATAAGAGCGAAAAAAGATAAAGGACATTCTTATCTTGGATATAAAGTATATGATGTTCAACCTTCTGATATTAAAAAACTTGGAACTATTTGTAAGAAATATGGAATTCCTTTAGAATGGGCTGCTAACCTGATTAACCATGAATCAGCAGCAACTTGGAATCCAGCTATTCAGAATGGTATTGGAGCAACTGGACTTATACAGTTTCTAAAGAAAACTGCACAGTCATATGACACAACAACAGCAGAGTTAGCAAAAATGACATTCAGTCAACAATTAGACTATGTGGATGAATACTTAAACAGAGGAACAAAAAGTTATAGAAAAAATGGTAAAATTAAAAGTACATTTACACAAACCGACTTATTTATGACCATATTCTATCCAGCTGCAATTGGTAAAAGTACTACAGGTTATAAATTCCCTGCAAATGTTCCTGCAAATAATCCAGGAGTTTATAAACCAAATGATTATACTGATAAAGCGTGTGCTTCAGGAAAAGCACCGTTCCCACCATCGGTTGTACCTCATGAGTTAACGGCTTATGTTAAGAAGTTTGGTAACAATGATATCGAAAATACAAACGTAGCATAATGGCAAATTTTAGTTTTTACATAAGAATAGAAAATAAAGATCCTTTTCAATCAACAGCTAGGGATTATAATTATATTTACGCATCACAGTTTGATTCGCCAGCACTAGGCATCACAGAAGAATATGACCTAATAGAAGGAGTAGCTTTTGAGTTAGAAAACTACTATAATGGTGAAATCGCAACATACTCTGGTATTTATCCAAACTATAGAGGACCGGCTGGTGGTAATTTATCAGGAGAGGCATTTAAGAAAAATGTAGCTGACTTTGCTTGGTATAGTCCAAGTCCATATTATTATACCATAAATATGAACTTTGACCTTGATAAGATAAATCAAGTCGCTGGTAGCATTGATAAGATAGCGACGGATGTAAAAAAAATAATTGATTTCGCATTTACAAATGCTACCGCATCACAAAGTAAAATTTATTTAGATCCGGTATTTACCTACTATAACGGTAAGAGAGCAGCAATCACACAAACATCATCTAATGGCCAAAAGAATCCAAGATTTACACCTTATGGAGCAACATTTGCCTTTCCATACAAAATAAAATATAATAAAATATCCGAGGGTATTGATGCGAATAGTCCTAGCATCTATAATATTAGATATGAAATTGATGATATTGTCACTATTGATGAATTTAAAAGTCAATATCCAGAATTATACCAACAATCTTATCAATTAAATGCGGTAAATACACAAGTAACAACTGGTCAAACACCATCTACTGGTTTGACACCATCAGCTGGTTTGACACCTTCCGGGCTCACACCATCTGGAATAACACCATCAACTGTGACATTAGGTCTTTCGGGTGGGAGTTACTCAACTGGATTATCTGGATCAACTCCGAGTGTCCCACCTGAGCCTCCTATAAAAGGTACATTTGTTTTTAATGTAGAAAAACCAGGAATTTTATCTCACACCGGATTAGGTGAGTTAACAATCACCGAAAAAGAATTAGCAGCTGAAGATATATTTATTTTTAGTGATGATATAAGTGTAGAACAACAAGAAATCGATGAAGAATATAGTGAAGGAGCTTTTACTGGTTCCGAGGAAGACATTGCATTTGATATAGCAGAAGGACAAAGATTATCACAAGGACAAGAATTATTAACAAATCTTAATACAGATGATCCAAATGTTGCAAACTCTACTAAAGGTGATAATGGGGATCCAAATCAAACAAATGAAACCACTGTAAATACTGTTGCTAGAGGAAAAATTAAAAAGATGCTAGAGGTTGCTAAAGGCGAATTAGGTTACAAAGAAAAACGCAACGAAAGCCTTGCGCCAGCTCCAAAAAAAGATACCAAATATGGGGTATATTGGGGTATGAACGGACATCACTATTGTGGAATGTTTGTTTGTTGGTGCGCTGAACATGCCGGTATGAAGACAACCAATAGAGATAAAAAACCATATACGGGGGCAATGCCAAATAGCATTGCTGTTCCGGTAGGAGTAAAAATATTCCAAGATAAAGACTGTTATGTGTCTAATGGGAATACTAAGTCGGAGCGTCAGAACAGCACTATCAAACCAGAACCAGGAGATATTGTATTTTTCTCTTGGAATTTTAATAAAAGTGCAGATCACGTTGGTATTGTTGTTGAAGATATGGGTAATGGTACAGTAAAGTGTTATGAGGGAAATACCTCACCTGGTAAAGAAGGTGCTAATCAAACAGGATCTGGAGTATGGGAAAGAATTAGAAGTAAAGCTACAATATTAGGTTATGGTAAAACAGCTCTTTGGGATCCTACAAATTTAGAAGAATTTACATCAAAAGCCGGAAAAGCAGGAAGATCTGCTTAAAATCTTCAATAGAAATATTCTATTAAATAATATATAAGACATGTCTGATTCAATATATGGAACACCGAATCCACTACAAGCGGTAATTAATCAATTAGGTGAGAACCAAATTAAAGCTTTGCAGGAAGCTCAGCAGGCACAGACGAGCGAAAATCTTAATAATACAATAGCTTATCAGAAACAACAGATAGAAAAAGCTAAATTTACAAAAGATCAAATTGCATCGATGTTTGCTAACCCAGCAAATAAATGGCCTCAATCAGTTGATGGGTTTTTACCACCGATATTAGTTTCACCGACAGTAAAGTCGTTTGAGGAAGGAGCACCAAAACCAGCTGCTCAATATGAATACAAAGATTGGAGAGGAGCATTATTAGTAGACACACCAAACAAACTATCAGTAGAACAAAGATTTAACCTAAGTAAAGATATTCCAAAAAAGAAAGAAGACTTACAGAAAAGTCCTTATTCTATGAGAGACATACCTGTAATCTTTTCGGATTATAGACAAGATTATTTTAAGCACGGTCTACAAGTAATTGATAACTTAGGAAAACCAGTTACTGGAATTGAAGGAGCACCTGATGCACTTCTTTCGGAATATAAGGGAACACCATTTGAGAATAATGATCCGGTTATGTTTGGATTTGATATCATAATTGATGCTGTTAGTTCTCCGTTATTAAATGGATCTGTATTGGATTTTATAAATCAGTATAGTTCAATAAATGAAATTGCAGCTAGAAAAGTAGTATATGAAGACTTTAAAAATCAATTTACTAAATTTTTTAGAACCAAAGGTACTGTAAGAATTAATAATGAAGCCTTATTAGCAGGTGGTATTTCTAGAACAACTACAAATCCAGCAAATTTAGATGCAAATCAATCAATATTCTGGCCAGGTAAAAAAGCATATATGGGTTACTACCTTAAGAAAATAAGTGGTCTTGAATTATTATCTGAGTCAAACAAAGGAGACGCTTTCAAGTATTTACCCGAATATAGAAAAGATATGATAACCTTAGAGTTCTTTGAAGATGTTTCTTTAAGTTTAGGAACACTCGCTCATCTTTATAAGTTACTATACTGGTCTAAACCAAATGGTAAAGTAATGATACCTGAGAATCTTCTTAGATTTAACTGTGATATTGTAATTTCAGAGTGTAGAAGTTTTTTAAGAACAAGAAAAGATGTTGCTTCTGGAAACCTACAATTAGTGAAAGATAACCTTTCACGTCACGTATTTCAATTAAGAGACTGTCAATTCTGGTTTGATAAATCTGTCGTACCAAATGATGTGGACCTTGGTGGACAAGGACCACAGGTATTTGATACACACAATGTTTCATTTGACTTCAAATATGTTGCTGAAAGATTTGAGAAATTTGTTCCAATGGGTGACTTTGGAACTTATATAGGATATAACGGTGGGGCGATATGGAAAGTCGGAAATGCCGGAGAAAGAGAAAATAGAAACTTAGAATCAGGTGGAACGACAACAGATTCATCAATTCCGAAATTTTTAACAATTGGTAAAAATCCATTTAGTGAAAATGGAGTTGCTGAAGTCAATACTCCTTTCATAATTAAAATTATTGGAAATGGTCCAATCCAAGAAGATGGTGAAGAAAATGTTGGTGAGGCACCAAATTCAGAAGCAACTGTAGAAGATTTAAAATCAGCTTCAGAGGCTGCTGGTAAATTAGCAACAGAAGCAAACAAAGCAGCTGAGGCATCAGGATTACCATCTACAAATGTTGGTAATAATAATCTACAAAAAACAACTTCTGAAAACTCATCGAATTTTCTTAAATCGGTATCCAATATACCCGGAGCATCTGGTATCAAAAAGGCATTAACTGAAAACTCACTTGGCAAAGCTCAAACTATAGTTAACCAAGGTGTTAGTAATTTGATATCCAATATAAGAACTGGAAATATTGAAGGTGCAAAAAATGCACTAGGAGTAAGCGCAGATGGTTTAAAAAAATCACTTACAAATACAGCAATTAATGCGGCAAAAGATTCTTTATTCAACGGTGCTGGTGACTTGAAGAACCTATTATCAGCAAATGCTATCAATAATAGTAAAGATTCTAAAAAGAATGCTGGTGCTGCTGACACTAGACAAAATATATTAAACAAAACACTTGATAAAGTTTTTAATACAAAAAAGACAAGCGTACCTACAAATACAAATGGTGGACTACCAAGTACAGATATAACGGACATCAAAGGTCAATTGATAAACTTCGCTGGTCCATTGGGTGGTATGTTAGGATAATTTATGAAAAAGAAAGTAGAAGCTGGTAAAACATACGTTGGGGTTGTTGAAGATAATCAAGATCCGAAAAGAGAAGGGCGTGTAAAAGTAAGAGTAGTTGACGTATTTGAGAATGTTCCTGTTGAAGACATACCTTGGGCTACGCCTTGGAAAGACTTAGCAGGTGGTCAATTTGCTTTACCTGAAAAAGGTAAAGTTGTTGTTGTTGTATTTGAGCAAGCAGACGAATACAAACCTGAGTACATTTTCACAGATCACTTTAACGTAAACTTAGAAAATAAACTTAAAGGCCTTAGTGACTCGGATTATTTATCAATGAAATCATTGATATTTGATCACAAAACTCAAGTTTTCTCAAATGACACAGAAGGTCTTAAACTTGATCACAAATTCAACAATATTAATATTAAGGAAAATTCAATCAATCTTAACCTTAAAGATAATAATATGAGCGTTAATATTGGAGACTCCGCCTCTAACCAACAAGTAATTTTGGGTACTAATTTTTTTACTTGGTTTGATGAGTTTGTTGATCAATTAATGACACAACCATACTTAGGTGTGGTTCCTAACCCAGCTTTCATTAAAACACTACTAAGATATAAAGCTGAAAAAAGTTCTAAATTCCTTTCACATCATGTGAATGTTGTGGATAATAATCAAGTTTCTACAGTAAAGGGAGAAACAAGACAGTCTGAATCACAGGTTGGTGATACTTGGAATTCAACTAAAGAAGAAAATACAATCACAACTACAACTGGTGAAGACTATAGTCCAACAGAAGGTGAGAAAAAACCTTACGATGATACATACAAAGCACCACCGGCTGAAGTTGGCGTAACAACTGATGTAAAACCAGAACCAACTGTTGATAAGCTACCCGATCCAACGACAATAAAATCCAATAAAGATATTGATAGAATTGTTAATTTTTTACAGAAAAAGCAATATAAAATATTTCAAGATAATTGGGTGTTAAATATTGTTGCATTCAGGTCTACTGATGGACCAATATCAAACGTGTTTGATGATGAACTTCATGTATTTTACAAGAATGGAAGTGGAAACTGGGAATTAAATAAGTATCAAATAACAACAGTACCTGGTCTAATTCCTAAAACAGAGTTTTTACCAAATAATGTAGCTGTTTTAAGACTTGGTCAATATGTTGATCAATTGAAAATGGGACTTCATCAAAATGATCCTAATCATAAATCTTTGATATTTGAAAATTGCGCTATTCATAGAAACAACAATAATAAGAAATTCGACTTTACGTCTCCATCTGAAATAGGTTCTTTTCCAATTTCAATTCATAGAACAACTGAAGTTGCATCAGCTGAATATGTATTTAATTATTCGGAAGGAGATCAAGTATTTAAGTTTACTAATCAATTTGATCAATTTATGACACTTTGTCAAAAACAAATTGATGAAGGGAAAAAAGATAGATTCTCATATACTCTTTGTTCTAAGAGAGAATATGATGAAACCATAACAGTTGCACCAGATGATATTAAAATAAATCAGTTTGAAAAATACTTACCAAAACCAAAACAACAAAAGGCGGCCGTTGAATCAAAAATTGAAAGTGTAAAGGATAAAGTACCAGAAAAGACAAATGATATTAAGGATAAAATCACTAAAGAAAAAGAATCTTATAAGTTATATAAGCAAATAGCTTTAGGAATTCAGAAAATCTACAAACTAAAAGATAACTATGATAGTGGTAAACCAGCTTTTAGTGATTTTAAGGGCTCTTTCAATGATGATGAAGATGGTGCTATAAAAAGGCTAAGAGAAATATGTGCACTTGTTCCTACAAATAAAGATAAAAGTTGGTATGGTAAATTATCTATATCTAAATTAACAGGTGAGCACAAAACTTTCTTCACTACTCAATTTAAAGATTTAGTATCAGCAACCAAAAATGGAGACAACTCATTAAACTTTTTATTACCATCAAGATATGATTGGGGTGAAGGACTTGATGTGAGTGGAAGTGATTATGTGAAGATTACTCCGGATTTTTAATTTTTTAATTTTTAGGATTAAATATATACAATAAATTAAAAGCAAAAAATGGAGTATCCTAAATATTTAGTTAACATATCTTACTATCCTGCAAGAACTAACGGACAACAAATCGTATTCCTTAACGGTGTTACACAATCAATGCCAGTGTATGAACCTGGTTACTATTACGCATCTATGCCAGAGTTAAAAATAGCAGCATCAGGTTCTAACTACACAAATGCTTTAAATAATCTACTTGTTATAGCAACTTCTTCTGCTGCTATTAACGGTGGAAATGGGGCTCTTAATTCTACTAGAACTTGGTAATTAAGCGGTTACTCCAAATGCAGCCATAAATTTCTTATAGGCTTCTTTCAATAGACTTGTTTTATTTAGTTTAGTATAATCAAGTCCGTACTTTTCAAGCTCAGATTTGAATGGTTTCCAATAGTTAGCCATTTCTTTACCCTTTAATTCAAAGTGATGATATTCTAGTATTCCTCTACCTTTAACAATTCCTTGGTCAGGTTTACTTCCATCAAAACTTGCACCCCAAACAATATCACCCTGATTTGCTACAAAAGCCGCAATTGTTTTTGTCAATTTAGCATCCGCTGCTAAATTTTTATTGTCAGGATCATATGATTTCCATTTAAAACCTGGAATAGAAAAAGTTACATCTACTGCCAAACCAGCACCATGAAAGGAACCAGCAGCTCTGGCTGGATTACTAGGATAGGTTGACGCCTTTAACTCTCTCATTATACCATTACTGCCTATTTTAGCACTTGGATAACCGTTTGCCTTTAGATGTTTTTGTAAATCACCAGGTATGTTTTTTAATCGGTGACCAGCAAGACCTTCACTACTATTAACTATATAAAAATTTGCACCTGACTTTTTAACAAGTTTACCAGTAGGTCCTGTTCCTGGAGGTGTACTACCAACATCAACTATAGCACCATCTGCACCAACCGTACCAGCATCTCCGGTTTCTGTTCCGGATGTAAGAGGTAGTGGATCTGGTTCGTCAGCAAGTCCCTCTGGGATCTCTTCCTCTGCACCCGCAAATCCTCCCTCAGTATATTCATCATCAACTAACTCACCTTGTAAATCGTCTTGGAAAATAAAAGCCCCCTCAATTTCTTGTGACGGAATGTCACCTACAAATATCTTAAATTCAGGAACATCCTGTCTTACTATTACCTCAAAGTTTTCTGGAAATAAAAAGTTCAATTGTGAATATGTACTTGTTGATGGTGAGATACCCACAGGAGCTTCATTTGATATCGCCTCTATTACCGGACCAACAGCCTCTTCAGACCTCAATGGTGATAAGTATTGTATTACTTTACACTCTTTGTAATCCGGACTACATACCTCAAAACTTAAATCTTTGTATTGAGGAATTTTATTTTTCCA
>JACCDX010490808.1_pt1 | contig 14381 bp, 13 predicted proteins | sample 7449681 | NCBI WGS metagenome assembly JACCDX01 (sample SAMN15323450, study PRJNA562643) | freshwater metagenome | isolation source: river surface water | place: USA:Blue River Watershed | collected 2017-08-18
GTTTGCACATTGCCACGCCCACGGCGCCCAACACCATGCAAGCGATTGATCAAGGTCTGGATCTGGTGGTGCTGGCCGGCGGGGGTTATTACACCAAGGGCATGGAGGATGTGGCGATCATTGTGCGCCCGGACAGCCCGATCAAAACGGCTAAAGATTTTGAGGGCAAGCGGGTCTCGACCCCTGGCCTGAATGCCTTTTTGCATGTGCTGTTCAGGAAATGGATGAGCGAAAACGGGGGGGATTATCGCAAGGTGACCTTCACGGAGAACGCCTTTGCCCAATCGATCGATGTTTTGAAGTCCGGCCAGGTCGATGGTGTGTTGGCGGTTCAACCTTTCTTGTCTCGCGCCCTGGAAACAAATACCGGCCGTGTGGTTGCGTATTACATCGCATCGCTCGAGGGCGAAGTGCAGTCGGGCTGGTTCGTGGCCCACCGCAAGTGGGCCGATGCCAACCCAAAACAGGTTGCCGCTTTCCGCGCAGCCATTGAAGAAGCATCGGCCATGGCAGCGAAAGATCCGGGGGTGGTGCGCAAGGCCAACTTGGTCTACATCCCCTTCCCGCCTGAAGTTCAGGCCAAGTTCCCGGACCCCAGGTTCAGGCCCAACATCACCCCGGATGTGGTGCAAAACTGGAACAAGATCATGTTGGAGCAGTCGATGCTGAAAGCGCCGCTCGACCCTGCCCGCGTGCTTTTTAAGCCCTGAGAGGACTGGCTTGAGGCATGCCTGAACATGATTTAAACCCTATCCTTTCTGTTCGCCATCTGGATTTTCAGGTCAACGACCTGAAAATCCTGGAAGGCATCGAGCTCGATATCCAGGCGCATGAGTTTTTGTGCATCGTGGGCGCATCGGGCTGCGGCAAGACCACCTTGTTGCGCATGTTGGCCGGCTTGCTCATGCCCACCCGGGGTGAGGTCATCTACAAGGGCCAGCGGGTGCAGAGCCCACAACCCGAGCTGGCCGTGGTGTTCCAAGACTATGGCCGGGCGCTGTTGCCCTGGCGCACGGTGTATGGGAACGTGGAGTTGGCGCTGGAGGCGCGCAACGTGCCCCGGGCCGAACGGGCCGACATCATTCACGGCTTGCTGACTCAGGTGGGCTTGGCCAACCGTGCGCAGGCGTTCCCGGTGCAATTGTCTGGGGGCATGCAACAACGCTTGCAAATTGCCCGCTGCTTGGCTCAATCGCCGCAGGTGCTCCTGATGGATGAGCCCTTCGGCGCCCTGGACGCCATGACCCGCCAGACCCTGCAAGATGAAGTGGCGCGCTTATCGCAAGAAGCCGGGGTCACCGTGGTGTTCATCACCCATGACCTGGAAGAAGCCATCTACCTGGGTGATCGGGTGCTGGCCATGACCCATGGCCCGGGGCGCATCGGTGCCACGCTGGATATCGAGCTGGACCGACCACGCCACCAATTGACGACCCGCGAGCACCCTCAGTTTCTGGACTACCGGCACCGGTTGTTCCATTTGCTCCCCAGCGGAGGGCACTAGGGTGCTGAAACGACTGCTGCAAGGATTGTTGTTGCCCGTGCTGGTTTTGACCAGTTGGGAATGGGCCGCTCTGAGCGGGCGCCTGGTGGCCGAGAGTCTGTCGCACCCCAGTGCGATTGGCCGGGCGATTGCTCAGGTGATGGTGGACGGCAGTCTGTGGACTGCCTTGCTCCAGACTTTGGGGGGAGCGGCCAGCGGCTGGGCGTTGGCGTGCCTGCTGGGCACGCTCATGGGGGTGGCTTTTGGCTTGTCGCGCCGCCTGTCTGACCTGATGCGCATGACCGTCGAGACGATGCGCCCCATTCCTTCGGTGGCCTTGATCCCTTTGGCTTTGCTGATTTATGGCTATGGGTTCAAGATGGAGGGCAGCGTGGTGGCTTTTTCCAGCTTTTGGCCGGTGCTGATCGTGACCGAGTCGGCGGTCCGGGGCATCGAACCGCGTTTGCTGGAGGTTTCGAGAATGCTGAACCTCAGCCTGTGGCAACGCACCTTCAAGATTGTCTTGCCCGCCGCACTGCCGCGCATTTTTGTGGGCCTTCGATTGGCTGCGGCCGTGGCCTTGGTGGTCGCGGTGACGGTCGAGATCACGGCCAACCCGCAGGGTCTGGGCTACGCCCTGATCGTGGCGCAAGAGAGCATGCGGGCGGATCGGGTGTTTGCGTTCATTGCCTGGATCGGTCTGGTGGGCTGGGGCTTGAATGCGCTGTTGTTGCGGGCCCAGTATCGGTGGTTTGGTCAGATGGGCCGATGGGGGGTGAACTCATGAACGCCGCTCGCACCCCCGCTGTGTGGCATGCGGCCAGTGTGCTGGTCTTGTTGGGGTTGCTGGGCGTTTGGCAATGGGCTGCAGACATGCAGTGGTTGTCGCCGGTCTTTTTTCCGGCGCCGAGCAAAAGTCTGGCTGCTTTATCCGAGCAAATGACTTCAGCGGACTTCTGGTTTGCGTTCCGCCAGACTGTGACGCGGATGCTGATGGGTTTTGGTGTGGCCTCGGTGGTGGGCATTGCGTTGGGCGCTCTGATTGGCTTGTTCCCTCGGGTGCGTGCTTATCTGGAGCCCAGCCTGGAGTTGATCCGACCCTTGCCGGCTTCGGCCATCATCCCCCTGTTCGTGCTGCTGATGGGATTGAATGACCGCATGATTGTGGCGGTGATCATGTTTTCTTCGCTTTGGCCGGTACTGCTCAACACGGTCCATGGGTTCAAGACCATCGAGCCCAGGTTGCTGGAGGTGGCGAGCATGCTGAAGATGGGGCGCATGGCGGTGATCTGGAAAATCGCCCTGCCCAATGCCATGCCCGACATCCTGGCGGGCTTGCGATTGGCACTGACGGTTTCGCTGATCTTGGCGGTGGTGGCTGAAATGCTGGCGGGTACTGCCGGTCTGGGTCAAAACATCACTTTGGCGGCACGGTCTTTTCGCAGTGGTGACTTGTATGCAGGGATCATGGTGCTGGGGGCAGTCGGCTACATCAGCAATGTGGTGTTGGCACGGCTGGAAAAGCACTGGTTGAGATGGCGTGGTATTTGATAGAAGGAGACTTTTCCCATGAAATGGCAATTCACCAAAGGCTTGCACGAAATCGGCAATGGCCAATATGCCTGGTTACAACCCGATGGCAGTTGGGGCTGGAGCAATGCCGGCTTGGTCGTCGATGGGGATCAAACCCTCTTGGTTGACACCCTGTTTGACCTGAAGTTGACACGCGACATGCTGTTTGAAATGCGCCGTGCGGTGCCTGCTGCACGCCACATCGGTCAGGTGGTGAACACCCACGCCAATGGCGACCATTTTTTTGGCAACCAACTGGTCAGCGATTCGAAGATCATCGTCTCCAAACGTTGTGCCGAAGAAATGCGCGAGCGACCGCCGGAAATGTTGATCGACCGCTTCAGGAACTACAAGCAGTTGGGTGATGGTGGCGAGTTCCTGATGCGAACCATGGGTCGTGTTTTTGATTTCAGCGGCATCGTCTACACCCCGCCCACCGAAACGTTTGAGGGGCAGCTGGACGTCAAGGTTGGAGACAAGACCGTTTGTTTGGTCGAGGTCGGCCCCGCTCACACGGCGGGGGACACCCTGGCCTATGTGCCGCAGGACAAGGTGGTGTACACCGGGGATATCTTGTTCAATGGAGGTCACCCGATCGTTTGGGCCGGACCGGTGGACAACTGGATCAAGGCCTGTGATCTGATGCTTTCCTGGGATGTCGACGTGGTCGTGCCAGGTCATGGCCCGATCACCGACAAATCGGGCGTACGGGCACTGAAGCATTACCTGGAATATGTCAAAGCCGAGGCTCGGCGTTGCTACGACGAAGGCAAGAATCTGGAACAAGCGGTCGATGATATTTCATTGAAGGAGTTCAAGGGCTGGACTGATGCAGAACGCATTTACGTGACGGTCAACAACCTGTATCAGGAGTTTTCGGGCGACAAATCACCGCCTGACACGACTTACCTGTTTGGGCTCATGCAGCACTATGAAGAAAGAATGAAACGACTGCATGGCCACGGATCCGGGTGTGGGCCTCACTGCGGACATGCCCATTGACAATGAATGGAAACGAGGAGATCAACATGGTGATGCGAGTCAGACGCGTGGTGACAGGCCACAACGACCAAGGTCAATCGACCTTTATTTTTGACGGCCTGGCGCCGAATGTGAAAGAAATGGCTTCGATGCCTGGTGTGGCACTGACCGATTTGTGGGAGACCACCACGGCGCCGGCGGATAACACAGGCCGCTTGGATGCGGCCGATCGACCAGTAAAGTTGGAGCCCCCTTCGGTGGGTAGCATTTTGCGCATCGTTGAGTTTCCGCCGGACACCATGTGGCGTGGCGCCGATGCAGCCAAGGCTTTTGAATCGATTGGGGCCGGGCACGCGCCCGATTTGTCTTCGGATGACCCGATGCGCCACAAAACCAGCACCATCGACTACATCATTGTGTTGAAAGGTGAAATCACGGCCATCATGGACACGGGAGAAACTCTGCTCAAGGCAGGCGACATCCTGGTGCAGCGGGGGACCATGCATTCATGGAGCGTTCGGGGCACGCAGCCTTGCATCGTGGCCGCCATCTTGATCGGGGCGCAACCGCACCCCTGAGCGAGGCAGCGATTATGGAGCGGCCACGAAACTTCCAGACCGCTCCCAGTGCGTCGCGAGCAGTCGCATGTCGGTGCTGGTCATGTTGCGTTTTGCTGCTTGAGCAAAATTTGGTTAAACGATAAACTGACATAGTAGCCACACCTCTTTATTGCTTTAATAGAAAACCTGATTAAGTCATCGCTTCCAAGTAGAGGAAGGCGTCATGCGAGAGACCTGTTATCCACATTGCAAGAATTCGATCTTGGTGTAATGGTGGTTGAACACGTTGTTGATCAAGTCCATGATGTAATACTTGTATGCTAATTGGATTATGTTCATGGTATTCATCAAGACTACCTTGGTCCCTTGAAATGTTTGAAAGGTCTGATCAGACGACACCGACCTGTCAGGTCAATTTCATCTGGTAACGTCCGTCTGAACGCGGCGCGCCACCGGCTAGCGCAGTGCTGCCCACCGTGACATGGCTGAGGCCACAGTATGCGCAGGGGGAATGTAGGTGATAGGTTTTCCGTGATAAAGCGACTATGATCATGTGATTGATTTCATGATCGGCGCAGCATCACATACCCACATGAACGACTTTGTTGATACCTTTAGACGAAATCTAAAGTCAGGTGCAGCGGCTTTTGAGAAAGGGGATCAAAGCGTTTATTTGCACGCGCTGGACGTCACTGGGCAAATGCTGGCAACACTATGTCAACATGATCAGGTAGAGCTAGCCCTACTGTTGGAATTAGAGTGGTACGCGCTGGTCAAAAAAATTGAGTCTGACGAGCACTATGCCCAATGTTTTAGACATCACGCATCGGCAATGTGGTCTGCTGGTCAAAAGATGTCCTTTGGCCCCGTTACATCAGGCGATCCAAACACCATTGCATTTGTTGCACAGAACTCTGTTCTACTCGGCCACACTGAAGTGATGCTTTTGGTCATGGCGCATTGGCGAAAACGATACCCTCATTTGCGCTTGCTTTTTGTCGGATTAACACCCTGTCAACCCTCCTTGGCTGAAAGACTTAACGCGATCGGGGTTCAGGCCATTACCCCACCCGCAGGCGGTCACTCTCCACTGAGTCGAATCCACTGGCTAAGAGAAGTTTTGATCACAGAACGCGCCAGAACTGCGGTTTGGCTATCGTTGCCTTTGTGGGCACCTTTCATCTTTGGCTTTGGCGTTTGCGCACGTCAGGTATTTTGGTCCCTTAAATTCCATGCAGTACACATGGGCCCCACGGTCATTCATATCGGAATGACAAAAAAGGCTGATGGGATTGAGATAATCCATGGCAAACCATGGCATGCATTTCAACCTCCATTGGTCGTATCCATTCGAAATCATGATCCCGCTGTGATCAATGAAATTAGAACCAAATTCAACGACCAATTTCTTTTCGCCACTCTGGCACGGGAAGAAAAATTCAACTCTCCTAGGTTTGCAACAACAGTTGCTCATATTTTGAAGCGTTGCCCCAATTCATATTTTCTTTTTACGGGGCGAAGCCTTTCTAATATTTTAATAAATGCATTTAAAGAACATCGGGTTCTAGAGCAGTCATGCTTCATCGGATGGGTAGACACGGATATGTTTTCTAACGCCATTGATTGCTTTCTTGAAAGTTTCCCCTTCGGCTGTGGAGTGACTGGCATGCAAGCGCTGACTCACGGCTCACCCATGATCTCTCTTTGGGATAAAGACACTCTTCCTACATATTATTTTCAGAATCCGTCTTTAGCCGATAAATTTAAACCGACATGGCAAGTTTTATTTAATGAAAGCCAGTATGAAGATGCTGCCGTCAATTGCTACATGCAATGGAGTAATGGCACGCCCATCAAATCATCCACAGGGCTTGACACTGAGATCTTGGATGAACACAAGTTTGAGCAATTTCTCAAACTCATCATTGAAAGCCAATCATGAGCATCCACGCCTTAGCTGAAGTACAAACGCCCCATGTTGGCAAGGACACCCGCATTTGGCAATATTGTGTCGTTTTGCCTGGCGCAATGATTGGATCTGGATGTAATTTATGTGCTCATGTTTTTGTAGAGAACGATGTTCGCATTGGTAATCGAGTAACCATCAAGTCAGGCGTTCAACTTTGGGACGGCGTAGAACTAGAAGACGATGTGTTTGTAGGCCCTAATGCAACATTTTCAAATGATATTTTCCCTCGTAGCGGAAAGCGGCCCGAGCATTTTCTAAAGACGAAGGTGTGTAAGGGCGCCAGCATAGGAGCCAATGCAACTATTTTGCCAGGCATTACCATCGGAGAGCATGCCATGATCGGTGCAGGCGCAGTGGTCACTCGGAATGTTCCCCCTTATGGAATCGTAGCTGGAAATCCCGCACGCATCACAGGGTATGTGGATGCCAATAAATCTAGTCCGCTCTCTTTGGCTCATAAAATCTCTGGTAGCTCTCCCAGAGTGACCCCCATTGCTGGTTGTTTTGTCCATGAATTACCAGCCATTGAAGATTTGCGTGGCGACCTCTCGGTGATCGAATTTCAAAAAGATTTGCCGTTTGAGGTCAAGCGTTGCTTTTGGGTTTATAAAGTTCCTGGTCAGGAGATAAGGGGAGAGCATGCTCATTTTGAGTGCCATCAGTTTTTAACCTGCGTTTCCGGTTCTGTTCAACTGGTCGTGGATAATGGGCACGAGCGTGCGCAAATAGCACTTGATCGACCGACCGTTGGGGTTCATATACCCCCTATGCGCTGGGGCATTCAATACAAATATTCAATGGATGCAGTTCTCATTGTTTTCGCCTCTCATCACTACGATGCTCATGACTATATTCGTAACTACGACAGTTTCCTTGAGCACGTAAAACACGCGGAGTCATCATGAGCTCGCATATCCCTTTTTTGGACTTGAAAAAAATTAACCTCCGACACCGTGAGCAATTTCACGATGCGCTCGATAGAGTCTTGCAAAGTGGATGGTTTATTCTGGGAAAAGAGGTTTTGGCTTTTGAGCAAGCCTTTGCCAACTACTGTGGCGTACGGCATTGTATTGGTGTTGGCAATGGCTTGGATGCATTGCACTTGGTTTTGCGGGCCTGGGGGGTTGGAGCTGGAGATGAGGTAATTGTCCCCAGCAACACTTACATTGCCACTTGGCTCGCTGCGTCGCATGCATCAGCCAAACCCGTCCCAGTAGAGCCTGACGCGTACACTCATAACTTGAATGCAGATTTGATCGAGGCAGCCATCACCCCAAATACCAAAGTCATCATCGCTGTTCATCTGTATGGACAACCCTGTGATATGGCCGCCATCAATGCGATTGCTAAGCGTCATGGTTTGAAAGTTTTGGAGGATGCTGCACAAGCCCATGGAGCGAGTTATCGTGGCATAAAAGCAGGGGGGTTGGCCGATGCGGCTGCATTTAGTTTTTATCCTGGCAAGAATCTAGGCGCATTGGGCGATGCTGGCGCTATTACTACCAATGATGACGCCCTTGCAGATCGTGTGCGTCGTTTGAGAAATTACGGATCTTCCGTCAAATATTACAACCAAGAGCTAGGCTTCAATTCAAGGCTAGATGAATTACAAGCAGCAATGTTAAGAACTAAATTACCGTTTCTAGATGAGGACAATCAGCGCCGAGGTGATATTGCGCAAGTCTACTTGACGAAGCTTAAATCTGTTAGCGAAATCGTTCTCCCCCATGTATTGACTCATTGTCAAAGCGCTTGGCATTTATTCGTCATTCGTCACCCTCAACGCGATCGGTTGGCTCGTGCATTGGAATCGCTCGGAATCGGCACTTTGATTCACTACCCTTTGGCCCCTCATTTGCAAGAGGCATATTCGCATCAGACATCTGATTTTCCCAGCTTACCAGTTGCTGAACAGTTACAATCAGAAGTGCTCAGCTTGCCAATCGATCCCACCATGACCCTCGATAAGGCTCAGTTTGTTTGCGCCAGCATTGTTCAGGCACTTAGTTGCAAAGGTTCTTGAAATGGCTATTGACCAACTGTATTTTGATTTTCTGTCTTCTTCGATAGAACTCTTACGAAATGATGAAAGCGAAGATCAAACGCCACTTAGGGTCGGTTGCCTCTCATATCCAGATCTTCTTGTAACGCGTGAAGAGATTGTTACGCGTTTTCCCAAGCTCAAAGGAAGTGATTTTCTTCTCAGGGAGGATGGAGAGAAAATCCGTAAATGGCATTCGATGCACCACCTGACCGAAATCATCGAAACAACGGATTTTTTTCTTCGCCTAAATTGTCAACCTGATTATTTTGACTTTGCTGAAATCAGAGGCGGTGAAATTGTTGCAGATCTTAACGTGCCTATGGATGAAAAATATCAGGGACAATACGATCTGGTCGTTGATACCGGCACATTAGAACATTGCTTCAATGTGGGCATTGCTTTTGGCAATATGTGCAAACTAACCAGAGTAGGCGGCATCATTGTTTCTGCCGCTCCCATGAGCAAAATCAACCACGGTTTCTGGAATTTTTCACCATGTGCTTATGAAAATTATTTCAGACAAAATCATTTTGAAGGGCTTTTTCTGGGTGCCTTCTATAAAGAGGGGGGAAAATTCAAATCTTTACAAATATCGCCTAATGGTCGCCAGATTTGTCCCCCGGAGTCACTTTTGATATGTATTGTTCGTAGAACCGATCAGTCTACGTTCAATTTACCTATTCAACAAAAATATTTATAGTTATATGTTATTTTTGGTAGGAAATTTAGGAATGCTATAAATGACAGCTGTTATAAAATTGATTAATCAACTCGTCAATCATAACTTATATAATATCATTTCGCTTTGTTGAGAAAGCATGAATCATGAAAAATATTTTTATTGACAATATTGCCGAGCATCTAGAGATCATTAATTCTTTGATCTCATTGAATGATGTTGTTTGTCTAACGGGTGAAATTGCTGGTCAGTGTCTAAAAAATGGACGGAAGATTATGTTTTGTGGCAATGGCGGATCAGCGGCAGATAGCCAACACTTAGCTGCTGAGCTGACCGGTCGCTTTTCACATGATCGTCGCCCTTTGGCGGCTATCGCCTTGTCAACTGACAGTTCTGCACTAACCTGCATTGGCAACGACTTTTCTTTTGATGAGATTTTCGCGCGACAGGTGAGTGGATTGGGCCACCCTGGCGACCTGCTTGTCGCCATTTCAACCTCCGGAAATTCACGCAATGTGATCCGCGCCGTCGAAGATGGGCGTCAGCTTGGGATAAAGACCATAGGCTTACTCGGTCACAACGGTGGCCAGCTGCGCGACCTATGTCATCACAGTATAGTTGTCCCCAGCAATGTCACCGCACGCATTCAAGAGTGTCATATTCTTATCGGCCACACGATTTGTGGGCTCATCGAGCAGGAGCTTGGTCTCAGGTAATCGTGGTATTCCTCACATTTTGTGAGGGAACTAGAAGTAGAGGCTTCAAGCGGCAATAACCAGCCGCAGTTAGATGTAATTGTATTCGTAGACTTGTTCTCAGCCTCAAGCTCTCGAACCCGTTTCAGTTCGTTGACCGAAACACCCGAGTACTTGCTCTTCTATTGGTAATACAGGGCATTGCTGATGCCGTGTTTGCGACAGACTTCAGCCACAGGCAACCCAGCGTCGCCTTCGGCCAAGATCGCCACAATTTGGCTTTCCGTGAACTTCGACTTCCTCATCCTCATCTCCTAAAAGGACGGAAGCCTCTATTTTCATCTTGTTGCCAGTTTCGGTAAGTCTACTAAACCGCTGGATCAATACATTTGAGAACTAGAGAAATCCAGCAAAACTAACCAAAGGTGTTTTGCCATGAAAAAGTCTAAATTTTCACCAAGGAGCAGATCCCGCCCACGCCTCATTGAGACGATTACCCTAGTGAACACATAGTCAATTTATCATTTTCCCAACTATAAAGCACTAAATTTGGAAGTGGGACAATTATTTTCCCACCCCCTTTCAAATAATCTTCTTCTCTTTTCAAAAACTCAGATAAGAACCCATAGGGTAGAATAAGTAGAAAATCTGGCTTTGACTGGCGTACAAACTCCTCGGATTCTATTGGTATACGTGTACCTGGAGTAACTAGGCCCCACTTGCCTGGGTTTCGATCAGCCGCCGCAAAAAAATGTTCACTCGAAAATCCACAATGCTGTAATATTGTATTACCTCTGGTTGATGCGCCATATAGTGCGATTTTTTTTCCTTTTTGAACTAAATCTATTATTATAGATCTCAATCGATCACGAAACTCATTGACGCGAAATGAAAAATTTTCAAAGGTAGTGATATCCTCTAGACCACTCAATAATTCGTCTTCTCTTATCTTAATTACTGATTTACTGACGCTATCTCTACTACTGCAAAATAATCTAAGACTACCACCATTAATATCATTAAATTTGGCATCATTAACATAAAGTCCATGCATATTAATTAATTTTTCAAATGTTAGCAGTGTATAATAAGCCACATGCTCATGACTGACCATATCATATCCAAGATCGTGAACCATATTACCTGTATAGTTCATTTCGACTACCCAAACCCCATCATCTGCCAAACATTTCTTTATGTCATCGATAAATCTATGCGGATCATCCAAGTCATAAAACATTGATATGGAAGAAATTACTTTTGCCTTTTTTCCATTTATTATTTTTTCAAGCGCTAATGCAGAAAAATAATTATTGACTTTTATTACAGAAGGATCGATAATAGAGTGAATCGCATCTGATGGATCAACTCCAATTTTTATAATATCCTGTTGGGTATAATTGCTTAACAAAGTACCATCATTACAGCCAATATCAACTACATAATCACCTGAGTTCAAACTTATTAAATTACTTATCTCTGAAACAATATTGGCCAAATGATCTCGCATTGTTTGATTTATGCCAGACCGGTACCAATATTCAGAATACATCAAAGACGGGTTTACAGTGTGCCTTAACTGCAAAAATTTACATTCATTACATGTAACCAATTCTAATGGTACCTTTATTGGCTCAGGCTCATCACGGCGTCTAAAAACACCTGTCAATGGTTGCTCACCCAACGAAAAAACTTTGCGTAATTCGCTAGAAGCACACAAACGACATTTAGAGATTGATTGATAATTCGTCATAGTAATTTTATCCAAAGATGATAGATGATCCATTTGTGTCAATACCAACCGGTACTAACTTCATTGGAGCAAGTGCGTCAGCAACTTTATTTTGAACATGTTTCGGAATTACAAGTAAAAAAAATCCCCCGCCACCAGCACCACACAGCTTGCCTCCTAATGCCCCATTATATCGTGCAGTTGTATATAGATCATCAATAAATTGATTGCTGACCCTGTTCGACAAATTGCGTTTTGTTTGCCAACTTTCATCAAGCATTCCTCCTAAATCTGCTAACATTTTATCTGATGAGTTTGATTCTAGCAAATCAATAGCTTGATCTGTTAATGTTAACAAATGCTCTAACGATCTATTTATCAATCCTTTTTTGGTTTTATCAATCTGCTCATCTAGAGTATCTGAAGCCGAACGAACAATGCCAGTAAAAACAAGACACAAAGATTCAGTCAATGAGTTTAATGATTCACCAGATATTCTTACAGGTGATATTCTTGTTCGATTTGAATAAAACTCAAATTTATTTATACCACCAAAAGCAGCATGGAATTGATCTTGCAACCCAACGTTCTCATTCAAAAGTTCTCGCTCTACAAATATTGCTTTTTCAGCCAGATCATATTTCGTAAAATTATGTTTGTTTAGCCTGGATACTAAATGTAAAAAGCCAACCGTGAAACTTGAAGAACTACCAAGCCCCGATCTAGCAGGAAGATCAGATAGGACCGAGATGTCTAATGGTACCTCAATTCCGTATTCATGTAAAATTGCACGTACAACTGGGTGTTCGATATCCGATATGCTGTTAACTCGCTCATGTTTTGAATAACTTATTCGATATTTATATTCTAAAAAATCGTTTAGCTGCAACATACTTATATATATATATTTGTTAATTGCCATACCAACCACAGCACCACGATTTTGTGATATATATTCTGGATAATCGGTACCACCTCCAAAAAAACTAATTCTTAAAGGTGTTTTGCAAGTAATTAGCATTTTTTTACTCAGTTTTTTCATTAATTATTTTTGGAATTTCTGCTTGAGCCCTAAAGTAATCTTCTGGAACTCCAATATCAATAAAGTATCCGTCACTCATGCATGAATTTATTTTAAAATTCTCTGTCAAATTTGAGAGAAAATCTGATTCAAATGAAAATTTTCTACGCTTGAAGTTATACTTTCTAAATAGATTTTTTCTTACTATATAAGCACCCGCCCCAATCAAACCAGGCTTTCCGACATCGCCGTGCGTTTTGAACTCCTTCACGATTCCATCTGAGCCAATCTCTACAGATGAGTATCTCGATATGTCATCCACTTTTCTAAGGGCTATAACCATGTCCGATTTAGAATTAATTTGTATATCATGCATTTTTTTATAATTTATCTGGAAATAAGTATCGCCGTTTAATACCAAAGCGTTGTCATTTTGTATGTATTGTAATGCTCTTTTTATTGCCCCTCCTGTACCAAGCGGCTTAGATTCATGAAGATAGGAGATATCTATATTGCGGTACTTGTCGCCAATATTTTTTATTTTTTCTGACATATGGTGAACAGTTAGAATGACCTTGTCTATGCCCTGCTCATTTAGATTGTCCAATATATAATATAGAAACGGAGTAGAAGCAACTGGAGCCATCGGCTTGGGAATGCCCGATATGACCGCCGATAATCTAGTTCCCAGACCTCCGGCTAAAATAATTGCCTCCATCAGATTCCTTACTTTTTTTCGTTAGTTATTATTTTACATGTTTTTATTATTACCATGCTTTATTACTCAGGCCATTATGTAACGGCCCATAATTTGCACTTGGTCCAAAACTAAAGGCGCCCCCCCAGGCTAACTGATGTCTTGGCGTATTAAATAAATGCTCAGGTGTTGCAGGGTTTGCGAATTTTCCTTCTGCAAGTTCCTTTCTTACAAAAATGCAATTAAGTCCAGTAATGTTACAACCAACCAACTGATATCCTTTACTTTCTGCGAGTTCTGTCAAAGACTGCAAAGATGCTCCGATATATGTCTTTTCATTATATTGGTAATTTTTATCATATGCTCCAACAAAGCGGCTTGGCGGTGGAAACGCTCCATTGTATTCCATAATCACGACACGCGGCTTGACTTTTGTCATCGATTCAAATACATGATAGTCATTCCCATCAATATCAATTGATAATAAATCAATTGTCTCTGGAATTCCCAAAAATTCACAACGCTTGTCTATATTTTCGGCATCTACTGCAATATCGTCAATTACTAGTCGACCATTCCTGATAGCTTCTTCAAAGTGCTTACGCATAAACTTTACTTTTGAAGGCTCAATTTCTATCCACCAGCCCTTCCATCCAGACAATAAGAAAAAATACGTGCAATTCTGCAAGCCACTTCCAACACCAAATTCAAAAAATGTCCTCGAGCCCTCACCAATTCTTCTGAATACCTCAGCCAACATTCCATCTTCCTCATTTTGAGAGCCGACTGAATAGCCAAAACGTTCTAATCTTTTTGGGTCAGCATAGCGGTCTTCACGCTGCAAATCTCGCACTAACAACTGGAATATGGAGTGCGTCGCACGAGTGAGTGTCTGGTTCATGTTACCAATTATTTCTCTTTGCTGCATCATCAAAATTTCAGCAGTAA
>JACCDX011163940.1_pt1 | contig 14381 bp, 7 predicted proteins | sample 7449681 | NCBI WGS metagenome assembly JACCDX01 (sample SAMN15323450, study PRJNA562643) | freshwater metagenome | isolation source: river surface water | place: USA:Blue River Watershed | collected 2017-08-18
GCGGAGGGAGCGGCGGGGGTGAGACGCCCGGCCAGGCCGGCCCGGAGGCGCACGACTTCGGCGGCGAGGCCGGAGGCGAGGGGCATCTTGTTCGCGTTCCAGCGCGGCACGGTCGGATATGAGCTGTCGGCAGCGGCGACTTTGGCGGTGAGCAGGCGGGTTTCGACGAGGCGGAGCGAGCGGCCGTTTAGCACGAAGACATCTCCGGGCCGGAGTGCTTTCATGAACGACTCCTCGACCTGGCCGAGGCGGCGGCGGCCGAGTTGCACCTGCACCATGCTCTCGGTCGCGATGGTGCCGACGTTCTGGTAGAAGTCGCGGGCGACGCGCGGGCCGGCGAGAGCGAGGTGGCCGGAGGCGTCGACGCGGACTTTGCCGAACGTGGCCTCGTATTGCCGCTCGAGCGCCGCGCCGCCGCCGGCGAGGTAGCGGAGCACGCGGTCGAAATCGTGGCGCGCGAGGGTGCGGAAGGGAAAGCTGCGGCGGACGAGGGCGAAGGCGGCGTCGGGCGTGACGTTCCCGAACACCGCGAGCCCGACGAGCGTCTGGGCGAGGATATCGAGCGGATTGGCGTGGATCTTCACCGGCTCGAGGGCACGCCGGTCCATCATGCGGGCGGTGACGGCGCATTCGGCGAGGTCGTTGATGTTGGAGGCGACGAGAACGCCGTGGCTCGTCTCGCCCAGCGAATGCCCGGAGCGGCCGAGGCGTTGCAGCGCGCGGGATACGCCCTTGGGGGCGGAGACCATGACGACGGTGTCGATCGACCCGATGTCGATGCCGAGCTCGAGCGATGTGGAGCAGACGACGGCGCGGAGTTCGCCGCGCTTGAGCCGGTCTTCGACCTCGAGGCGGATGGTGCGGTCGAGGGAGGCGTGGTGGACCTCGATGCGGTCGGCGAGGGCGGGCAGGAGCTGTTTCAGCCGCAGGCCGATGTGCTCGGCGCCGGAGCGGGTGTTGGTGAAAACGAGCGTGGTGCGTTTGCCGCCGACGAAAGTGCCGAGCTCGGCCAGCATGCGCGAGGCGGTGTAACCGGCGGGAGGATACGCGCGGTCGCGGAGCGGCGAGAAGACCTCGATGCGGGCGGGTTTGTGCTGGTGGACCTCGGCGATGCGGCAGGGGCGGCCGGGGCCGACGAGGAACTCGGCGACGGTCTCGAGCGGCGAGACGGTGGCGGAGAGGCCGATGCGGACGAGGGCGGGTCGAGGCGGGGGAAGGGCTTCCGGGCCGGTGGCGGAATCGGCCGCGGGACGTGGCGCGGGTGCGGCGGGTGGGGCGATGAGTTCGTCGAGGCGTTCGGCGGCGACGGCGGCGAGGCTGCCGCGTTTGTTTTCCGCGAGGGCGTGGAGTTCGTCGAGGATGAGGAACCGCACGGAGCGCAGGTGCGCGAGCCAGCCGTTTTGGCTGAGCAGGAGGGTGAGGCTCTCGGGCGTGGTGACGAGGATGTGCGGGGGCTTGCGCCGCTGCTGGGCGCGCTCTTTCGCGGGCGTGTCGCCGGTGCGCGCGCCGACGCGCAGCCAGGACCAGCCGAGTTCGTCGAGCGGGCCCTGGAGATTCTTGCGCAGGTCGTAGGCGAGGGCGCGGAGCGGGGAGACGTAGACGGCGACGATGCCGGCCGGGAGTTCGCGCGCGTCGCGCGCGCGGGCGAGATGATCGAAGACGCCGAGGAAGGCGGCGAGGGTCTTGCCGCTGCCGGTCGGCGAGGAGAGCAGCAGCGAGTGTCCGGCGCGGATCTGCGGCACGGCGATCGCCTGCGCGGGGGCGAGCGAACCGAAACGGCGGCGAAACCAGCCGGCGAGTTCGGGGTGGAGCGCGGCGAGCGCGGCGGAGTCGGTTGCCGCTGCCGCCGGGAGATGGACGAACGGCGAGTTCACGCGGACCGGAGACGCGCGAGCCAGAAGGCGGGCGGCCAGGCGGCGAGGAGTCCGGCGAGGCTCACGACGATGTCGCGCCAGTCGAAGTTGCGACTGGGAATCCAGAGCTGCGCGACCTCGAGCACGGTGGCGAAGGCGCAGAGGGCGGCGACGTGCGCGCGGCTACGGCCGACGAGCGGATAGTAGGCGAGGCCGAACGCGAAGAAGGCGACGAAGTTGCGGCCGATGCCGTGCGCGTCGGCCCAGCGGCCGATGAACGAGGGCAACCACGGCACCGTCTGGAGATAGGACGACGAGCGGAGCGCGAAATACGCGATGGCGCCGGCGAGGGCCGCCAGGGCGATGAGGGCGAGGAGACGGCGGCGTTTCACGCGGAGGGCGCGGGCTTCGGCGCGGGATCGGCGAAGCTCGCCTGGGCGAGGCGGCGGCAGGTTTCGAGCGTGTCGATCTCGGCGACGGACTTGTCGGTGCGGATGCGCGCGATGCGCGGGAAACGCAGCGCGAAGCCGCTCTGGTGCCGTGGGCTGGGCTGGATGATGTCGAAGGCGATCTCGAGGACGACGTCGGGCACGACGGTGCGGAAGCGGCCGCGCACCTCGAGGGTGTGAGCGAGGAAATGTTCGGTGAGCTGGGCGATCTCGGCGTCGGTGAGACCGGAGTAGGCTTTGCCGACGGTGAGGAGGCGGTGGTCGTTTTCCTCGTCGCGGATCGCGAAGGTGTAGTCGCTGAGGACGTCGCGGCGCTTGCCGTGGCCGTATTCGACGCCGACCACGACGACATCGAGGGTGGCGTAGGCTTTCTTGAGTTTTAGCCAGGCGAGGCCGCGGCGGCCCGGTGTGTAGATGCTGGCGGGATCTTTGGCCATGAGGCCCTCGTTGCCGCGCTGGCGGGCGGCGAGGAAGGCGGCTTCGATCTCGGCGGCGGACGAGGCGTGCTGGATCGGCGCGAGAGAGAAGGCGGGCAGCGCGGCGAGGGCGGGGGCGGCGAGTAGCGCGGCGAGTTGGCGGCGGCGCTCGGCGAGCGGGGCTTTGAGGAGCGGGTGGCCGTCGCGCCAGAGCAGATCGTAGCAGGAGAGGGAGACGGGGATCTCGGCGCCGAGGAAGAAGTCGTCGCCCTTGCGGCCGAGACGTTTCTGGAGCTCGGCAAACGGCAGGGCGCGGCCCTCGCGCCACGCGAGCAGTTCGCCGTCGATGATGGCGTCGCCGGGGAGCGCGGCGGCGGCGCGGGCGAGGTCGGGAAACTGCGCGGTGATGCGTTTCAGGTCGCGCGAGAAGAGTTCGACGCGGTCGCCCCGTTTGTGGAGCTGGCAGCGGATGCCGTCGTATTTCTCCTCGAGCCACACGGGAGGAGCGAGCCGGGCGAGGAGGGCCTCGGCGGTCGGCTCGGGGCTCGCGAGCATGAACTGCAGCGGGTGAAACACGCGCAGCTGGATCGAATCGAGTGAGCCGGTGCGCGCGGCGCGGGTGACGGCGACGATGTCGCCGGAGAGCATGTTGGCCTCGCGGACGGCGTCGGTGGCCTGTGCGGCGGCGGCGGCGACGGCCTCCTCGACGAGGCCTTCCTTCAGGCCGATGCGGAGGTCGCCCGTGACGATCTTGACGAGGTATTTCGCCTCGAGGGCGGAGAGGCGCGCGAGCGTGGCCTGGAAGAGCTCGAGCTTGGCGGTGGGGCCGCGGGCGGTGGCGATTTCGGCGAAGCAGCGGGCGAGGTCGGCGAGGGTGAGGCCCGTGGATTCGCGGCGGGCGGAGAGGAGCGCTTCAGTGGCATCGCCGGCGTCGGCGAAGCGTTGGTAGTTGGCGCGGTAGTGGGCCTCGTCGAGTCCGGCGTGGTCGAGCACGGCGCGTTTCACGACGGACCAGCCCAGGGCGAGCACGCGGCCGTCGGACTGGGGAAACGGGCGCGCGGTGAAGAATAAGGCGGCCCAGGCAGCGTCGTCGGGCGCGAGGGCGGCGAGATACGTGCGGAGGTGCTCGATCTTCTCGAGTTTGCGCGGGGTGGCTTTGACGGCCTCGGCGACGGTGGCGAAGCGGGAGAGGGAATCGACGGCGGCGGCAGTGGCGGAAACGGCAGGCGGGGTGGATGGCGCCAACGTGGGCGCAGCGGGGGGGACGGGCGCGGAGTCGGGGCGTAAAGCCCCTCCCACCGTGGCGGGCAGGCGGAGTTCGAGCTGATTGGATTCGCTGACGGCCCAGGCCTCGATGCCGCGCTCGCGGAGCGTGGTGGCGAATTCCTGCGCGAAGCCGTGCAGCGTGTAGACCTGGCGTGGTTGCACGAGCTCCACGAAGCGCAGGAGGTCGGGATAATCGGCGTGGTCGGAGAGCGGAAAGGCGGCGTCGCACTGGTAGCGGTAGATCGCGCCCGGATCCATGGCCCAGCCGGTGATCATGGCGCAGCGGCGGCGGGCGATGCGTTTCAGGAAGGTGGAGTTCCGCGCCTGCGGCGGGCAGATGACGACGTGGCCGGGGAGTTCGTCGGCGTGGAAGCCGCGGTAGGCCGGGAAGGTGATGCCGAGTTCCTCGTAGATGCGGGTGAGCCGCAGCGTCTGCGGGTGGAGCATCACGGGCAGACGCGCTTCGGCGAGGCCGCAGAGGAGTTCCTGGCTTTTGCCGAGGCTGTAGCCGAAGAGCACGGGCGTGTCGCCGTCGTCGAGGCAGGCGTGGCAGAAGCCGGCGATGTCGCGCAGCACCTGCTCGGTGGGCGGGAAGACATACTGCGGCCGGCCGAAGGTCGTCTCCATGATGAGGACATCGGCGCGCGGCGTGGCGCAGGGTTCGGCGGAGCGACCGGGGCGGAGTTTGAAGTCGCCGGTGTAGAGGAGCGTGCCGTGGGTGTCGTGGCTGAACAGCGCCTGGGCGGAGCCGTGGATGTGGCCGGCGGGATGGAGCGTCACGCCGCAGTCGGCGGTGAGTTGCTCGGCCTGGCCGAATGCGAGCACGTGCTCGAGGCGGCGCGCGGGGCCGCCGACCTGGGTGGTGTCGGACATGCGCGCGCGCATGAGCCGCGCGGTGCCGGCGGAGGCGATGATCTCGGCGTGGGGCGCGATGTGATCGGCGTGCGCGTGGGAGACAAACGAGCGGCGTTGCGGGAAATGGGCGTCGAGCCACCACTCGAGCTGAGGGAGCCAGACACCGGCGCGAAACTCGACTTGCCACGGCATGGAGCCGGGAAGGTTTGGCGGTTTCCGCCGAAGCTCAAGGGGCGGAAAGGCGGAAAGGCGAAAGGCGGAAGGCGGAAGTCGGAAGGGGGGAGGCGGAAGGCCTGGGCGGCTATTTGGCCATGCCTGGGGCGGCGGCGGCGGCTTCCTCGCGTTCGATTTCGGCGACGGACTTCGGGGTCAGGAAGCGGGTGAAGCGCTCCATGTAGATGTAGAAGACCGGCGTGATGTAGAGCGTGAGGAGCTGCGAGACGACGAGGCCGCCGCAGACGGCGAGGCCGAGCGTGCGGCGCGCTTCGGCGCCGGCGCCGTAGCCGAGGGCGATCGGCAGCGTGCCGGCGAGGGCGGCGAGGGTGGTCATCATGATCGGCCGGAAGCGGACGAGGCAGGCTTCGTAGATCGCGGCCTTTGCTTCCTTGCCGTGGTGGCGGCGCGCTTCGAGGGCGAAGTCGATCATCATGATGGCATTCTTCTTCACGATGCCGATGAGCATGATGAGGCCGACGTAGCCGTAGATGTTCAGCTCCTCGCCGAACGCGATCAGCGTGATCAACGCGCCGAAGGTCGCGGACGGCAGGCCGGAGAGAATCGTGATCGGGTGGACGAAGTCTTCGTAGAGAATGCCGAGGACGATGTAGATCACGAGGACGGCGATGAGCAGCATCCAGCCGAGGCCCTGCAGCGAACTGGTGAAGGCGGCCGCGGTGCCCTGGAACGTGCCGGTGACGGTCGCCGGGAGGACGGTGGCGGCGATCGCCTCGATGGATTCGGTGGCCTGGCTGAGCGAGACGCCGGCGGCGAGGTTGAAGGAGATCGTGACGGCGGGGACCTGGCCGAGGTGGGCGACGCTCAGCGGGCCGACGGACTGCCGGATGCGCGCGACGGATTCGAGCGGGATGAGTTTTCCCTCGCGGTTGCGGAGGTAGAGCATCGAGAGCGAACGCGGGTCGCGCTGGTATTTCTTCTCGAGCTCGAGGATGACGAAATACTGGTTGGTCGGCGTGTAGATCGTGGAGACCTGGCGGGAGCCGAAGGCGCTGTAGAGGGTGTCCTCGACGAGCTGGGCGCTGAGGCCGAGGGAGGAGGCCTTGTCGCGATCGATCTCGACGATCAGTTGCGGGCTGGTGATCTGGAGATCGGTGCTGACGTCGATGAGACCCGGGAGTTCGCGGATCTTTTCGAGCATCACGGGGCCGAGGCGGTAGAGTTCCTGGAGGTCGGAGCCGTAGAGCGTGTATTGATAGACCGAGGCGGAGCCGCGGCCGCCGATGCGGATGCCCGGCGGGACCTGGATGGAAACGCGGAGGCCGGGGATGCCGGAAAGGTCCTGGCGGAGCTGGGCGGCGATGACGGAGGCGGGCGGGCGCTGGTCGCGCGGCTTGAGGGTGGCGAAGATGCGGCCGGTGTTGCTCGCGCCGAAGCTGGTGCGGCCACCGCCGCCGATGTAGGAGGAGAAGTTCTGCACGTGCGGGTTCTGCTCCACGATGGCGCCGAGCTGACGCGTGTAGCGGACCATGGCGTCGAACGAAACGTCCTGCGCGCCCTCGGTGTTGATCATGATGCGGCCGGTGTCCTCGGTCGGAATGAATCCCTTCGGGATACCGATCAGCAGCCACACGGTGAGGCCGAGTGTCGCGGCGGCGACAAACATCACGGTGCCTTTCCATCTGAGGGAAACCTGCAGCGTCCACTCGTAGATCGCGAGGGCGCGATTGAACATGGCTTCGGTCGCGCGGTAGAAGGCGCCGTGTTGCTGCTCGCCGGTGTGCGGCTTGAGAAACCGGCTGCAGAGCATCGGGGTGAGCGTCAGGGAGACGAAGCCGGAGACCAGGATCGCCGCGCTGATCGAGACCGCGAACTCGTGCAGCAGGCGGCCGAGGACGCCGCCCATGAAGAGGACGGGAATGAACACCGCGACGAGCGAGATGGTCATCGAGAGGATGGTGAATCCGATCTCGCGGGAGCCCTTGAAGGCGGCGCTCATCACGGAGTCGCCCTTCTCGATGTGCCGGACGATGTTTTCCAGCATCACGATCGCATCATCGACGACGAAGCCCACCGCGAGGGTGAGGGCGAGGAGCGAGATGTTGTTGATGCTGAATTTGCAGAAATACATCACCGCGAACGTGCCGACGACCGCGATGGGGATGGCAATGCTGGCGATGAGCGTGGCGGCGAGATTCCGCAGGAAGAGGAAGATGACGAGGACGACGAGCGCGATGGCGAGGACGAGGGTGAACTTCACGTCGTGCACGGACTCGCGGATCGCGAGCGAGCGATCGCTGTAGATATCGAGGCTGATCGAAGCGGGCAGCTGCGCGCGGAACGACGGGAGCAGGTCCTTGATGGCGTCGACGACCTTGATGGTGTTGGTGCCGGGCTGGCGTTGGACGAAGAGCAGGATGGAGCGGTTCTGCGTGGTCGTCTCGCCGACGCTGTTTTCGTCGTCGGCGGGCGTCTTGTTCATGAACCAGCTGGCGGCGCGGTCGTTCTCGACGCTGTCCTCGACATTGGCGATGTCGGCGAGGCGGACGGCGGCGCCGTTGCGGTAGCTGACGATGACCTTCTTGAAGCCATCGGCGCTCTTGAGCTGGCCGGTGGCGATGAGGGTGGTGGACTTGTGGTCGCCGTCGAGGGTGCCGGCGGGGAGGTTGGTGTTGTTGGAGTCGAGGGCGGAGCGGACCTCGTCGATACCGATGCCGCGGGCGGCGAGGGCGCGGGGATCGAGGCGGACGCGGACGGCGTATTTCTGCGAGCCCATGACCTGGACCTGGGAAACGCCGTCGACGGTCGAGATCTGCTGGGCGAGTTTGGTCTCGGCCCATTCGTTGACTTCGGAAAGCGGCTGTGTGGCGGAGCTGAGGGCGAGGAGAAGGATGGGGTCGTCGGCCGGATTGTTTTTCCGATACGACGGCGGGCTGGGCATGTCGCGCGGGAGGCGGCGTTGGACGGCGGCGATGGCGGATTGCACGTCCTGCGCGGCCCCGTCGATGTTGCGATCGAGGTTGAACTGCAGGGTGATCTGCGTGTTGCCGAGCGTGCTGGTCGACGTCATCGAATCGATGCCGGCGATGCTGGCGAACTGCTGCTCGAGGGGCGTGGCGACGGCGGAGGCCATTGTCTCGGGGCTGGCGCCGGGGAGGCTGGCCGAGACGCTGATGGTGGGGAAGTCGACGTTGGGGAGGTCGCTGACCGGCAGCCGCTCGTAGGCCATCCAGCCGAAGATGGTGATGGCGGCGGTGACGAGCACGGTCATCACGGGGCGCCGGATGAACGGTTCGGGGATGTTCATGCGGAAAAGGAAATGGGATGAGGGTGTGGCCGCGGGCGCGGTGGAAGGCGGGGGCGTCAGGCCTTGGTGGTGGGGCGGGCCTCGGGGGCGCCGTCTTTCGCCTTCTTGCTCTTCTCCGATTTGGCCTTGGTGGGCGCTTCGCCGGTAGCGGAGGCGGGCTGCTTGATCTCGACCGGGCGGCCGGGGACGACGCGGAGCTGGCCGTCGATGACGACGGTCTCGCCCTCCTTGAGTCCCTTGGTGATGACGGCGAGGCCCTCGTAGGTGCGCTCGACGACGACGGGGCGGAGTTCGGCGAGGCGCTCGGCGGAAACGACGTAGACGTGCTGGCCGGTCTGGGAAGTCTGGATCGCGGCCGAGGCGACGGTGAGCACCTCGGGCTCGGCGAGCGTGACGCTGACGTTGGCAAACTGGCCGGGCCAGAGGCGGTGGTCGGCGTTCTTGAAGGTGGCCTTGAGGCGGATGGTGCCGGTGGCGGAGTCGACGGTGTTGTCGACGAAGGAGAGTTCGCCGAGCTCGGCTTTCTCGTCGATGCCGGGCGGAGTCACGCGGACGGCGAGGGAGCCGCTGGCGCGGTAGCGGTTGATGGCGGCGAGATACTGCTGCGGGACACCGAAGGTGACGTAGATCGGACTGACCTGGTTGATGGAGACGAGGGTGGCGGCGTCGTTGGCGCGGACGATGTCGCCTTCATCGACGCTGAGATTGCCGGTGCGGCCGGAGATCGGGGCGCGGATCGAACTGAACTCGAGTTGGAGTGTGGCGCTGGAGACGCGGGAGTCGGCGGCCTGGAGTTCGGCTTCGGCGGTGCGGGCCTCGTCCTGGATTTTCTGGAACTGCTCCTTCGAGATCATCTGCTCGGCGGTGAGTGCCTGGTAGCGCGTGACCTGGGCGCGGGCGTTTTCGAGCTGCACCTGGGCCTTCTTCTGCTCGGCGAGGGCGGCGTTGAGGGCGCCGCGGAAGGGCCTCGGGTCGATCTGAAAGAGCAGGTCGCCCTCCTTGACGTCCCGGCCTTCGGTGAAGGCGATCTTCTCGAGGATCCCGGTGACCTGGGAGCGGATGGCGGTATTGCGGATCGGCTCGACGGCGCCGATGGCGTCGATCACGACGGGGACCTTCTGGCGCTGCACGGGGCCGACGAGGACGGGGGCGGCGCCGCCGCCTTTGCCCTTGCCTTTGCCTGCGCCCTTGCCGGCGGCCGACTCGGCCTTCGGGCCGCAACCGCCCGCGAGCAGCGCGACGATCAACGTGAAGGCAAGCAGGGGCAGGGAACGGAAGCGAAGGGGAGGCATCTTGATGGGATTCTGAACGGCAGGTGGCGGCATCGCCCTGAAGCGAACGCGCGGGCCGAGTGTGGCGCGCGCATTTCGGATTTGTCAAAGGCGCGGAGCAAGACGCGTGCACGGCGCAAACAGGGCACGAAAATCCCGGCCGGCGGGGCTGGTAATTTCCCCGGATAAGCCGGTGCGGAGTGCCGCCCGTCATGGCCAAAACTTCTCCTTGCTTGCGCCGGTTGCGGGGATTTCCCTCTGGCTCATTTTTCCCGATGAAAGTCCTCGTCGCCGACAAGATATCACCCAAGGGAGTAGCCTACCTGCGCGCGCAGCCGGGCTTTGAAGTCGTTGAAGCCTACGGCTCCTCTCCCGAGAAGGTGCTGGAGCTGGTGAAGGACGTGCATGCGATCGCCGTGCGCTCGGAAACGAAGATCACGGCGGCGGTGTTCGCTGCGGCGCCGAAGCTCAAGGTTGTCGGCCGCGCCGGCGTGGGCGTGGACAATGTCGATGTCGAGGCGGCCACGAACCACGGCGTCGTCGTCATGAACACCCCGGCGGGCAACACGATTGCCACGGCCGAGCTGACGTTCACCCATATCCTGTGCGGCGCGCGCCCCGTGCCGCAGGCCGCGGCCTCGATGAAGGCCGGCCAGTGGGACCGGAAGAGTTTTTCGGGCATCGAGCTCTTCAAGAAGACCCTCGGCATCGTCGGCCTCGGCCGCATCGGCGGCGAGGTGGCGAAGCGCGCGCAGGCCTTCGGCATGCGGGTGCTGGCTTACGATCCGTATCTCGCGCCGAGCCGGGCCAAGGCGATGGGCGTCGAGATCGCCACGCTCGAAGAGCTGCTCATGCAGTCGGACTACATCACGGTCCACATGCCGCTGACGGACGACACGAAATACATGATCGACGAGGCGGCCTTCGAGAAGTGCAAGAAGGGCCTCCGCATCTTCAACTGCGCCCGCGGCGGCATCATCAAGGAGGCCGCGCTGCTGGCCGCCCTGAAGAGCGGCAAGGTCGCCGCCGCCGGTCTCGACGTGTTCGAGGACGAGCCGCTGGCGAAGGACAGCGAGTTTCGCGCGCTGCCCAACGTCGTGCTCACGCCGCATCTCGGCGCCTCCACCGCGGAAGCCCAGGAGTCCGTGGGCATCGAAATCGCCGAGCAGATCGCCGACGTGCTGAACGGCGGCGTGATCCGCAACGCGGTCAACATGCCCTCGATGGACGCCAACGCGGTGAAGGTCCTCGGGCCCTACCTCGACCTCGGCGCCAAGCTCGGCACGCTCGTGCAGCAGGTCGCGCCCGCCCAGATCGCGCAGCTGCGCATCACCTACTGGGGCAAGATCGTCGACCTCGACGTCAACGCCGTCACCCGCGCGATCCAGCGCGGCTACCTCCGGCGCATCAGCGGCGACTCCGTCAATTTCGTCAACGCCCCCGTCGCGCTCGAGCGCCTCGGCGTGCGCGCCGAGGTCGTCAAGTCCGCCGACGATTCCGGCTACACCGAGCTCATCCGCGTGGAGGCGGTCGCGCCCGACAACCGGGTGTTCTCCGCGTCCGGCACGCTCATCGGCAAGGCCAACCAGCCGCGCATCGTCGAGATCAACGGCCGCGAGGTCGAGGTGCTCGCCGACGGCAAGCTGCTCGTCCTCGAGAATCTCGACCAGCCCGGCATGGTCGGCACGGTCGGCACGATCCTCGGCAAGGCCAACGTCAACATCGCCGACATGTCGCTCTCCCGGCTCACGCCCGGCGGCACCGCCTACATGGTGGTGCGCGTCGACACCGAGCCGAGCGAGGCCGCGCGGCTCGAGATCAAGGGGCACCCCGCGATCAAGCTGGCGAAGTTCGTCCAGCTGTAAGTCTCCGCGATGGTCGTTCCGCTCCTCATCGCCGCCGGCGTCGGATACCTGTTGGGCGCGCTGCCCTTCGGGTATCTGGTCGCGCGCGCGAAGGGCGTGAATATTTTCGAGGTCGGCTCGAAGAACCCCGGCGCGACCAACGTCCGCCGCGTGCTCGGCCACGGCCCGGGCAATCTCGTGCTGTTTCTCGATGCGCTGAAGGGCGCGGCGGCGGCGGGGCTGTTTCCGCTGCTGCACCTCGCGGGCCCGCAGTATTGTCCGTTCGACGGCGGCGAACTGGAAATTCTCCAGACGGCCGGCCTCGTCGCGGCGATTCTCGGCCACAGTTTTTCGTGCTTCACCGGCTTCAAGGGCGGCAAAAGCGTGGCCACCGGCGCGGGCGGTTTTCTGGTGCTCTTTCCCGTCGGCATGGGCATCGGCCTCGCGGTGTTCGCCGTGACGGTCGCGCTCGGACGCATGATCTCCCTGGGCTCGATGCTCGGGGCGGCCACCGTCGCGATCGCCGCGGTGGTGCTGCAGCGCTCCGTGCTGGTGATCAGCGTCGCGGCCGTGGTCGCGCTCTTCGTCATCCTGCGGCACCGCGCGAACATTTCGCGCATTTTGGCCGGCACCGAATCCAGGATCGGGGCGAAAAAGGCCGGTGAGGCCCCGAAGGCCGCCGGCTCTCCCAACTCATGAGCGAACCTCTGATTCTCAACATCGGCCTTTGCGGCTTCGGCACCGTCGGACAGGGCGTGTGGAAGCACCTGACAACGCACCGGGCCGAGTTGGAAGCGCGCCTGGGCGTGACCCTCCGCCTTGCCCGGGCCTCCGTCCGCGATCCGAAGAAGAAGCGCGACGTGAAGGTGCCGGCCCGCGCGCTGACCGACGATCCGCTGGCGATCGCGCGCGATCCCTCGATCCAGATCGTGTGCGAGCTGATGGGCGGCACCACGCTGGCCCGCGAGGTCACCTTGGCCGCCCTGCGCCGCGGCGCCGTCGTCGTGTCGGCCAACAAGGCTCTGATCTGCGAGCACGGCGAGGAGATCCTCGCCGCCGCGCAAAAACACGGCGGCCACTTCTTTTTCGAGGCGTCGGTGGCGGGCGGCATTCCGATCATCAAGGCCCTGCGCGAAGGCCTGGTCGCGAACCGGTTTCCGCGGATCTACGGCATCCTGAACGGCACCTGCAACTACATCCTCACCCAGATGGAGGACCAGGATGCGCCCTACGCCGCGGTGCTCGCGGAGGCCAAGCGCCTCGGCTACGCGGAGGCGGACGAATCGCTCGACGTCGACGGCTGGGACACCGCGCACAAGGCCAGCGTGCTCACGTGGCTGGCGCACGGCGTGTGGGTGAAAACCGACCGCATGATCGTCGAGGGCATCTCCCGCATCACGCCGACCGACTTCAAGATCGCGGCGACCCTCGGTTTCGGGATCAAGCTGCTCGCGGTGATCACGCGCGACTTCGCCACGAACGAGCTGAGCGTGCGGGTGCACCCGACGCTGCTGCCGGAGGGCAATGTCGTCGCCAACGTCAGCGGCGTGTTCAACGCCATCTCCGTCACCGGCGATGTCGTGGGCACCACGTTCTACAGCGGCCGCGGGGCGGGCCAGGATGCGACGGCCAGCGCCGTGATCAGCGACATCGCGGACGCGGCGTCCCTGCTGAAGCACGGCAAGGGCGGCCACCTGCTCAGCGAGATCGGCGCGACGCCGCGTTCCAGCTGCAAGCTCGCCCCGCCCGAGAGCATCCGCTCGCGCTATTACCTGCGCCTCACGGTCAAGGATCAGCCCGGCGTGCTCGCGCGCGTCGCCTCGGTGATGGCCAAGCAAAAGGTCAGCATCGCGAGCGTCATCCAGACACCCGCCGAGGAGCCCGGCGCGGCCTCGCTCGTCCTCACCACCCACGAAAGCAACGAGCGCGCGATCGGCGCGACGCTCAAACAGCTCCGCGCGCTCGCCGCGGTGCTCGACCAGCCCGTGCTGCTCCGCATCGGGGATTTCGAGCGCTGAGCGGCCCGGCCAGTCCCGACCCCGGCTCCGGCATTCTCCTCAACCCTGCCAATTTCCAACTGCCACCATGGCCCGAATCGTCCAAAAATACGGCGGCACCTCCGTGGGTGACGTCGATCGCATCAAGAACGTCGCCAACCGCATCAAGGCGGTGCGCGACGCCGGCAACCAGCTGGTCGTCGTCGTCTCCGCCCGCGCGGGGGTGACCAACGAACTGATCGCGCGCGCCAAAGCGATCACCCCGCTCCCGAGCGAGCGCGAGATGGACCAGTTGCTGGCCATCGGCGAACAGGAGACCATCGCGCTCACGGCGATGGCCCTGCACGCGATCGGCGTCGACGCCGTCAGCTACACCGGCGCGCAGGCCGGCATCGTGACCGACAAGGTCCACACGAAGGCGAAGATCCAGGACATCGACGCAAGCGCCATCGTGGCCGACCTCGAGGCCGGCAAGGTGATCATCGTCGCGGGCTTCCAGGGCATCGACGACGACGGCCAGACGACCACGCTCGGCCGCGGCGGCTCGGACCTCACGGCCATCGCGCTCGCGGCGGCGGTGAAGGCCGACAAGTGCGAGATCTACACCGACGTCGACGGCGTCTACACCGCCGATCCGCGCGTGGTGAAGAACGCGCGGAAGCTCCAGGAGATCAGTTACGACGAGATGCTCGAGCTGGCCTCGCTCGGCTCGAAGGTCATGCAGACCCGCTCGGTCGAGTTCGCCGCGAAATACGGCGTCGTTTTCGAAGTCCGCTCCTCTTTCAACAACAACCCAGGAACCATCGTGAAACAAGAAGTCGCCTACATGGAGAAGGTCGTCGTCCGCGGCGTCGCCGTCGACAAGGACCAGGCCAAAGTCGTCGTGAGCAACATCGCCGACAAGCCCGGCACGGCCGCCAAGGTCTTCCGCGCGCTCGCCGACGCGAAC
>JACCDX011136691.1_pt1 | contig 14379 bp, 20 predicted proteins | sample 7449681 | NCBI WGS metagenome assembly JACCDX01 (sample SAMN15323450, study PRJNA562643) | freshwater metagenome | isolation source: river surface water | place: USA:Blue River Watershed | collected 2017-08-18
AATTGGAATTCATTAGTGATGCTAAATCGGTTGGGTTTACTATCAAAGAAATTGGTCAAATCATTGACGCTTGGTACAATAAGAAATATACCAAGAAACAAAAGCTTGAAATTCTTGATGACAAACTGATTTCTTTAGAGCAAAAGATGAAGGAGATTAAGGAAATGAAGAAACAGATATTTCAGTTCAAGGATGATGTATTAAATAACAGGTGCTAGGTTTATGAATTATAAAAGGGTCATACTATCAAAGTATAACCCTTTTATCTTTATATCTGCTCCCCTTTTCGACGAAAGATGCAACTATAATCGGGTGATTGAGTTTGTGACTATCAGGAAATTATTTAACAAGACCACTTTCGTCAATCTTAAATAACCACTCTTGATCATAGCAGTCATTGGATACATTTACTGTTTTACAAATTTGTTTCGTTCCCTCAATTTGGTATAAATTATCCTCGACTGCAGCAATTCTTAATCCATAATCGTTCAAGAATTCTCCATAGGTTTTTTGCCAAAGAATTTCTCCTTGAGAACTAACTTTTACTATTAATACATCATAATTCCCTTTTCCAAAAGAGCTTGTAGACCCAATTATAATATAACTGCCGTCTTTGGTTCTAATCACCTGACTTGCCTTGTCATAACTTGTCCCTCCAATGATACACTTCCATAATATCTTACCCTTAATGTCTTTTTTGACAAGCTCAATATCGCATTCATTTTTAGTGCCACAGTTGATAGTTGAAACAGAAATGATAGAATTGTCATTTGGTTCAACAAACAATGATTTTAAATCTTTAAAAAATAGAGTGCCAAATACCAAAATGATAAGCGCCAATAGTATTTTCCAGTTTCTTTTAATTAAAGTTTTAATATCTACAAAAAGGTTACTAAAGTTGGAAATGACAATTTTGAATTCAAATTTACCATCATTAGCTCCCATTGGAAATTCATTCAATTTTACATCTAAAGCTGCGCCGATAGCATTTAGAGAGTAAATACTTGGGGTTACCTCACTATTCTCAATCCTTTGAATGGTTCTTACCGCAATACCACTCTTTTCAGATAGTTCGGATTGAGTAACCCCCTTTGAAATTCTGATTTCTTTTATGTGTTCTCCTATTTTCATTTTACAAATGTATAAGGAATAAACGGCAGCAAAAACGACTTCTACACGTCATATAGGTGACAGGTTAGAGAATTTAGGTTATGTAACTTCTTAATAAGATGCAACTACCCTAACTCACTGGCGGACAACAAAAAAGGCGACATTTCTGTCGCCTTGTACACTTTGGCTCCCCCTTCGCATCAAAGTTGCAGCATCTGGGGGAACTTATTATCTTGATATTACCTCTATTCTGTTGTAAAACTAGTCATTTTAGCTCAAACATCTGTTTTTTCAGTGAACTTAGTATCAAATGGAAATAAGTTACAATAGATCTATAATCCTGATAGACTTGATTCAAAAAGTGAAAATTTGGAATAATTTGTCTTTTCGAGTTTACTTTCTAATTCTTTTAAAAAACTAGCCTCTTCTATTTTCAAAATACCCTTCTTTGTTTTAATAATATCATTTAATAATTTCTCTTGCTGACTATTTTTTGGAGGTGTATTAAACAGCAGATAATAGTCTCCGATATGACTTTTACTAATCGTTTCCTTTCCGAAATTATTTAAACAATTAGCAATGATCTCTAATTCGTAAGTATGTTTCGTTATAACCTCTTCACTATTATTGAAATCAATTGCTTTCGCTGCTAAAATAGAACCATTTTTACTAATCAGCGTAACATCATGTGGCTTAAGTAAGCCTTTGATATTATTAGGTTTGAGTATGTAATCAATATCAGTCTTTTCTTTAAAAACAGGATTATTAAGCTGTTTTTTAATGATAGTATGAAATTGAACCTGTTTTGTTAAATTTTTCTTTTCCTCGTTCCATTTACCAATAAATTTTTGAAATAAATCTATAAAAACAAATTTGTCAATATTTCCGGCATAAGACTTAGGAGAATCAAATTGCAAAAATCCCTTACTGTATTTGTTTAAATAATTAATATATTCTTTTGTAAAGAGATTAGTGTCATTCAATAATTTATGTGACTTTTTTTCATCATTTATTAGATTAACTTTATTCTTGATTAATCCAAAACTTAACTCTAAATGTTTTATAATGTCAGAGTTGGTCAACTTAGATCCAAATTTAATTTTATCTTCAGAAAGTTCTAAAAATATTTCATTATCACTAATAGCAAGAAGTCCTACTGCAATCTTTTCATTAGAAAGCGTATTAGTTTGTAAATAAATTATGGATAAAATACTTTTCATGATTATTGATACTTATAATTTCCTCTTTAATTCTTGCTTTGAAATGTATTCAATTGCTTTTAATCGTTCTTCCGATGTAAGAAAACCAATAATTCGTTCTCTTAAATTTGATTCAACACCCCAAGTTACAGGTATTTCATCAAAAACCTCGTTTACAACTTCTTCGACATTCAGATTTAAAATCAAAGTTAAGAACTCATTTACAATCTCAATTCGATCTTTTTGACTCATAAACTTAACAATAGAACGAAAAAAATGACTTTTTATTAGCTTTTTATAGGAATTTGGCTGAGTTTTTTCGTTAAAAATATTCATCCCATTAAGACCTCCGAAGGTAAAAGCATGATCTATTGCTATGATTTTCAACTTTTTATCCTCAACTTCAACTAGCAAATTATAGTTTTCAGAATGCCTATCTACATTATCTGTCCATAAATCAAAAATTGCAATTTTAATTAAATCTGAAGGATTACTATATCTATTAAATTCTTTTTGTTTTAAAACTAGCTCAATTCCCTTAACTAAATCTGACTGTTCAATTTCTTTAGACCCCCATGCTATAATTCCGTCTCTAAGTGTTCTTTTATTTGCTATTAACTGATGTTTATAATACGAGTCAGGAGTTATTGTAACTAATGCTTGCTCAGGTGTAGGCACATAAAGTGCCATTAATAACTTTGTACATACCATTTCAAAAACTAAACAATTTATCTCTTTTTTATCAAAAGATTTTCCAGATCTATATTTTACATAATACATTGATCCATTCGAACAAATGAATTTCATAGGACTATGACCATCTGTATCTAATTCTTGTATTAGTGATATTGTACTAATTTTTTCCAAATGAATAATTTAGTATTTATTCTAATTGACCTATTTCTTCGACAATAGACAACCGAATTTAAATAAAAATACTTATAAAAGTAATTTAAGAGATAAGTTTCATTTAGATTATAACCCTAAATGATTTGTTTCTTCATTTAATTGATTCTCTAAATCTTCTAAAATGTTCACAAGCATATTTTCATCAAAATTTGGATTTAATTGATGTTCTTTTGACAAAGTATTGTAAGAAGTTTGAAAGAAACGATTCTTTGAAATAATAATAGGAATATTAGGGTCTAGATTGATTTTTAATTCAACATTTATAATGAACATTTCTTCATTTTTATATACTGAATAATCTAATTTTTCTGAAGTCCATCTACCTAACTTCATCCCTATCTTCCATTCATCGATAAATTTTTGAACATTCATTTTTAACAAGTTTAATTTTTTTTCTTTTGAGAAAAAAGACTATGACAATAGCCAGCAATAAACGCACAAACAAAATTAGTAAATGACTCTATTAATGCAATGTCGTCGTACAAATCTAAAAAATGTTTAATCTCATCTTCGGATTCGTTTTTTTTGACAGAAACTCTGAATTTAAAAAGAATTTCTCTTATAACGTCAATATATACTAGGTCAATTTTCGCCTCAAGGTTATGTGAAAATTTATTTCTTATTTTATTTAAAGTCTCAATGCCATGAATTATTTGATGTCTACTCAATCGTTTATTTTTACTAAGTAACTTTAATTTTTGAGAAAAACTAGGCCTACTGTCATCCCAATTAAAATCAGTTGGGGTTTGAAATTCAATTAATTTATTTATATAATGCTCGATAGATAAGTGACAGATAAGAATTCGTCCAATTTGTTCGAAATCGAGTCCTTTTACTTTCTGCCATTCAGGACCATTCTGCATAAAATCTTTATTGAATTTTGGAGGAATCCCATCGTCCCCTGTCCATAAATTCTTAAATATTTTTTTCTCACTCATAATAAATTATGTTTAACACTCACCAAGTTCAAGTAAATTATCTTTCTTTGTGCTATCAGCCTGAGTCTTTACATATTTCGTTCCTTTTGGACTCGTTGCACAGATTAACTTGGATCTGATTGTTCCTGTTCTATCATAAACAAAAGCCTCACCTCCTTTCATAACAAAATCAAACATTTCCTGTCTTGTACTCGAACTCTTTTCAGCAGGGTTGAACAAATTAACCCAGCCAAGTCTTGAAATAGCAACATATGGATTTTCATGGTCTCCACCAGCTTTTGTAATGCATGTAATTCTAATTGACATGACTTTAAATTTTAAATCTTATTAAATTAAATCACCATACAAAGCTACACTGTTTGTTATATGAAAGGTTCAGTATTAATACCTAATTAATCACATTTGATATTCACAAATTGAGGCTTCCAAACATCCTCTCAATAGGAAATAAGTTCTTTATATACTAGCAATTATATGCTTGTTCCATGCAGAACTACTAGGGAATCAATAAGATAGAATAGGTGTTTCCTAAAGGAACTACCTATTTTGGGATATTTGAATTATAGAAATGTAGAACAGGGTTGGTTTTGATAGAATTGGTGATTTGAGAAAATGGAAAGTGTGTAGTAAAAGTGTGTAGCAGATAGTGATTTGACATATTCGTCCCAATTCGTCCCATAGTTTAATGGATAAAATAAGAATTTCCTAAATTCCAGATGCAAGTTCGATTCTTGCTGGGACGACATTAAAAAACCCTTGCATCATAGCAGGGGTTTCTTATTTAATAGACTTTCGGGAATAAACGGAAAAGTGATAAGATCATTTTGGAGAACAAAAGACATAATGATTAATACATAATCAAATTGTCCTCAATCTTAAACCATAGTTCTAACTCTATAATTAGTAGATTTTTGGGTATTAGTAGTGAGGAAATTAAGGATATATACCTAAGTTTTGATAAGTTGATGTAAATTCATAGAAAGGAATTTTATGAGGGAAATATTACTATTTTTAATTTTAATGTTTTTGGGGATGGTTGGATTTTCCCAAAAAAGATTTGTAATAGTTGATGGATTAACCAAAGACCCACTCCCATATACTACTATTCAATCTATCAGTAAAAAAGAAGGATTCATTACTGATGAAAATGGGTTTATTTTACTAAACCTATCTCCAACAGATACTATACATATTTCTTATGTTGGGTATAAATCAATAAACTATTTAGTTGGTAAGATTACAAATGATAAAATTGAATTATTTAAGGAAACAGGTTCTACACTATCTGATGTAATAATTAAGAAATATACACCTATTGAGAAACCCTTTAGATTAGGTTTTCATAAATTGAAATCAAGTTATAAATTGAAGTATGGTATAAGTCGTAATAAAGATAATATAGGACAAGAGATTACAACTTTGGTTGAATTTCCAAATGAAAATGAAAAGTATAAGATATTGAAAGTTATTTTACCTACAAATAAGATTGAGAAAAATGACCCATTGAGGTTACACATTTATTCAATTAATGATAATGGTGAACCTTTTGAAGAATTACTCATAAATGATGTTATAGTTAATAAAGGGTTCAATCTATTTGGTAATATTGAAGTTGATATAAGTAATCAAAATATTATCTTGAATTCAAAAGGTGTATTTGTAGGTATTCAAAAGGTTGGGTTTTTTGATAAAGAACAGAAAAATATTACTTATTTAGATTTTACAGAAGAAATTAATAAAGATAATACCTATGTTACAAATGTTAGGTATGTCCAAAAAAAATGGGTGAAAAAAGGTATATTCAGATTGAAAAATAATTTCCCATCTAACCTTAAAGTTGGTTTAGAATTACAAAAGATGAAATAGAATTAAATTCAAATACATCAACTTTGAAACTAATAAAATGTTGGATTTGTATGAGTTGAGTTATTATTATCCTTTTGTATAATAAATAAAATGAACTAAGTAAAATATAAAAAAGAAAATTGAAAACATCGTTAGACCAAATAAAATAGGTTTGAATTTACTTAGTTTTGATTTCTCAAATACCCAATTACCAATCCAATTTGTCAAAACGGTACTAAAAAAAATTGAGTAGAAACTCATATTTAGTGTATCATTAAAACCAATTTTTGGAACAAATAAATCAAATGTTAAGATTGAAAAAAGTGAGAATATCAATACTCCTAAAATTATACCTTTTTTAATTCTTTTTTTTGTTGTGGTCAATTCCATAATTGGTAATTTATTTGTTTGATTGATGTATTTTATTTCTATTCAATAATGTTACACCAGTGACACCAATACCTATTAAAACATAACCCATTGATTTGAAATCCTTATTTGTTTCCTCTGTAGAAATAAAATACAATCCTATAATAGATAAGATTAAAAAAGTAATGATTAGAAGATTATTGTATTTGTTCATACTATTATTTAGTTTGTGATTAATTCTTTCCATAGTAACTATCCCCAAAACCATCCATGAAACATAAGGTTTCTTATAGAATAAATCTAATTAAAACTAAAATTAATAACTTACCCCAATGTTTTACAATTAGATTTTGAATATCATTTACAAACTCTTTCATACTGATTGTTTTATTTAAGGTTAATGTTTTTAAAAAGTAAGTAGATATTATAAAATATATACAATGATAGAAGAATTGATATACCCTCTTTAACATATGGATTAGTGAATTTAAAAAATGTATTATAAATCATTAACCCAATCAATGATAGTAAAAGAATTATTTTAATTATTTTATATGTTTTGACACTCATAATTAACTAATTAGAGTTTTCTTTTTTAAGTTTCTTTAACCTTTGAATAGGGTAAAGAAAACCACTTAATGTAAGTAAAATAAAGGAAATATTATTTTTCTCACTATTATCTGTTAGAAAAACATATAACCCTATAAATAAAAAAAATATCAAACTGATATTTAGAAAAACTTTGAACTTATAACTATTCCACATTGGTTTTGTTTATTTTATTTCTTTGGGAATTATCATTTAATAACAACAAACTACCTACAATAATGGTCAATGTTGTAATAATTGTCAATAAATCATTTTTCATTCTAAAAACGATAAAGTTTATTGTAAATAACCCAATGATTAAAACTATAAGGATTTGATATATTTTATTCTTTCTCAAATTGGAGAGTTTTTCTCTATTTTGAGAAAACAACAATAAGGTAAACCCACTCATACCAATCAAAGTTTTTACTTTTTGATTATCAATGAAACGGAATACTAAAATCATTGTAATCATAAAAACAATTACAAATACTGATTTCCAAATAGGAGATTTAAGTATGTTTTTCATACTACTAATTTATAATTTAATATTTATAAAACACGAAATTGTATTAAACAACAAAAAAACCTTGCTTTAAGGCAGAGGTTTCTTGTATTGGAACTTTAGGGAATAATCGGGAAAGACAAGTTTCCGTCTAACCTTAAAGTGGATTTTGAATTTTAGGTACGTTTGTAACCTTAACTGGTAAGTTTGTTACCTTAACTGGCACGTTTGTCTCCGCTTTATTATTTCCATATCCATTTACTGTTCCATCTTCAATTTTTTTGTAATAAACATCCCCTTTTAATCCTTCTTTAGCACTATATTCAAATACCTTAATTTCATCCGATTTTTTTTGAAGATTTCCTTTTAATCCTGTTTTAGTTGTTATTAAAATCACACCATTTTTACCTTCATCACCATATTGCGAAATGGATAATGGATTTCTTAAAACACTCATAGACTCAAATTCCTCTTCGTTTAATTTAGACACTTCAATCGATGATTTTAAAGGAACGCCATCTATAATGTATAAAGGAGTTTTTTTATCACCAACAGCCGTATCAATATCACCCTTAAATTCAATCTTATAATGATCTGGTTTTGCTTGTGAAGGATTTGGAGGTGTTGGAGGTGTTGGAGGTGTTATCTTTTTTGGCTTTGTAGTATCACTCACTAATAAATCAATGGTATTTTGAATTTCTATAGCGGTTTTTTCAATTTTATCACTTGCATTTACCTTGATAGATACTAAAAAAACTGTTGCAATTAAAATGGGCAATACCATTACCCTTCTTAGGTAGGAGTATTTTGTGTTGGTTGATTTTGTTAACATAGTTAATCGTCGTTTAATTGGTGAATAAAAAAATGTATTTGTTAATAAATGTTGTTGTTTAGGATATGCCGAAGCAAGTAATAATTTTGCTAATACACCCGAATCTTGATTTTCAATAGATTTTTGATCGGCAATGAACTCATGTATCAGATACAATTCGTTCCTAATGAGCCAAACTATGGGATTAAACCAACCTATCAGTAGTTGTAATTCAATTAAAAGTTTATCCACAGAATGTTTTTCTTTGATATGAACCACTTCGTGTGCAAGAATTTTCTTTCCTAAATCACTACTTAAATCTATGTCCGTATTCCAAAAAATATATTTGAAAAAAGAAAACGGAGTTCCTTTAACATCTGTCATAACCAAATTTATACCCTTCAGTTCTTTTAATGGATATAGCCTTATCAATTTACTAATATCCCACAATGATTTAACAAACCTTACAATAAAAAATAATGATATTACAATTCCAATTATTATTAAAAGATTATCCCATGAATAATTTGCTGTATTTTCAATAATTTCTTGTTCTAATACACTACTATTTTCTGAAATAAAATTTGCAATTTGTAACACTTTGGAAGAAGCATTATCTTGTTCTTTTACTATTTGAATTTTAATGAGAGGCACTATCCATGAAAGAACAGATATACCCATTAGATAAAACCTATTGTACTGATGAAACTGTTTGTTTCTTAATACAAACCAGTAGTAAGAGTATAATACAGCGCTACATAAAACTACTTTCAATAAATAATATAAAATTGTAATCATGGTAGTTATTTTTTCTTTTTAATTTCTTGTAAGAGTAATTCTAAATCAGCAACTTTTAAGTCCTTCTGTTTTACCATAAAGGAAACTACATCAGAAAAAGACCCCTCAAAATACCCTTCCACCAATGTTTTGATGCTAGACGAAGAATATTCTTCTTTACTAATAACTGGAGCATAACAATGTACCCTTCCATGAACTTCATGGGTTATATATCCTTTGTCAATTAAAATTTTAATAATGGTAGCAATTGTATTATTATGCGGCTTAGGTGCTGGCATTTCATCTATAATGTCCTTTAGATAGGCAGATTCTAATTTCCAAAGCACCTGCATAACTTGTTCCTCAGCTTTTGTTAATGGCTTATTCATCTTTTAAGATTTATGAAAACAAACCTATAACTAATATTTTAGTTTTACAACTAATTTTATAGTTTTAACAAAAAATATACAAAATTTATCAAAAGAATATGATTGCGAGGGGCTACAAGACAATATCAAACCCCGAATAAACGTCCGAAATCTCCTCCTTCGTTATGCCGAGGTATCTCCTACTTACTTGGGTGTTGGAATGATTTAATATCATTGATATTTTCAAAAACACATCTTCTGACTTGTTATTCTCCTCATACAGAAAACGAGCACCAGATTTGCGTAAAGAATGCGTAGAAATACGCTTTTTTCTGATACCTACTAAACGGGCACCAAATTGAAGTAACCTGTTTGTATGTCGTAAAGTGTATTTGAAAATTGTGTCATGTAAAACCGGCTGTTGCATTATTTCATAATACTCAACTAGTATTGACTTTAATACTGCACCAACTTTAATCACCCTCCTTTTACCTGTTTTCTTTTCAATTAAGAAAAGTTCATCTTTATTGAGAACACTTTCCCATGTAAAGCGTGAAAGGTCAGAAAAACGAAGCAGGGTTCTAAAACCAAACTCTATTAAGAGCGCCATTTGATAATTCTGCTCTTTTTGGAAATGTCTATTCAATCTTTTCAATTCATCAGTGGTTAAATAATCACTTGTTTTTTCGGTAATTGTTGTCATAAAATCGTTTCTGGCTAATGTAGAGCCGAAAAGTCGTAAAACCAGCATTTACAGCAGTTTTGAGACATAAAATAGATCTAAAATTTGACTACAATTGATTATCAACTAGATGCATGTCTCTTTATTACATTAAGAGACATCGTTGATTTTAACATCATTTCTTTTGACATGAAGTCATTTGGGATTTATGCCAAACAACTTTCATGCACTGATCCCAGACAAATGTTCTCTGGCAAATGCAAGTGATTGAATATGTTGTTGATACCAATTTGGATTAGTGTAAATTAATCTAGGAATATTTAATTGGTTAAAGTTTGATTCTTAAATTAATGACTGAAAAATATTTTAGGTTTAAAAATTATAGATCGAAAACTTAATAGATGGCATCATTGAAGTTTTTAAATGACCTTCATACTTGCCAAAATATAATTCAGGCTGCAATTGCATATAGCCAAATTTAACGGCAGGCAAACCAACTCTATAAGTATTTACCGGCAACCAATCCCCTTGTCTATTCACTAATTTTCCTATGCTAAGAGCAGGTAGGATATGGAATTCATTTAAGTTCGCGCGCTTTAATTGGTGAGTAATACCAATACTAAGGAAATTATTTTGATTGATTGAGACCCTGTTTAAATTGTCTTTTGAATAAAAACCATTATACTCATATGAAAGTGAATATTGGTTTTGTCTATTTCGCAATAATAATCCTAATGCAATATGAGTCACTGGAGCACCAGATAAGTATCTAAAACCAAAATTCATGCCTAATTCCAATTGATTATTTTGTCCTAAATAAGTTGTTCTAATACTTTTATTCGAACCCAGCGGCGTTAAACTGCCATCTTTCATATTATATATTGCATTGAATTTAGAAAAGTAGTTTGCTTCGGCTTTCTCATTTAAATAATGATTTGCATCTTTTCTAATTCTTCTTATACAATTAGCAAGTAATGTATCAGGCAAACTCTGAATATCAGCTAGGTTATTTACAATAATACTAATTACAAAAGGGAAGTTTTGTTGACCTATTGTTAATCCTTCTGGGGTATATTTTTTAAATACATCTAGTAAATTTGTAGTGTGTAGCTTTATTCTCAAAGTATCTGAATTGACCTTTAATTCTACTAATTCATTATTTTTAAATGTAAAATTAGTGGCATTGGGATTATTGTTATTAATTCGAAATTGTGGCGCCATATTCGGGACAACTAAATAATCAATGCTGCGAGCAATTGCATCATTCTTAAAGGAATCAGCAAAAAATGATAAATTTCGTTTTGCTTCATTCAATATCGAATCCAAATTTGGTAAATTGTTGAGCTGATGAATAGCATACATTTCAATATATATCTTTACAGCTTTATTTTGATTGTTAACAAAAGTAAAATTTACTGGTGTAGTATAAGGTTTGGGGCTGCCGAATAGTTGTTCATCGGCATTCAACCTTACACTTTTAGTTTCATTGGATTGTGCTTTAGCAAAACCTGTGATAGATAATAAAAAAACAAAAGCAATTAGTTTATTTTTCATGATCGTTATTTATACTATTATTAGATTTATTTGAAATTAATTTTATTGTGAAATACTTTTGAACTTCTTGTTGTTCGTTGAAACTATTTAACTGAATTGAGGTGTTTGGTGGTTTTTCATACGCTATTGTAGCATTGAGATTATTAACTTCATCCGAATGGCCCAATTCATTAATATGCACAATTGAATATCTACGCATTGGTACATTAATCTTCGCATTAACTATCAATGGAAGTACACTCGGGCTTGATGCTTTTATATCAGAATGTATTGAGGCTTGGATTTCATTCAGGACTACTGTATTTGTTTTATCTAAAACACTGGCTCTAACATTAAGATTAGTGGAGGGGCTCGAGTCAGCTGTTGTGTTTTTGGAATTATTTAATACTTCTTTAGGCGTTTGCTTAACATTAATATTAGTTTCTTTTATTGCAATAATATTGGAAGCTTCAGCAATATTTTTTACAGAGGAATTTGATTCTGTTAATTTACTTGCATCTTTCACCAATTGACCCTTATTAACACCACCCTGTAATGGATTATTTGATTGAATAGTAATGAAATAACCACCTAAGAACAATATCAATAAAGCTGCGACACTAATATACTTTATCAAATTGTGCTTCTTTTGTTTATTCCGAGACAATTGTCCTTCTATTTGACCCCAAACTTTATGCTTATCAAAAGCATCAAATGCGATATACTCATTTAGTTTATCACTAATGATTTTATCTTCTTTTTCTAAATTCATTATTGATATTATTTTGATTATTAAATAATTTTTTCAAATATGCCCTTGCTTTGTTTAATTGACTTTTACTTGTCCCTTCGCTAATGTTCAGCAAAGAAGCAATTTCTTTATGCGATAATTGATCAATCACATACAAATTGAATACACTTTTATATCCTGCTGGCAGTTCTTGAATTAATGCAAATATCTCTTTAGCATTAATATCTTCAAGTACACTAGGTTCGATCGAAACATCATCAACATTGTCATCTATCTCAATAAAAACTATCAAATTACGCTTCCTCAAATGCATCAAACACTCATTAATCATGATTTTTTTCATCCATGCATATAATTGCGCTGTACCATCACCCTCAAATTTTAATATGTTATTGAAAACTTTAATAAAACCATTCATTAAACACTCTTCAGCATCTTCGGTATTTTTAACATAGCGTTTGCAGCATGTAAAAAGCTGTTGACAATACTGCTCATATAATAACCTTTGAGCTACAATATTTGCCACTTGACAGTCTCTAATTAATTGATTGATGTCCATTCAATGATATAAATGCAGAAAAAGGATTAAGGGTTGCCTGGGATGCAAAATATTCTATTTTTATCTGTCCTTTCGTTAATATTTTCAAAACATTAGATCGGCACAAATTGAACTAGCGATATTTGTTTGGCACATAATCAGGGTCAAACTCATTGGTATCTAACACCAGTTCAACATCAATATGTTTGGTCATGTATAAATCCATAACCTGTGAGAAGAATGCTGCAACGTCTTCCTTATACCCCGAGATTCCAACTTTCTCACTTGATACAAGGTTTTTTGTCATCATACTTTCAATAATTTTCATGAAATAATTAAATGACTCCTTTTGATAGAATGAGTCTCTAAATTCAGCATTCCTTGTAAATGCAAATACTGCAACTGCTGGGTAGGCTACTTCTATTCTTCTTCTATTTCTTCTTGACATTGTTCGTTTGTTTAACTAAATAGGTCTTCTTTATGGTTCCTTGTTCCTCTTCTGCAATAACATGTGCAGCCAATCTTTTTAATTGGTCTTCTGTTATTATTATCTTCATACGTCTGGTGTGTTGTTGTGTTAATGGAGTTAGTTTCATTGTTGTTGTTTAATATAAATACTACGATGTGATACATTCGCACCCAATTTGTAAAAAATATTTTATTAAGATCATTTCACGAATAGGATAGATATTATAGAATCCCCACAGACCCGTTTTATGTACCCAAATTTTGATCATCTTTTCGTTTCCGATACATGCATCAATACCTATGAAATACAAAGAATATTCGGGGTATTCCACTGAACACTAGAAACTATCATTAAAATTATACGGCAAAAAGTTACAAAAATTCATAGTATTTTTTTTATGGGGAAGAGGGGGTAAAACCGGACTGGGGGTGATGGGGTTTGAAGTCAGCGACTTCGTCAAGGTTCGTTCCACTCACCTCTTCGTTGAGGATAGTTTATTCAATTAACTTATCAAGAAAATAAGAGTAATTTCTCCTGGTGCTCTTTACCTGCTGTTCCAGCTCAATTAAATTATATTCAGATAAAATACTGGAAACATCACTGGCAGGAGTTCCAAACATGATTAAATCAAATCTAGACCAGCCCAGCTTTTCTACTAGTTCAATTACATCATAACAAAAGAATTTAGACTCCTGGTCAGGTAGTGTGCGAAAATCAATTTCAATTATTTTTCTGATTTTATTTTGATATTGCTTTGTACTAGAACTATCTATTACAATTCCTTTTTCTTTTACTATTTCTTTTGCTTTATCTTTTACTTTTTCTTTTAGGTTATTCGGGTTTTCCAATAAACCCGTTGGGTTATTTCGGGTTTCTTTTGATGGACGACCACCCTTCTTTCCTTTGATCCGATTTAGCTTTACTGTTTCCTCGTATTTGTTTATGTTGTAATCAAATAATTCTGTTGCAGTTGCAAAGAACATTTCT
>JACCDX010107961.1_pt1 | contig 14375 bp, 10 predicted proteins | sample 7449681 | NCBI WGS metagenome assembly JACCDX01 (sample SAMN15323450, study PRJNA562643) | freshwater metagenome | isolation source: river surface water | place: USA:Blue River Watershed | collected 2017-08-18
CGAGGTACGACCGCATTCGAGTCTGGACGATGAGACCCCAGAGGCGTTTAGCAAGAAAGTACCAACCGATTTATTAATCGGAGCTATCCCAAATTAACGTGGTCCGAAAAATCCGGGCAGGTCACCATCATCCGGAGATTACAGATTGCCCGTGCGTTCATTTCTTGCACTCCTTCGGTAAATTCGCGATGATTCGCGGTTCTATATTAACAACCGAACTGGAGAAGTGCATGGGAGCAGTAGCTGGAAAACCGATGATTGGATTTCTTGGCATCGGTTTGATGGGGAAGCCCATGGCGATTAATCTGCTTAAAGCGGGTTTTCCGCTGATCGCCTGGAACCGGACGACCGCCAAGGCGGCCGACCTGGCGACCCACGGCGCTCAGGTCGCCCAGACGCCGGCAGATGCTGCAAAGGCCGAGGTGCTGATTACCATGCTGGCTGCTGGTCCTGACGTGCTTCAGGTCGTGCGTTCGATTGCCGCCGAATTGAAGCCGGGTTCGCTGGTCATTGACATGAGTTCGACACGGCAATCCGAAGCTCAGGAAATTGCCGCCTTGCTGAAGCAGCATGGCGTGCATTTCATCGACGCGCCAGTGTCTGGCGGCGTCGTGGGTGCCGAGGCGGCCACGCTTGCAATCATGGCGGGCGGATCACCCGCGCAGTTCGAACGTGCACTGCCGATCTTGTCGGCGATGGGACGTGCGACGCTGGTTGGGCCGGAAGGTTGCGGCCAAGTCGCCAAGCTTTGCAATCAGTTGATCGTTGGCGCAACCTTGAGCATCGTGGCGGAAGCTTTGCTGTTGGCCGAGGCCGGTGGAGCCGATCCGGTGGCGGTAAGGACGGCTATCCGCGGTGGTTTCGCGGAAAGCCGCATCCTGGAGGTCCATGGCCAACGCATGCTTGAACGAAATTTCATGCCCGGCGGACAGGTCAAGACGCAGCTGAAGGATATGGAAAATATTCTCGACGCCGCAGCGAAGGCAGGCGTCAAGCTACCCGTTACCGAGCTTGTCACCGAGGCATACAAGTCGATCGTGGATTCGGTTCCGCAGGCCGACCAGTCGGCCGTATTGCTGGCGGTTGAGAAGACCAATCCCGGCAAGCGGGTCGGCAGCGCGGCCGACCGCCTTCCGGAGTAATCAGCTCGCACTGTCAACGCAAGGGCGGGCTCGCGAGGAAACGCTCCGCCAGCGTGACCCAGTAACTGGCGCCGATCGGCAGCAAATCATCATTGAAATCGTAACTCGGGTTGTGCAGGTTGCACGGCCCGAGTCCGTGGCCGACATCCCGGTGCGCGCCGTCGCCATTGCCGATGAAGACATAGCAGCCTGGCTTTTCCAGCAGCATGAAGGCGAAGTCTTCGGAGCCCATTGTTGGCTCCACATCCGTGAGCACCCCTGCCTCGCCCAGAACTTCCTTCATTACCGTTTTCGAAAACTCGGTTTCGATCGAGTGATTGATCAATGGAGGATAGTTGCGGATAAATCGAAATTCGACCGCGGCGTTGAAGGCGGCCGCGGTGTGTTCCGCGATTTCGCGCATCCGCTTTTCAATCATGTCCAGTACCGGGATCGTGAAGGTACGTACAGTACCGATCATGCTCGCCGAATCCGGCACGATATTGGTCGCACTGCCGGCATGGATCTGAGTAATCGACAGCACGGCTGAATCGATCGGGCTGGTATTGCGGGAGACGATGGTCTGCCAACTCTGCGCAATTTGCACTGCCACCATGATCGGATCGATGCTCATGTGCGGTTGAGCTGCATGCGACCCCTTGCCCTTGATGACCAGTTCGAACTCGTTCGACGAGGCCATCATCGGTCCGGACACCACGCCCATGCTGCCCGCGCTGGCGCCTGGCCAGTTGTGCATGCCGAAAACTGCCTCCATCGGACACTGCTCGAACAGGCCGTCATCCATCATGGCCTTCGCACCGCCCGCGCCTTCTTCGGCCGGCTGGAAGATCACATAGACCGTCCCGTCAAAGTTGCGGTGCTTCGCGAGGTGATGCGCGGCGCCCAGCAGCATGGTCGTATGGCCGTCATGCCCGCACGCGTGCATCTTGCCGTCGTTCTTCGATTTGTGGGCAAAGGTATTGTGCTCCTGCAGCGGCAGCGCATCCATGTCGGCACGCAAGCCGACCGCACGTGAACTGCTTCCGTTCCTGATCACGCCAACCACGCCAGTCCCACCCATGCCGCGGACAACGGGGATACCCCATTCGGTCAGCTTTTGTGCGACCAGTTCGGCGGTCTGCACTTCTTCGTAGGACAGCTCGGGGTTCGCATGAATTGCACGCCGGATATCCTTGAGCTCGGCGTGGAATTGAATAATAGGGTCGATCAGTTTCATGGTGGTCTCTTCCTGGCCTGCGCGCCTCTGCGGGTGCATGCGGTGTAAATGACTGACAACATGGGCTGCTGCCTGTGTAATATTAACCTCAGCGTGTCCCGGCCGTAACGCCGCCTGAAATTAACCCCCTTTGCCGAATCGGAGTTTCGGATGAACACCCGTATCGTAAGAGCCGCCTGTCCTCATGATTGCCCCGATACCTGTGCGATGCTGGTCACGGTTCGCGACGGCAAGGCAACAGATGTCCGCGGCGATCCAGCCCATCCGAACACGGCCGGCGTACTCTGCACCAAGGTGTCCCGCTATGTGGAGCGTGCCTATCATCCGGATCGCCTGTTGTATCCGATGAAACGAATCGGCAGCAAAGGCGAGGGCAAGTTCGAGCGGATCAGCTGGGAGGAGGCGTTATCGACGATTGCCGCGCGGCTGCAGGCAATCGCCAAGCACGATGCGCGCGCGATCCTTCCCTACAGCTATGCGGGCACGATGGGAGCCGTGCAGGGCGAATCGATGGCGATGCGTTTTTTCAACCGCCTCGGGGCATCAAGACTGGATCGCACCATCTGCGCCACGGCGGGGGGGACTGGCTACAAATACACCATTGGCGCCAAGATGGGCACCGACACCGAGCAGTATGAAAATGCGAAGGTAATCCTGATCTGGGGAGGCAACCCGATTGCATCCAACCTGCATTTCTGGATCAAAGCGCAAGAGGCCAAGCGTCGTGGTGCGACCCTGGTTGCGATCGATCCCTATCGTTCGCTGACGGCAGAAAAATGCCAGCACCACATCGCACTGCTGCCGGGCACCGACGCCGCGCTTGCGCTGGGACTGATGCATATCCTCGTGCGCGACAACCTGCTCGACCATGATTACATTGCGCGCCATACGCTGGGGTTCGACCGGCTCAGGGAGCGGGTTGCGACATGGACGCCGCAACGAACTGCCGATACCTGTGGCGTCCCGGTTGAGCAGGTTGAAATGCTGGCGAAGTTGTACGGAGAGACAGCAATGCGTGGCGAGCCGTCCGCGATACGCCTGAGCTACGGCGTGCAGCGCGTGCGTGGCGGCGGTATGGCAGCGCGGAATATTGCCTGCCTGCCGGCGCTCGTGGGCTCCTGGCGCCACCCGTCAGGCGGCGTATTGCTGTCCTCGGGCGAAAGCTACCCCAAGCAGACGGCACGGATGGAGCGCCCGGACCTAATGCCTTCGAATCCGTCGCAGCCACCGCGCACGATCAACATGAGCACGATCGGCGACGACCTGCTGAGGCCGGCATCTACGGAATTCGGCCCCAAGCTGGAGGCTGTCATCGTCTACAACTCGAACCCGGTGGCGGTTGCACCGGAATCGGCCAAGGTGGCGCGGGGATTTGCACGCGAAGACCTGTTCACCGTCGTGCTGGAGCATTTCCAGACCGATACCGTCGATTACGCCGACATCGTATTGCCCGCCACCACGCAGCTTGAGCACACCGATGTCCATGCGAGCTATGGCCATCAGTACATCATCGCGAACAACGCCGCCATCGATCCGATCGGCGAAGCCAGGCCGAATACTGAAATTTTTCGACTGCTCGCGCAGCGAATGGGCTTTACCGAAGACTGTTTCCGCGATACCGATGACGAACTGGCCGCGCAAGCCTTCGACGCGAACCATCCGCACGCGCGCCGGTATGACTGGAGCCGGGTAAAGGCGGATGGCTGGATGAAGCTCGACATGCCGGCCGCCCCGTTTGCGCACGGCGGGTTCCCCACGCCGTCCGGCAAGTGCGAGTTCTATTCCGAACAAATGCTGCAAGCCGGCCTCGATCCCTTGCCGTCCTACACGCCGCCTTACGAGTCCGTCGCATCGGCGCCCGAGCTGGCGAAAGACTATCCGCTGGCCATGATTTCGCCACCGCAAAGGAACTTTCTCAACACCACCTTCGTCAATGTGCAGAGCTTGCGCGCGACCGAAGGGGAGCCGCATCTCGACATCCATCCGGACGATGCCGTCACCCGCGGGATTGCCGACGGCGACATGGTGCGCGTGTTTAACCAGCGAGGAGAAATGCTGGCAAAGGCGCGGGTCAGCGATGCGCCGCGCAAGGGACTCGTGGTCGCGTTGTCGATCTGGTGGAAGAAGCTGGCGTCGGATGGCAGGAATGCCAACGAATTGACCAGCCAACGGCTGACCGACATGGGGCGCGCGCCGACTTTCTACGATGTGCTGGTTCAGGTCGAGAAAGCGCGCCCTTCCTGAATCTGACCTCGAAGACCTGCAATGAAAAGAACCCTCGCTGCGCTGTCCTGCGCCTTCCTGATGTGCCTGCTCGCAGGCTGCGCCCAGCTGGGATACTACGCGCAGGCCATGCAGGGGCAGATGTCGTTGCTGAGCAGTGCGAAACCCATCGATATCTGGCTGGCCGATCCGAAGGTCGAAGATTCGCTGAAGGCGCGGCTCAGGCAGACCCGGGAAATCCGTGCATTCGCCGCGAGCGAACTGCATTTGCCCGACAACGGCAGCTACAAGACCTACGCCGACCTGAAACGACCCTACGTCATGTGGAACGTCGTCGCCACGCCTGAATTGTCCCTCAAGCCGAAGGAGTGGTGCTTCCCGATCGCCGGGTGTGTGGACTATCGCGGCTACTACAGCCGTGATGCGGCGCAGGCCTTTGCGGACGGGCTGCGCGCGCAGGGTCTCGATGTGCGTGTGTCCGGCGTGCCGGCCTATTCGACGCTGGGCTGGTTCGACGATCCGGTGCTGTCCACCTTCATCGATTATCCGGAGGCCGAAATTGCGCGCCTCGTGTTCCACGAGCTTGCCCATCAGGTCGCCTACGCGCCCGGTGATTCGCAATTCAATGAATCCTTCGCGACGGCGGTCGAGGAGGTCGGGGTGGCGCGCTGGCTAGATCGCCATGGCGACGACGCGATGCGCGAGCGCTATCGCCAATACCGGCAGCGCAAGGAGGACTTCCTCGCGCTGCTGGCCACCCATCGCCGGCAGCTTGACGAGAACTTCAGCGGCCCGTCTCCGGACGCCGAGAAGCGGGCGCGCAAGCGGCAGATCTTCGAGGCGATGAAGCGGGAATATGAAGCGATGAAATCCGGCCGCTGGGGCGGATATGCCGGCTATGACCGCTGGTTTGCCGGCGACATGTCGAACGCCCACTTCGCGCTGGCCTCGACTTACCACGACCTGGTACCGGCCTTCCGAGGCCTGTATGCGCAGCTGGACGACTTCGGCCGTTTCTATTCGCGCGTGAAATCGCTGGCAAGACAGGGCAGGGACCAGCGACGTGCGCTGCTTGCCGGGTATGCGCCGCCCGGCGTTGCGCCTCCCGCACTGGCAACGCAGAGTGTTGCGGCCCGCTGAACAGACAATACCCACGATTTCCGCTAGCATCCCAGACAGTCGGCGCAGTTTCCGGTTGGCGTCTGACGAATACGGGCAATGCGCTGCCGGTGCCCGCCACCCACAGGCACAACAAGACAGGGAGCTGCATGGACAAGTTCTGGTTGCGTTCGTACCCTGCCGGCGTGCCGGCGGAAATTGATCCCTCGCACTATCGCTCGCTGGTCCACCTGATGGAAGAGGCCTTTGCGAAGTACGCGCAGCGCAATGCCTATGTCTGCATGGGACGGTTCATCACCTATGCCGATGTCGATGCGATGTCACGGCGTCTCGGTGCATGGCTTCAGGCACAAGGCCTTGAGCAAGGCGCACGCGTTGCGCTGATGATGCCGAACGTGCTGCAGTACCCGGTCGCGCTGGCGGCCGTCCTGCGTGCAGGCTATGTGGTCGTCAATGTAAATCCTCTGTATACGCCGCGCGAACTGGAGCACCAGCTGAAGGATTCCGGCGCCGAGGCGATCATCATCCTCGAAAATTTCGCGCATACGCTGGAAAAGGTGATTGCACGCACGCGCATCCGGGTCGCCGTCGTGGCCAGCATGGGCGACCTGCTGGGCGGCGCGAAGGGCATGCTGGTCAACTTCGTGGTGCGCAGCGTGAAGAAGGTGGTGCCCGAGTTTTCATTGCCCCATGCAATACGCTTCAACCGCGCGCTGAAGGAAGGCGGGTCGATGCACCTCCGGCAGCCGTCGGTAGGGCACGACGACATCGCCTTCCTGCAGTACACCGGCGGCACCACCGGGCTGTCCAAGGGCGCGATGCTCAGTCACCGCAACGTGATCGCCAACCTGCTGCAGAACGAGGCCTGGCTGCAGCCGGCGCTCGACAAAGAGCCGCGCGTTGAGGCGCTGACCTTCGTCTGTGCATTGCCCCTGTATCACATCTTTGCGCTGACAGTCTGCTGCCTGATGGGCACCCGGCTGGGAGGCATGAACATCCTGATTCCCAATCCGCGCGACATTCCGGGGCTGGTAAAAGAGTTGCGCAAGTACCGGTTCAACATGCTGCCTGCGGTGAACACCCTGTACAACGCACTGCTGAACCATCCCGGCTTTGCCAGCCTCGATTTTTCGGCGCTCAAGCTTTGCAACGGTGGCGGCATGGCGGTGCAAAAAGCCGTCAACGACCGCTGGCGCGCTGCCACGGGCCGCAGCATCGTCGAGGGTTACGGACTGTCTGAAACGTCGCCGGTCGCTACCGCCAATCCGGCCGATTCCAACGAATTTACCGGCACCATCGGACTGCCGCTGCCATCGACCGAGATCGCCATCCTCGACGACGCCGGCACGGCGCTGCCGCCGGGGCAGGTCGGCGAAATCGCGATCCGTGGCCCGCAGGTCATGGAGGGCTACTGGCAAAATCCGGCCGAGACGGCGCGCGTGATGACGCCCGACGGCTATTTCCGTTCGGGTGACATCGGGGTGATGGATGAGCGCGGCTACGTCACCATTGTCGACCGCAAGAAGGACATGGTGCTGGTCTCCGGTTTCAACGTCTATCCGAGCGAAGTGGAAGCCGTGGTCGCCCTGCACCCGGGCGTACTCGAGTGCGCCGTGGTCGGTGTGCCGGATACGCACACCGGCGAGGCGGTCAAGCTGTACGTCGTCAGGCGCGATCCGTCACTGACGGTCGATGACCTGATGGCTTACTGCCACGAACAGCTGACCGGCTACAAGCGGCCGAAATTCATCGAGTTCCGCAGCGAGCTGCCCAAATCGAATGTCGGCAAGATCTTGCGGCGCGAATTGCGCGAACCGGCACCGGTGCCGGCCTGACAATTACTCGGCCGGCAGCGGCGGCAGCGGGCGCGGCTTGCGGTCATCGCCAACGGCGACATAAGTCAGCGTCGCTTCGGTGACCTTGACGATCTCTGCCTGCAGCCGGTTGCGTTCCGCGAAGACCTCGACATTCACCGTCACCGAGGTCGTACCAGTCTTCACGATCTTTGCGTAAAACGACAGCAGGTCGCCGACAAACACCGGCTGCTTGAAAATGAAGGAGTTCACCGCGACCGTGCCGACGCGACCGTTGGCGCGGCGCACGGCCGGCAGGGCGCCGGCAATGTCGACCTGAGCCATGATCCAGCCGCCGAAAACGTCGCCGTGTACGTTCGCATCAGCCGGCATCGGCATCACTCGCAGGGTTGGCATGCCTTCCGGCAGGTCGGTCTTCGGGGTGTCGCTCATCTTTGCTCTCTGATTCAAGTGCCGCTGGCGGTAAAATCACAGCGCGGCCAAAGCATCAAAGCATAACCCAGCCGCAACCTTCCTGCCGGATTTCCATGCGACGATACGCCAGCCATTATCCCGACCCCCCAGCCAATCAGGGCACCCGAAATGACTGGGCCACGCTGAAGACCCTTGCACCCTACTTGTGGGAGTGGAAGTGGCGAGTGCTGCTTGCGCTGGCCTGCCTGGTGCTGGCCAAGGTGGCGAACGTCGGGGTGCCGATGGTGATGAAAGAGCTGATCGACGGACTGACCATCACGCCCGAACGTCCGGCCTCAATGCTGGCGCTGCCGGCCGGTCTGCTGGTTGCGTACGGCTTGCTGCGGCTGTCCAACACGACATTCACTGAGCTGCGTGAATTTTTCTTCGCCAAGGTGACGCAGCGGGCAGTGCGCAACATTGCGCTGAAAGTCTTCCGCCATTTGCACGCGCTGTCGCTGCGTTTCCACCTGAACAGGCAAACCGGCGGCGTCACGCGCGACATCGAGCGCGGCACCCGCGGCATTTCGTCGCTGGTGTCGTACACGCTGTTCTCGATCCTGCCGACGCTGGTCGAGATCTCGCTGGTGCTCGGCTACCTGTCGATCCGTTACGACGTGTGGTTCTCCGCGATCACCATCGTTGCGCTGGTTGTCTACATCGGGTTCACTGTCGTCGTCACCGAGTGGCGCACGCATTTCCGGCGCACGATGAACGAGCTGGACTCCAAGGCCAACATACGCGCGATCGATTCGCTGCTGAACTACGAGACCGTCAAGTACTTCGGCAACGAAGAATACGAAGCGCAGCGCTACGACGAAGGCCTGCAGCGCTACGAGCGGGCAGCGGTGCGCTCGCAGAATTCATTGTCGCTGCTGAACACCGGGCAGTCGCTGATCATTGCCACCGCTGTTTCGCTGATGCTGTGGCGCGCGACGCTGGGCGTGATCGGTGGCAGCATGTCGCTCGGCGACCTGGTGCTGGTGAATGCCTTCATGATCCAGCTCTACATACCGCTGAACTTCCTCGGCGTGATCTATCGCGAGCTCAAGCAGAGCATGGCCGACATGGAGCGCATGTTTTCCCTGCTTGACCAGCACCGGGAAGTGGCCGACGGACCCGGTGCCGCTCCACTGAAGATTGCAGGTCCCGAATTGCGCTTCGAGCAGGTCGATTTCAGCTACGAGGCCAAGCGGCAGATCCTGTACGGTGTCGATTTCACCGTGCCCGCAGGGACGACCACCGCGGTGGTCGGGCACAGCGGTTCGGGCAAATCGACGCTGGCACGGCTGCTGTTCCGCTTTTACGACGTCAACAGCGGCGCGATCCGCATCGACGGACAGGACATCCGGCAGGTCACCCAGACATCGCTGCGCCAGTCCATAGGCATCGTTCCCCAGGATACGGTGCTGTTCAATGACACGATCGAATACAACATCGGCTATGGCCGTCCCGGTGCCAGCCATGACGAGATCGTCGCCGCGGCGCGCGCCGCCTATATCCATGATTTCATCATGAGCCTGCCCGACGGCTACCAGACCACGGTGGGCGAGCGCGGGTTGAAGCTGTCGGGCGGCGAGAAGCAGCGCGTTGCGATCGCACGCACGCTGCTGAAAAATCCCGCGATCCTGGTGTTTGACGAGGCCACGTCGGCGCTGGACTCGCAGGCCGAGCAGGCGATACAGGCGCAGCTGAAAGACATCGCCCGCGATCGCACGACGCTCGTGATTGCGCACCGGCTGTCGACCATCGCAGACGCGCACCAGATCCTCGTCATGTCCCGCGGACGCATCGTCGAGCGCGGCACCCATGCGCAGCTGCTGGCTGCGCGCGGCCTGTATGCCGACATGTGGGAGCGCCAGCAGGCGCGCAAGGATGATGCGGATAGTGCTTCGCCAGACAGTCCTGCCGAGGCGGCGGTGGTACGCTGAAGCCGCCTGCAGCCGTCCTGTAAAATTTCAGGCTTTCCTTCAACTACGTCGCCCTTCACGCCATGTCCAGCATTACCTCGATCACCCTCACGCGTCCCGATGACTGGCATGTGCACCTGCGCGATGGCGCCGTGCTGGCCGATGTGGTTCCGCACACTGCGCGGCAGTTCGGTCGCGCCATCGTAATGCCGAACCTGAAGCCACCGGTGACCACCACCGCGATGGCCGCTGCCTACCGCGAGCGCATCCTTGCCGCGCTGCCCGCGGGCATGCGTTTCGAGCCACTGATGACGCTCTACCTGACCGACAACACCAGCGCCGACGAGATCCGGCGCGCGGTCGACAGCGGTTTTGTGAAGGCAGTGAAGCTGTATCCGGCCGGCGCGACCACCAATTCCGATGCCGGCGTCACTGACCTCAAGCGCTGCATGGGGGCGCTCGAGACGATGCAGGAGCTCGGCCTGCCGCTGCTGATCCACGGCGAGGTCACCGATGCCGACATCGACCTGTTCGACCGTGAAGCCGTGTTCATCGAGCGCGTGCTGCAGCCGCTGCGCAAGTCGCTGCCGGGCCTGCGCGTCGTGTTCGAGCACATCACGACCAAAGATGCGGCCGACTACGTGCGCGACGCTGAAGGCGATATCGGCGCCACCATCACCGCGCATCACCTGCTGTACAACCGCAATGCGATCTTCAAGGGTGGGATCCGGCCGCACTACTACTGCCTGCCCGTGCTCAAGCGCGAGACCCACCGGCAGGCGCTGCTGCAGGCCGCGACCTCTGGCAATCCGCGCTTCTTCCTTGGCACCGATTCGGCGCCCCATCCGAAAGGCCTGAAGGAGCACGCATGCGGCTGCGCCGGCTGCTACACCGCGCTGCACGCGATGGAACTGTACGCGCAGGCTTTCGAACTGGCCGGCGCGCTGGAGCAGCTCGAAGGCTTCGCCAGCTTCCACGGCCCGGACTTCTACCGGCTGCCGCGCAATGCCGACAAGGTCACGCTGCAGCGTACCGACTGGATCATTCCCGACGAAGTTCGCATGGGCGACGCCACGCTGGTGCCGCTCGATGCGGGACAGCCATTGCATTGGAAATTCGCCTGACGGCCGGAGGCGATGGCCTTCGATCCGATCGCGTGGGAACGGCCCTGGCTGGCCTTCCTGCGCGAGTTGGGTGAGCCGCTGGCGCGGCGCGATGACTGGATTGCGGCCGCCTGTGAAATGGCGGCCGGGCGCGGCTTGCAGAATCTGAACGGTCAGGCCATTCAATTCATCCCGCAGGAACAGCTGCCCATCGGCACGCCCTACGAGGCGCACATTGCCGCCACCGGGGCCGTGCCGACACGCGATAACCTGCATGACTTTTTCAACGCGCTGGCCTGGCTGCACATGCCGCGCATCAAGCGCGAGCTGAATGCACTGCATGCGCGCGCATTTGCCGCGCCCGCCGCCGCCGGTACGCGCGGCCGCCAGCGCGATGCTGCCACGCTGTTCGACGAAAACGCTGCGCTCGTCGTCAGCAGCAATCCACGGCTGTTGCACGCGTTACGCGAGCATGACTGGAAGACCGTGCTGCTGAGAGCGCGTGACCATTTCGCTACCGATTGCGATGTCGTGTTGTTCGGTCATGCGCTGGTCGAAAAGCTGCTGGCGCCGTACAAATCCATCACTGCGCATGCATGGGTCGTTCAGGTCGAACCCGCATGGTTTGACCTGTCGCCTGAGCAAAGGATCGCCGACCTCGATGAGCGTGTGGCAATGCAGCTTCGCCCCGGGTTCAGCAGCGCAGACTTCTGTCACTTGCCGGTGCTGGGCGTGCCCGGCTGGTGGCCGGGGCAAGATCCTGCCTTTTACGAAGATGCCGAAGTCTTTCGGCCCAAGCGGATTCGCAAGACCGTGCCGCAACCATGAGCCGCGGCCCGGCACATCGGGCCGGGCATTACGCGCAGGCGATCGTGGTCAGAAGCCTTTCTGTATACCGAGGATGACCGCATTCGACGAGCCGGTTTGCACCAGCGTCGGGTCGGCTCCCGCGTCAACGTTGCCCGAGTAGGACGAGGGCACGCCATCGGTCGCCCGGTTGAATGCGGCGTAGAGATTGGTCGTCTTCGACAGCGCGTAAACCGCTGAGACGTTGAAAATCTCCGGCGTGCCCGCGCTGTCGTTGCGTGCGTAGTTGATGCCGACGCTGGTGCTGGGAATCACCTTCATCTGCGCGCCGAGAATGTAGGTGTTGCTCGATCCGCCGATCGCCGGGTCGAAGCGCACGTAGTTGGCCGCCAGCTTGATCGGGCCGATAGGCACGCTCGCGCCGACCAGGTACTGCTTGTATTGCTGGTCGCGGTCGGAGCCGGCAATCACGATGTTCAGGTCGCCAAACGCATAGCCGAGATTGGCCGACACGAAGCGGTTTTGCCGGTTCGCACCCGGCACGCCGCCGAGCGCGTACATCACACTGCCGGTCACGCCTGCAATCAGTTCGGAGGGCAGGCTGTAAGTGAATGAATTCGGTATGAAGAAGCCGCCGGTCGTCCCCAGCGAGGGATCTGCATCGGTGCCTCCCGGGAAAGCGGGGACGGGTGATCCGGTTGTTGTGCCGGTCCCGCTGATCACGCTGCCTTCGCGGTGCATCAGCAGCGCTGGCACATAAAAGTTGTTTCCTGCGAGTCCCAGCGTCGACGTGTACGCGGCAATGAAAGGCGACAGGTTCAGGCCGGCTGTCACCGAGCCGAACGGACCGCTGACGCCGGCATTGGCCATCCGGCTGAACACACCAGTCGTACCGCCGTTAGCGATGGCGCCGGTGCCTGCACTGAAGCCGCCTTCGAGCCGGAAGTGGGCCTTCATGCCGCCGCCCAGGTCTTCGGTGCCTTTCAGTCCCCACACCGACGGCGCCCAGTTGCCTTCCCCAAAACTCAGCCGCCGGTCCGAGGTTTCCCCTATGCCGGTAGCGTTCACCAGCGACGCATCGATGTTGCCGTACAAGGTCAGCCCTGACTCCGCAATCGCCGATCCGCTAGCCAGCAGCCCCAGGACCGCGGATGCAAGAAGCCTTTTGTTCATCGCATTTCTCCAGTGGTTGACAAAACTCTGACCAGTCTGGTGATGCGTGGTTTTTTCGGGGCTTCGCAAAACAAGCGCGCGATGGGATGCGTTTGTGTCGGCTCAATCGCGGTGAACTTTCGTTGCGCCGGCTGGCCACAACAGGTGGCCCGGATACAAGAAAGCCACCTTCGCAGGTGGCTTTCCGTTAGTGCGCAAAAAGAAGTGGCCTGCCGTTAGTGGTTGACCAACCGCGCGGGCAGCTTCAGCACCAGCACGACGCTGACCAGCAGCATGCCGCCGAACAGAATCAGGCTGTTCTGCGCATTACCGGTCACGTCGGTGATCCAGCCCACGACTGACGTACTGACCATGCCGCCGATATTGCCGACGGAATTGATCAGCGCGATGCCTGCCGCAGCAGCCGCGCCGTTCAGGAAGGTCGGCGGTACGCTCCAGAACGCGGCTTGCGTCGTCGACGCGGCGGCTGCGGTCACGGTCAGGATCAGCATCGTTACGACGAGGCTGTCGAAATGCATGCCGGCGAGCGCGAGGCCGAGTGCCGTGACGGCGCAAGGCACGGCGGTGTGCCAGCGGCGCTCGCGGTGCTTGTCAGCCATCGCGTTGTTGTAGATCGACGCGACGATCGCAGCGAAGTACGGGATGGCAGTCAGCAGGCCAATGTGCACCGGGTTGCTGACGCCGTTCTGCTTGATCAGCGTGGGCAGCCAGAAGATCAGCACATACACGGCGCTGACGATGCAGAAATAGGCGACGGTCAGCTGCCAGACGAGGCCGCTCTTGAAAGCGCTGGCCATGCTCGAATGCGACTGGTTGCGCTCCGCTTCCTTTGCGATGTCTTTCGTCACGATCGCGGCTTCCTCGGCGCTCAGCCAGGGCGTGTCGGAGGGCTTGTCGCTCAGCATGCGGATGACCGCGTAGCCCAGCAGGACCGAAGGAATGGTCTCCAGCAGGAACAGCCATTGCCATGCGCGCAGGCCGCCGACACCGGCAAACGACGACAGGATCCATCCCGACAGCGGGCCGCCGATCACGCTCGACAAAGGTACGGCCGCCAGCAACAGCGCGATCACCTTGCCGCGTCGCGCAGACGGGAACCAGCAGGACAGGAAGTAAAGCACGCCGGGAATGAAACCAGCCTCGGCCACGCCGAGCAGGAAACGCAGGACATAGAACTGCGTCGGCGTCTTGACGAAGGCCATGCCGGCACCGATCAGTCCCCAGGTGATCATGATGCGGGCGATCCACAGGCGCGCGCCGACCTTGTGAAGGAATACGTTGCTCGGCACTTCGAACAGCACATAGCCGAGGAAGAAGATGCCTGCGCCGAAACCGTAGATGGTGTTGCTGAACTTCAGGTCGTCGAGCATCTGCAGTTTGGCGAAGCCGACATTGACGCGGTCAAGATAGGCCGC
>JACCDX011150980.1_pt1 | contig 14369 bp, 11 predicted proteins | sample 7449681 | NCBI WGS metagenome assembly JACCDX01 (sample SAMN15323450, study PRJNA562643) | freshwater metagenome | isolation source: river surface water | place: USA:Blue River Watershed | collected 2017-08-18
AGACAGTTTTCCCACCATATTCTGTGCCAGTTCAGGAAAGATCAGGATCAGCGCATTTATCGAATCAAGACTATTGTAGAGGAAAAGTGGTTGCAACTGCTGCCTAAGCTTGAACAATTCGGCTTCACGCAACAACGCTGCTGCATCCGTCTGTTGCTGAAAACGCACATCAAGCCCGGCCATATTTTTTCGAAAGGCACTTATGGTTGCCGCCCACGTAGAAAATATCCATACTACAAGGAACCGCACAGGTAGCGTCTGTAGCAGCCAATCTGTATAGTATTTGGTTGCCGGAGTGCTCACCCACCATTTTATAGCTTCATATTCTGCGGCAACAGTTGCAGCACTCATAAACAAGCCTATAAAAAGTGCATAGAGTGTCACAGCCGCAGTTGTAGGGTATGCACGTATCAGCATCACAATACCCCAGATGGAAATGGAGATCACAACAGTACTGATGATGCCGTCTGCCAGAACCAACTCCCAACTAAACCCAAAGACATTGTGCAGAATAAATAAATGCGCCGCCAGCACAATCAGCATCAATCCGATTATGACCCAGTGAATATTTTTTCTAAGCGTTCGCATAATTATCAAATGTAGCCGAAATCACGAAAACATAAACACAATTCACCGGCCTCTGACAATTTTCACCCAACGTATAATTTTACTTTCAAAACAACCCTTTTCTGATTTTTTGCATTTACAAGAGTGAACGAAAGATACTCAGGAACACAAAGTGGCGTCTGTCACTTTCAGATACACTCCGTATTACTTTCATCCAACTTTGTAATAGTCACTTGTGACCGGAAATAAATGCCACATGTTATTAAATATTAGCTATTATTGTAAACAGAATAATTAGAAACAAGATGAAAAAAACAATGCTTAGCCTGTTGTGCCTTACAGTTTGGACAGCCGCGGTTCACGCGCAAGACAAGTCAAAACCGACACCACCTTCCCCTCCGCCACCTCCTGCACAGGCAAGTGTGGATCCTGACGCGGGCAAATTCAAGTTCAAAGAAGAGACCCATGATTACGGCGATGTTCCGGAAGGTCCGAAGGCAGAATGTGACTTTGAATTCAAGAACGTAGGTAAAAAGCCAATCGTTATAAGCGAAGCGCATGGTTCGTGCGGATGCACGGTACCCGAATGGCCCAAAGAACCAATATTGCCCGGAAAAAAAGGAAAGATCCATGTGATCTATAATACAGAACACCGCCCCGGTCCGATATCTAAAGACGTGACAATCAATTCAAATGCGCAGCAGTCGCCGATGGTATTGCACATCAAAGGAAATGTAAAACCAAAACCGGCCGAAGCAGCACCTGCAGCTCACTAATTTTCTTTCATAATTAAATGGCCTCCTGCATACGCAGGAGGCCATTTGTATTTTTTCACAGCTTCAATTGAACTTTACAAGTGAATGTGAATTAAAGAGTTTTGACCAACGCTGCAACGATCGCAGCCATCTTCGGTGCCGCTGCATTTGCGGCTTCCAATACTTCCTCGTGCGTAATGGTGACAGGAACATCGCTGATACCTATGTCCGTAATTACACTCATCGCAAACACACGCATACCACCGTGGCGCGCCACAATAACTTCAGGGACCGTACTCATGCCAACAGCATCGCCACCTATCACATGCAACCAACGGTACTCCGCAGGTGTTTCAAATGTTGGTCCCTGCAGCCCGATATACACCCCCGTTTTCACATCGACCCCCAATTGAGCGGCAATGCCTTTTGCTTTATCGATCAATGAAAGATCGTATGGTTGACTCATATCCGGGAATCTCGTTCCAAGACGCTCGTCATTGGCACCGCGCAGCGGATGCTCCGGAAACAGATTTATGTGATCGTTGATGATCATGAGATCGCCTATCCCAAACTCCTTGTTCATCCCGCCCGCAGCATTGGAAACCACCAGCGTATCAACACCTATCGCTTTCATGACGCGGATGGGAAATGTCACCATTTCCATGCTGTATCCCTCATAATAATGGAAACGACCCGACATAAGTACAACGTCAGTTGTTCCTATTTTCCCGAAGACCAGTTCACCGCCATGCCCCTTTACAGTTGACACCGGAAAATTAGGGATCTCCGAATATGGTATCACTTTCGCTCCTTCAATTATGTCCGTCAGACCTCCAAGGCCACTACCCAATACAATGCCGGCTACCGGTTTATTAGCTATCCGTGAGGTGATAAACGTTGCCGTTTCTTCGATCTTTTCAAAAAGACTCTTCATTATTTTCTGTTGTTCGCGCAAATGTAGGAAATCACTTTAAACACAGTTTTATCTTTTCTTGCCATCACTTACCGCAGTTCTATGTACCCTTCGGGTGCTGCATATTCGCTCATCGCCTGTATCTCATTCCTGATCCGGTTGCGCCATTGCGCATTCACTTCCAGGATCGACTGATTCTTCCCCGTCAACTTCATGGTCTGCCGGTCAAATTCCACTTGCAGATCGTTCAATTGCTGGTAATATTGCTCAAACCCCGGCGATATCTGATTCGTGAGGTCGCTGCCGGCTTCGTCAACAAAATTGCTTTTCAACGTCTCTGCAAAGAGCTTTCTCATCTTACGGGCATACAATTCGAAAATATCAAAATGTATCTGCTCGTGGGCAAGTATATCGTGCGAACGCACCAACAACCACGACTCATTTTTACTGAAAAGGGCCGAGATGTTGTAGTACCATGTAGTTTCGTTGACCTGATAGATCACCGGCTGGATATTCACAACCGATGCAGCCGGTGAATCGATCGCAATAGCAAACGCATACCCCGAATCAAACACCGTCTCTGGAAAATCGGTCGATTGGCCTCCCCTCCCTGAAAGGTATTGCTCCACACTGCTATACCACGACGTGTCGTCTACATCCGTCATTCCAGATGTTTTATCAGAAAGCATTTTGTAGAAACTCCGATAATCAGGGTAAATCGCCTTTGGGTCAACTGAGTCTTTGGCAGAAAAAAACTTGTTGGCAATTCCTTTATTGAAACGGAAGTCATCATAGTCTAGCCGATGCCCCTCTCTCCATAGAGTGTAAAATGTCTGGTCCAGGTCCCGTCGGCTTTCTGACGGAATGAAAACCTGAATATTGACACGTACATTTTCCGGCTTTTTCGCGGGCTTCGTTGGCGATTCGATGGGTTTTCTGTGCACCGCCTTAGGTTGTAGCCCCCTCATGCGACCAATGCGCACCTGTGACGATGCGCTTTGCCAGACCAGGCAACACATTATCCCAATAAGCACTCTGAGCGAAGCCACTCCCATTTCAGATCAAAGCAAACAATAGGTGCTTTACAAAATAAAGGTACAGGTTAGAAATGTAGGTGGCGATGACAAAATTGAGACTATCTGCGTTTGTCCATGAATTTAATACTGCCCTGTGGCTTGTCCCAACGTTGCAGTGTATCCATCTGTTTTTTCAGGTTACGTTCCCACATCAACTGCATATTAGGCAATTTTCCACCATGTGTTTCTTTATCATACAACACATGGTATTTTGCATGATCGTAATAAAGTTCATTCAGCTTTATCTTCACCATATTATAACTCTCATTATCCAACTTGGTCACGTGTAACCAACGGCGCATCCGACGCGCATAAATTTCACCGATATCAAAGTGCAGACGCTCATGCCCCAGGCGGGTTGAATCATAGATCCAAGACAAATAGCGAAAGAAAACTGCATTGATATCATACGTGAAAGCAGTGTCAGCATTCTTGAATTCGGGAACGTTCATCTTGATGTCCAGCAATGAACTTGCTTTGTTGATGTATTCACCTTTGAACTGAGCCGAATCTATAGGATGCTTAAAGTCTTTTAACGTCAGCGGGCTGACCAGTGACCAAACTTTTAAGCTATCTTGCTTTGGCTGCGCACGTGCCGAAAAGGTAATAAATAACACAAGTGCACAAAACTGGAAGGGCCTTTTGGTGAGGACGGTACAATGGGTAGAATTCATTTCGCGATTGATAACTGGTGCAAATCTAATTATTATTAACTAAATAAGTAATTTAAACCTCAAAATATATTCGCAGTTAAAATCGAGTTAAACTGTATTTATATATTTTGATACGAGTACCAGTACCCTATTTTTGTACCTTTGCACACTTTTCGCAATCAACATTAATGAGCATTCCCGAATCAATTGATCGCAGCAGGTTGCCGCAACACATCGCTATCATCATGGATGGTAACGGGCGTTGGGCTAAGGAACGCGGCGAGGACAGAGTTTATGGCCATTATGAAGGTGTCGTAAGTGTGCGTACCATTGTTGACGCATGCGGAGAACTGGGTATCGGATATCTGACCCTTTACGCTTTTTCAGCCGAAAACTGGAACAGACCCAAGGCGGAGGTAGATGCCCTGATGGAATTGTTGGTCAACACTATTCGTAAGGAAGTTGAGGACCTGAAGAAAAACAATGTGCGCCTGCATGTCATTGGCGATTTTGCCAGTCTCCCTGATATCTGTCAGCAGGAGCTGAACGAAGCAATGGAAATAACGGCGGACAATACAGGTCTTAATCTGATATTGGCGCTGAGCTATAGTTCCCGCGACGAAATAGCAAGAGCGGCAAGACTGGTTGCTGAAAAAGTTGCGACCGGCCAGATCAATGCCGAAGATGTTACTGATGAACTCATTCATCAACACCTTTACACAGCACAATTTCCTGACCCTGAACTGATGATTAGGACGAGTGGCGAATGCAGGATCAGCAACTTCCTGTTATACCAACTCGCATATGCCGAGCTCTACTTTACAAATGTTCATTGGCCCGACTTCCGAAAGCCTGATCTCTACGAAGCCCTGACCAATTATCAAAATAGAGAACGACGATTCGGCAAAACCAGCGAACAGATTCAAACGAACAAACCCGAGCACACACAGGTAAATGAGCAATAACTCAAAAAGATCAATCACAACTAAGGCTCTGCTCCGCGCACCAAGGAAGATGTTGCTCATGTCCTGCACCGGACTGGCAATATTTGCCACGCTGCTGGCTTCTTATCAGCAAGCACATGCACAGCTGGGCGGCGGAAACCGTTCAGGACTCAATACCTTCAAAGGCGCGGACTACAACCGTCCTAAAGAATACGAACTGGCAGGTATCACTGTGACCGGCACACAGTACCTCGATCAGGATCTGCTAATATCAGTTTCCAACTTACTGGTGGGACAAAAGATCCGCGTGCCAAATGACGAGGGTATAGCGAAAGCGATCCGATCGCTTTGGAAACAGGAACTATTCTCTAACGTAGACATCACGCTTACAAAGGTCATTGACGATAAGGCATTTATAAATATCGCTGTTGAAGAGCGCCCGAGGTTGAGCAAATTCAACTTTAAAAACATCAAAAACGGCGAGGCTAAGGAGCTCAAGTCCAAAGTATCACTCGTTGCCAATAAGGTGGTGACCGCCGCAACTAAAAAAGAGGCGATAGAGCGTATTAAGAAGTACTATGTTGACAAGGGTTATGGTAGGGTTAGCATCTCATCAACCGAAACTAAGGATACTCTTTCGTCAAATAAAGTAATTCTCACATTCTACATTGAAAGGGGAGCAAAAACACATATTAACCGTGTCAATTTCTCGGGCACCGACAATGCGAACGAGGCAAGACTGAAAAGAACGTTGAAGTCTACAAAAGAGATGAGTCTTATCACATTACACCCCGATAAGACCCCACCTGCCTACCCTACTTCGCCTAGAAAATTCAGTAACTACATTAACGACTTTGGCTTCCTGTCGTTGTCAAAGACCCTTGACGCTATTGACCCTTATTTCAGGTTCAAGCTGTTTGCGTCGTCAAAATACAACCAGACCAAATACGAAGAAGATAAACAGTCTCTTATTGCTTATTACAATACACTTGGCTTCCGCGATGCGGTTGTTGAGGCAGACACCATCTATCCGGTTTCAAATGGCAACGTTAATATTGATATAAAGGTGCGCGAAGGTCGTAAGTACTATTTCGGAGATATTACCTGGAAAGGAAATACGAAATACACCTCTGAAACGCTTTCTAAAGTTCTTGGCATCAAGAAGGGAGACATATACAACCTGCAGCAACTGGAAACAAGAATGGGCCGTCAGCTCAATCCCGAAGGTGGAGAGGATGTAAGTAGTTTGTATATGGACGATGGCTATCTGTTCTTCAACATTGAGCCGGTTGAAACCTCCATCAATGGAGATACGATCAACTTCGAAATGCGCATTGCCGAAGGCGCTCAGGCAACCATCCGCGATATCAATATTGCGGGTAACGACCGGACCAACGAACACGTTATCCGTCGTGAGTTGCGCACTCTGCCCGGTAACAAGTTTAGTCGCACCGATCTCATAAGGTCGAACAGAGAAATTGCAAACCTGCAATTCTTCGATCAGGAAAAAATTGGAATTCAACCAAAACCACATCCGGAAGACGGAACGGTTGATATCGACTATACCGTAGTTGAGAAGTCAAGCGATCAGTTGCAGCTCTCTGCCGGCTTTGGCGGTGGTCTGGGTTTCTACGGGAATGTCGGTATCACTTTCAACAATTTCTCTGCCCGCAACATCCTCAAGCCAAGCCAATGGGATCCGCTTCCTGTGGGTGACGGACAGAAATTTTCTGTCAACTATTCTTCCTCGGGCAAATTGTTCAATTCGCTCAATACATCTTTCACTGAACCATGGGTAGGCGGTAAAAAGCCAAACTCTCTGACGGCCAATATGATCTACACCTGGAGGTCCGGATCTTCAGATTTTACCCAACCAAAATTATCGTTCCTTAGGATAATAGGCGGAGGTCTGTCTATGGGTAAACGTCTCACATGGCCCGATAACTTTTTCATCTTCAACTTCGGTATGTTCTATAACAACTACCGTTTGAAGAACTTCGCCATCGTACCACAATTCAGCGATGGCTACAGTAACGACCTGAACTTCAAGTTCATCCTTTCGCGCAACTCACTTGAGAGTCCGTTATATCCGCGTGGTGGGTCGAATGTGTCATTCACGTTCCAGTTCACACCGCCATACAGCATGTTCAGCGGCCGTGACTACTCGTCTATCTCTACTGCCGAAAGATACAAGTGGCTTGAATACCACAAGTACAGATTTGTATCTGAATGGTACCAGAAGATCCACGGCAACCTGGTGTTGAAACTGGCAGCCAAGATGGGCTTCATGGGTTACTATAACAAAGATATCGGCTACTCACCTTTCGGTCGTTACCAATTGGGTGGAGATGGTATGACAATGGGTAACTTCTTCATTGGTAACGAGATCATCAGCCAGCGCGGTTACGAGGTATACGGTACTGCAACAACAATTTTCAACAAATATGTTGCCGAGGTTCGTTATCCGTTCTCACTCAGCCCTACGGCAACAATATATGGTCTGGTGTTTGCTGATGCGGCAAATGCCTGGGGTAGCTTTAAAGAGTACAACCCTACCAGGCTGAACCGTGATGCCGGTGTTGGTATCAGGGTGTTCTTGCCAATGTTCGGATTATTGGGCCTTGACTATGGTATCGGTTTCGACCGATATAATCCGGCAAATGATGTTACCGGATTGAAAGGAATGGCCAAATTTACCTTTATGCTGGGATTTGAACCGGATTAGTCGATGTCAGCAATTGTTGTGTAAACCGACAGTAAAAAAATTTAAATAACTTTATAATACATAAAATCAAAACTGTATGAAAAAAGCGCTCTTGAGTGTGGTGTTCATGGCATTTGCCGCTTTTGCAAGTGCACAGCAGAAATACTGTTTCATCGATTCGAAGTACATACTTGAAAAATTGTCTGATTACAAAGACGCTCAGGTAAAACTTGATAACCTCTCAAAGACCTGGCAAGACGAAATTGATGCCAAAATGGTCGAGGTAGAAAAGATGTACAAAGGATATCAGGCTGAGAAACCTATGCTTTCTGAAGAAATGCGCAACAGGCGTCAGGATGAGATCGTTGCCAAAGAAAAGGAGGCAAAAGATCTTCAGAAGCAGAGGTTCGGTTACGAAGGCGACCTGTTCAAAAAACGTCAGGAATTGGTGAAACCTGTTCAGGACCGTGTATTCAATTCAGTGCAGAAAATGGCCGCATCCAAGGGCTACGATATGGTGTTTGACAAAGCCGGAGGTGTCACCGTATTCTATGCCGACCCAAAGCTCGATCGCTCTGATGATGTCCTTAAATTACTTGGAATAAACAAATAATGCACTTTACTTTGCAGCAATGTGATGTCCACCTTATAGATTAAGAATTATTCAACTACAAAACTAAAAATGAAAAAAGTAATCTTGTTCCTCGCCTGCGGGTTAATGATAGGCAATGTGGTAAAAGCCCAGAGCAACACAGGCTTGAAAATTGCATACATCAACTCTGCAGTATTGCTCCAGTCTATGCCCGAAAGGATCAATGCCGATTCGGCACTTGCGAAATACACTCGTTCTTTTCAGGAACAGATCGAGATCATGACAAAAGAATTCCAGACTAAACTTCAGGCTTTTCAGGCTGGTGAAAAAACCATGACCGAAGCAATGAAGGAAGTAAAAACAAAGGAGCTTCAGGATCTTCAGCAGCGCATAGAAAGTACACAGCAGAGTGCACAGGAGAAAATTCAGACAAAGAAACAAGACCTCTACACTCCTATCCTTGAAAAGGCCGATAAAGCTATCAAAGACGTTGCTAAGGAAAAGAACTACGACTACATTTTTGATGTAAACAGCCAGGGAGGCATCGTATTTAGCAAAGAAGAATACGACATTACACCAGTTATAAAAGCAAAAATGGGTATCAAGTAATTGGCGATACAGTATAATATTTAAGGCCGGCCAGATGGAAAAACCTTCTGGCCGGCCTTTTAGTTTTGTATTTGCAAATTATTATATCGTACCCTGCGACACACAGGTTACTCCACACAACTTATTGACAGAGGACAGCTTCATGTCTATCGACGCGATCCCCAACAGTATCTTGTTGACCAGCGGACTGAACGGCTTCATATTGGAAGTTGCCTCCTTATTCTTCTTCATATTATCCAGTTTCCTGGCGGTCCACACCATCGGAAAAAGACTGCCGTAGAGGTAATAAGTGTTGGCAATTGAATACTTCGCCTCGTTCAGCACTTTGTTCAGGCTATCTACCTTGTAGCGCCGGTAATGTCCCAGATAGACGTCATGGCCACTCCAAAGTGAATAAAAAGCAGGTACTGTGATAAAGTAGTGATTATTATTACCCACGCTGTTAGCTTTGATATTCTTCAGCATCAGCAGGTCGTCTTCAAGGTGTTCCAGCACATCCATCAATATCACCAGACCGTTTTCGATCTTGTCAGGTATGACGAGTGTCTTTTCAATTTTCTTACCACGGGTCTCTTCAATTTCCTCTCGCGTGTAATTGATATCCACCAAATATACTTTCCTGATCTTGTCACCAAATGCGCGCTCCAGACTGATGGCGAAAAAACCAGACCCTGAGCCAACGTCAACGATGGTTAACTGATCTGTGTTATTCAATAACTTTTTGGCATATGCGATCAGTGGCTGAATTTTGCTCTGGTAATACCAATGTACCTCCGGGTTTATTCCATTTTCTAATTCTTTAAGATCCATTAAGCAGTTTTTAGCATGAGATGAGGCTGTAAATTTAGCAAATTTAATTACTTTTGAAACGTGCATTAATGCACGTTCTCTGCCGAAATTATGCGTTTTCCGGTGCAGATCGTTGCATTTATTTTTCTTATCAAATTATATCGTTTTTGTCTTCATGAATCGTTCCATAACAAACGCCATCAGATATGTGATGGACAACTGGTTACCACCATCAATACGGGATTCTAACTGGTTTATGTATCCTTTCTTTCATATCTGGTTCAAGGGTAAGAATGTCCGTTTGTATATGGATTTCAAAGATATAGCTTATACCCTCACCGAAGAAGAATTCTCTGAAGTGTACCGAAACCTGGATTGTCTGGCGTATGACCGCCCTACCGACATGAATATGCCAAGCATAAAATATCTGGTCGATTCTATTCACAAAGATGCCAGGTCTTTACTCGACGTAGGCTGCGGCCGTGGATTCCTCCTGAACTACATCGGCGATAATACCGATCTGGAAACAACAGGATGCGATCTGTATGACAGCATACCGACTCTTAAAAAAGCAGCGTATAAGAGAGGCACGATCTACAAATTGCCGTTTGAGGACAAGTCTTTTGATGTGGTAACCTGCTCGCACACAATTGAACACCTGAGAGACGTGCAACCTGCCCTGGAAGAATTAAAGCGTGTAGCCAGAAAACAGGTGATAATAGTGACACCATGCCAACGGTACTATTACTTCACCATGGATCTTCACCTGAATTTTTATCCCATCGCTGCTTATCTGCAAAAAGAAATCAACATTAAAGACAACGTTTGTACAAATATCCAGGGCGACTGGGTGTACATTGGCAACGTGAATTAATAACATTCCCACGGCAATGAAACAAACCCAGACTGCAAATACAAGTAATACTTCCAATTCCGTGACACGAGACTTCCTGCTTTCGCTGGTCATTCCATGTTATAACGAATCGGCAAGGGTTGACATCATGCTGCAGGGAATAGCCGATTTTGAGAGTAAGTGGAAGGGGAACTATGAAGTAATAGTTGTTGACGACGGAAGCAAGGATGATACTGTTCAGAAGATCGAAACTGCAGTAGCAACTAAATATTCGTTCCTCAAAGACAAGTTGCGCATTGAGAAAGTGATACCGAATGGCGGCAAGGGCGCAGCTCTGAAACGCGGTGTAAGTGTATCAAAAGGCGACTATGTGCTGACACTTGATGCCGACATGTCTACCCGCCCCTCCGATCTCCTTCAATGGGAACGAAAAGAAAAGAACCTTTTTTCAGGAGAAAGGGCTGTTTACATAGGGTCTCGTAAACATGAAGAAGGGAACGTAAAAGCGCTCAAGAAAAGAAAGGTGATCGGTGGTGTGTTCAACAGCATTGTTCAGATCTGTACTACGCTGCAACTACGGGACACGCAATGCGGCTTTAAATTATATCCACGCGATGTTGCGGACTTTCTTTTCGGCAATATGCAAAGCACCGGCTGGGAACATGACGTAGAACTTCTGTATCAGGCCGATCTTAACGACATCAGGATAGTAGAAATGCCTGTGAATTGGGAGAACATGCCGGATAGTAAAGTGAATATGCTGAAGGATTCCATAAAGATGTTCTTTGGCGTGCTCAGTATTTCCCTGCGCACCTGGGTATACAATACCTTCCGACTTCCGTTCAATATTCCAGCAAATGCCACACCCGAACAGAGGTCACGCATCAGGGGCAGGGCGGCTTTCAACGTTCTCTGCCTTTTGCTGATGATCGCAATGCCGGCCATGAGTTTTCAATATTCAGTGTCGGGTGACGAACATTGGCATTTCGACTACGGTAACAGTATCTACAATTACTTCTTCAATGGCGATACCGAAGCGCAGATCTCCACCACGGGCATCCAATACTATGGTGGTATCTTCGACTTCATAACTGCGTTTGTGTTCAATGTTTTCCATCCGTGGGACCATTACACAACCATGCATTTCGTTAATGCAATTGTTGGTGCCATCGGCATCATCTATGCCGGAAAGCTCGCGAAGTTTTTGTCCGGATGGAATGCGGCTTTGCTAACTGTTGTATTCCTGGCATTATCACCTAGCTGGTTTGGTCACAACTTTGCCAACCCAAAGGATATTCCTTTCTCTGTTGGTTACACCGCAGGCATTTACTTCATTCTTCAATTCCTCAAAGCATTCCCCAACCCTACTGCACGCCACATTCTGGGGCTTATTGGCAGTATAGGCTGGGCTATGGGTGTACGTATCGGTGGCTTCCTCCTTATCGCCTACCTTTTGCTTTTCTTACTGATATACGCATTCCTTACAAAGCAGGTAAAAGCCGCTTTGAATGGTAAGACCATCAAACAATTTGCCATAGTGTCGGCCGCAGGTTACCTAATTGCTGTACTGTTCTGGCCATATGCCCATCTAGGTATCGTCAGCAAACCACTGGAAGCATTGAAGGTCATGTCAAACTTCTTTGTGAACATCGGCATGCTGTATGATGGCAACAAGATCCAGAGCAATCAGGTGCCTTGGTTCTATATCCCTAAATACATTCTGTATACTGCACCTATCATCGTATTGATAGGAAGTGCATTGGGCCTTGCCGTTGTGGGTTCGCTCGCAAAAAAGCATCGCGATACATTCATCTTCTCTCTCTTTCTGACATTCACTATAGTATTCCCTATCGCCTACGCCGTGCACAAAAATTCTTCCTTATATGATGGCTGGAGGCACTTCCTTTTTGTTTATCCGCCTATCGTAGTGATCGCTGCTATGGGTTGGAACTGGCTGGTGGGCTCCAAACAGGTCGCACTCAAATACACAGGTCTTGTACTGGTTATTGCGGGTTTGGCTCTTCCTGCAAAATTTGTTGCTGCCAATCATCCCTACGAATCTTTGTATTACAACGAAATTGCAGGCGGACTGAAAGGCATGTACGGAAAGTACGAGACCGACTATTACATGATAGGTGTAAAAGAGGCAACTAACTGGCTGCTTGAACACGAGAACATTGCCGACAAGAAAGTAGTCATTGGCACCAACACCACCTACCCTATGATTGCTGCGCTTTACCAGGCAAACCGCAAAAACCTGCCTTCAAAGTATGCCGGCATTTACGAACGTTACGCCGATTTCAGGCAGGACGATACGTACAAGGCATTTGCCGCACAGCATTCCGATTTTAAAGAACCATTCGCTCCAATCCCGTCATACATACGTTTCTACGATCGCTATAGCAAAGACTGGGACTATTGCATCATCTTCTCTCGCTTCGTGGATGCTGCTCAGCTCAACAGCGGCAACTGGCCACCGGAAGAGACAATACACACGGTAAAAGTTGATGGTGTTCCCATAGTTGCAATTCTGAAACGCAAGACTAAAAAGGATCTTGCCGGCTTTGAGCTAATGAAAGAAAAGAAATATGCAGAAGCCAAAACGATGTTCCTTGAGTCTCTACTGGAATACCCGGGCAATGAGTTGGTTTGGGCCGAAATGCTGAGGCTATATGAAGCAGAAGGAAAGAACGATTCTGCGATCTATGCAGGTTATCAGGCGCTGAAGAAGCACCCGGCCGACATCAACGTATATCAGACTATGGGCGGCATTTTTATGAAGGAGAAAAAAGTAGACAGCGCAATGAATTTGTACAAGCGCCTTGAGAAATACAATCCTTCATTCAGTCACTTCTTCGTTGGCTATACCTACGCAATGACGGGCAACGTGAACGCAGCCTATGGAGAGATAGATCAGGCAATTGCCGCTGACCCTTATAACGATCAGCCATATCGCCTTGCTATCCAAATAGCGCAGCAGACCCGTGATATGGGTCGTGCTGAAGAATACAATGCAAAATTCGAAAAGGCATTTCCTAAACCTGCTGAGGAATAAACCGATCCGAGATATCTTTTTATACGCCCCGACTCTGATTGAGTCGGGGCGATTTTTTTAACCGGGCATTACATTATTGGCATAGATTTTGTTTTGTGTGTTGCTGAATACATTGTTTCTGAATGTAGTATCAAACCCTATCAATATCCTATGTCAGCCCACAGATCTTCAGTACCCTACCTCGATGGCATCAGAGGCATAGCAGCCTTTCTGGTATTCGTACATCACTTTCTTTTGGTGTTCTACACATCAACCTACACCGGTGTGGCCGCACCGGGGAAACAAAATGGGCTTGATACAATGTATGGACTGAGCCCCCTTAGTGTACTGACAAACGGGAACTTTTGGGTCCATGTTTTCTTTACGCTCAGCGGTTTCGTCCTAAGCAGAAAATACATTCAGACCAACGACCCTGAACTATTGGTTTCAGGTATGCACCGCAGATTCATAAGGCTGTTCGTTCCGGTAGCCGTGTCGTTGCTGTTCGTTTATGTATTGATGATGTCACATGCATTTTCCAACGTCAGAGTAGCATCCATCACCGGGTCTGAATGGTGGTTCAGTCATATGTGGCAATTCGATGCACCATCCTCTAAACTTTTGAACTGCATGTTCTACAGCACTATGTTTCAAGGTGACAGCATCTTTAATACTGTCCTTTGGACCATCTCATTTGAGCTATACGGATCGCTATTCGTTTTCGCGTTTCTACTTTTCACACATTCAGTTGGCTACCGACCCATTTTACTCCTACTTGTATTCATTTACTTCTATTATTCAAACCAGTCGGCTTATGTGAGCTTTGTTTCAGGTATATACCTTGCCATAATAGAAAAGAAAAGAACGATGGGTACTACAC
>JACCDX011369430.1_pt1 | contig 14365 bp, 13 predicted proteins | sample 7449681 | NCBI WGS metagenome assembly JACCDX01 (sample SAMN15323450, study PRJNA562643) | freshwater metagenome | isolation source: river surface water | place: USA:Blue River Watershed | collected 2017-08-18
GAAATATGGTTATGGTTCTTGCGCCAAATAGAAGAAAATCAGAGGCTGTTAAAGCAAAGGCTTCAAATTTGAAGAAAGTTGCTGAGACAAAATCTGTACCTAAACCTATAGAAAAAGAGGAACAGTAATGCCAAAAATGAAAACTCATAGCGGTGCAAAAAAGAGATTTAAAAAAACTGGCACCGGAAAAATAACACATGAAAGAGCTGGCAGAAGACATTTATTGGAGTCAAAGTCGAGTAAAAGAACGAGAAGACTTGCTTCAGAACCACAACTGACACCTGGAGATTCAAAAAAAGCACAAAGAATGTTGGGCTTACGCTAAATAATTTTTAGAAAGGAAAGAAAATGGCAAGAGTAAAAAGAGCGGTCAACGCACATAAAAAACGTCGCGTTGTCATGGAAGAAGCTAAAGGCTATCGAGGTCAAAGATCTCGTTTATATCGAAAAGCCAAAGAACAGATTCTGCATTCAAAAGTTTATTCTTTTAATGATCGACGTGAGAAAAAAGGTCAATTCAGAAGACTTTGGATAACTAGAATAAATGCCGCCGTTAGAGACAACGGATTAACTTATAACCGTTTCATTCAAGGTCTAAATTCTGCAGGAATTGAAATCGACAGAAGAATGCTAAGTGAAATGGCAACTAATGATCCGCAAGCTTTTAAGTCACTTGTTGATGTAGCAAAATCGGCAATTGGTAAAGCTTCCTAATAAAAATTCATCTTGGTTGGTTAGCGATTCAGAGTTAGGTCCTAAATCAACCAAGATAATTAAAGTTGCCAAATTATTAGACAAAAAAAATCGTCGCAAAACAAAAACGTTTTTGATTGAGGGCGAAAATGCGGTAGAAGCATGCGCTAAGTCTGGTAAATTGGTCGAAATTTACTGTACAAAAAAATTTCTTATTAAAAAAACATTAATAGAGCAAATACAAAAAATCAAAGAAATACCAGTGAATCTTGTAAGCGAAAAGGCCCTTGAAAAAATAACGGAAACTAACAGTCCCGCAGGTATTGTTGGTATTTCTACTTCTGTGTCAACCTATCTTGAAGAAGCAGATTTTATTAATAAAAAATTCATATTAATACTTTTCGACATATCTGATCCAGGAAATGTCGGCACTATTCTACGGTCAGCAGATGCATTTGGGGTTGATTTGATAGTGCTCGTAGGACAATCAGTTGATATCTCAAATGGAAAAATTATTCGATCAAGTGCGGGAAGCATATTTAATCTTGAAATAAAAACAAGTGATTTAAAAAATCTAGTAAATACATTAAAGTCATTTAAGGGAAATATTTACCTAACGAAAGCCAACAGCAAGACCTCGATTGATAATGTAAATTTAGTGGATCCTTTAGTTTGGATTTTTGGAAACGAAGCCCATGGATTAAGGGATTTTCCAGAGAATTTGGGTACAGATGTATCAATTCCAATGAAGGGTAAAACTGAGTCTCTTAATGTCTCAACAGCCGCAACTTTATGCATGTATGAGACGGCAAAATATAGAAGTAGTAATTAGAATTCTAGGAAATGTAAGAGTTGAATAGAGATTTGAAAGGGGTGTTTGGATGAATCAGGAAAGTTTCGATTCCATTTTAAGTGCTGCTTTCAAAGATATACAAAATATAGATAACATTGAAGATTTTAAGATTATTAAAAATAGACTAATTGGCGACCAATCGGATTTGGCCAAAATCAATCGAGAAATTGGCAAGCTAGATGGTTCTCAAAAGGCAGCAGTTGGTCAACTTGTCTCTAAGACTAGGAAGCAATTGCAAGAAATTCTCGATCAAAAGTTAATTGAAATAAATACTTTAAGAGAAAATGAAATGTTATCTTCAGAAACAGTTGATGTAACTGAAGTTATGGCATCAAAGAATCAATTAATATCTAATACAGGCTCAAGGCATCCAATAAATTCAATTACATATTTAATCTCTGATATTTTTAAAAGAATTGGTTATGAGGTAGCAGAGGGTCCGGAAGTCGAATCTACTTGGTTTAATTTTGATTCATTGAATATTTCAGAAAATCACCCTTCAAGATCTGCTTCAGACACTTTTTACATAGATGACGTTAATTCAGGTGTTGTTTTACGCACTCAAACTTCACCTGTCCAAATGAGAGTGATGCTTGAACAAAAACCACCCATTTATGTAATTTCTCCAGGTAAGGTTTTTCGATTTGACGAGTTAGATGCAACACACACTCCCGTATTTCATCAAGTGGAGGGATTAGCTATTGATAAAAATTTAACCATGTCAGATTTAAAAGGTACTTTAGATTATTTCGCAACTGAACTTTTTGGATCTGATGTTATAACTCGATTCCGACCTTCATTTTTCCCTTTTACTGAACCAAGTGCAGAAATTGATTTCAAATGTTTTGTTTGTAAAGGTAAATCTAATAATCAATCTTGCAAAGTGTGTAAAGGAGAAGGATGGATTGAATGGGGTGGATGTGGCATGGTAAATCCAAATGTTTTACTCACTGCAGGTATTGATCCTAAAAAATTTACTGGTTTTGCCTTTGGTATGGGAATAGAGAGAACTCTCATGCTAAGACACGGAGTTCAGACCATGCACTATTTGGTTGAAGCTGACATTAGATTCAATTCAAGTTTTGGAATGAGTTTGTAAATGAAACTACCAATTACTTGGATACTTCAACATATCAAATCAAATAAATCTTTAAAAGAAAATGAAATTATTGATTCGTTGATCAAATTAGGTTTTGAAGTTGAAGCTGTTGAGAAATACGGTGAAGTTAAAGGCCCTCTTGTTGTTGGCAGAGTTGAAAAAATTGAGCAACTAAATGAGTTTAAGAAACCAATCAGATATTGCACTGTTGATGTTGGAAGTAAAATAGTTGGAATTGTTTGTGGTGCAAGTAATTTTGTTGAGAAAGATCTTGTTGTAGTTGCCCTTCCTGGAAGTGAATTACCAGGTGAATTCAAAATATCGGAAAGAGAGACTTACGGCCGTAAGTCGCAAGGAATGATTTGTTCAGCTAAAGAATTGAACATTAGTGATGATCATTCCGGAATTATGGTAATAAATGAACCAGCAAAAATTGGTGTTGATGCGAAGAAATTATTAGGACTAAACGAAACTGTTTTAGACATTTCAGTTTTACCAGATCGTGGTTATGCCATGAGTGTTAGAGGAATAGCACGAGAACTAGCAACTATTTTGAACTCTAAGTTTATTGATCCAATTGAAGAAAAATTGCCGAAAGTTAGTAAGTCTAAAAAGACAAAAGTAAAGATATCGACAAAAAATGCTTCAAAAATAGCTCTAGTTCGTGTCGAAAATTATAATCCTGAATCTAAAACCCCATTATTTATTCAGAATCGTCTAAATCAGTGCGGTATAAGAACTATTTCTTTACCGGTCGATTTAACAAATTATTTCATGATTGAAATGGGTCAACCTCTCCATGCATTTGATGCCGACAAGGTAGTAGGAACTATTGAGATACGCGAATCTGAGAAAAATGAGAAATTAGAGACGCTGGATCATGTAATTAGAAATTTAGATGAGAAAGACTTAGTAATTGCTGATTCCAAGAAAGCTATTTCTCTTGCCGGCGTCATGGGTGGCTTAAACAGTGAAGTAAGTGCTATTTCAAAAAATTTAATAATCGAATCTGCCATCTTTAATCAAAATAGTATTGGAGCTACCTCAAGAAAGCACAAATTACCCAGTGAGGCCTCTAAGAGATTCGAGCGTGGGACCGATCATGAAATTAATGAATTGGTAGCCATAAAAACGGCTTTTTATTTACAGAAATTTGGAAACGCTAAAATTGAAGGAATAGCCACTGCAACTAAATCGATTACACAAACCAAAATAAATTTTGATTTAAATGAATTTTTACGTCTTACGGGTATCAATATTTCTAGAGTTGAAATATTAAAAATTCTTTCAAATCTCAATTTAGTTACCTCAGGTAAAGGTTCTAAATTAATCGTTAAAATTCCGTCTTGGCGTCACGATTTGGTAAATAACGCTGATTTAGTTGAAGAGATACTTAGAGTTTGGGGATATCACAAAATTAAGGGAGTATTGAGGACTTCGAATAAAAAAGTATCTGAAAATCAATTCTTTGAGTACAAACATCTAATTAGTAATAAAATATCATCACTAGGATTAAATGAAACGCTAAATTATCCATTTATTTCTTCTAAAGATCTTGATATTAGTAATAAATATAAAAACAACGCGATTAAATTATATAATCCCATCTCAGAAACAGAGCCGTATCTAAGGACGAGTTTATTTCCAGGACTTCTCAAGGCATTAGAAAGAAATTTATCTAGAGGTCAAGATAATGTGCAGGTATACGAAGCTGGGCATATATTTATTAAAAAATCTCGCAAGAACATTATTTCTAAGGTACCTCTTTTAAAGAAACCAGAAGTAAAGTTAATTAATAATTTAAAGGATTCTTTACCTTTGCAGCCATACATAATTTGTGGATTGATAAATGGTTCTTTTAGAAGTTTAGGCTCGATAAAGAATAATGAATTGATTGATTGGAGATACCCGATTTCATTGGTTCATGATGTTTTAAATGAAATTGGTCTGAGAGCAAGTCTTGAAAATGCTGATTACCAACCATTTCATCCAGGTAGGTGTGGGGTATTCAAAATAGACCAGGAAGTTTTAGGTTATGCAGGAGAAATACATCCAAAAGTTAATGAAATATACGGCATAAAGACAAAAGTTTTTGGGTTTGAAATATATCCAGAATTTCTAATGAAATTTATTTCAGTAAAACAAGCACCAGTATTTTCAACTTTTCCTGTAGTTAAAGAAGATTTGGCATTCGTCTTCGATAAATCTGTAAAAGCGAGAGATGTCGTTGTATCAATTCAAAAAATTCAGCCAGATCTAATTGAATCTGTAACCTTATTTGACGTTTACGAGGGAACAAATCTTCAAAAAGGTAGGAAATCACTTGCCTTTAATATTCGACTTCGTGCTCAGGACAAAACATTAAAAACTGAAGAAGTTTCGCAATTAAGATCCGAAATAATTGCAAAAATCGAGAAAGAGTTCCAGGCTGAATTAAGGTAATTTATGCGCATATGCGTATAATTACATCATGGATGTCAGCGTTTTTGGAGCCTCTGGTTACGCAGGTGGGCAACTGCTCAAGATACTGGCCAGGCACCCTCATTTCAATTTGAAATATGCTTTTGCAGATTCCAAGGTTGACTCAAAAATTTCTGACGAACATACCTTTCTAACAGGTGTATATGAAGAAAGTTTCCAAAGTTATGATGAATCAAAAATTAACCAAAAAGATATCTTGATTTTTGCATTACCTCACGGTCAATCAGGTGACTTAGCCAAAAAACATTCACTAAATCAAATAGTTGATTTAGGCGCTGACTTTAGATTAAAAAACTCTGAAAATTGGCATCGTTACTATGGGGGAGATTTCGCTGGTTCTTGGATATATGGACTTCCTGAACTAAAAGGTCAAAAGGAATTGATTGCAAATTCTAAACATGTTGCTAATCCTGGTTGTTATGCAACGGTTATAAATCTTTCACTGGCACCATTTATTCATGAGAAAATTATAGATTTTAATTTTGTTTCTGTAGTTGCAACAAGTGGCACAACTGGAGCTGGAAAGAAAACCAATCAGAAATTAATCGCAAGTGAAGTTATGGGAACAATTGTAAACTATAAAATGGAAGGTAAACATCAACATATAGCTGAAATTCAAGAAACTCTTTCACAAATAGGCAATGAGAATGTAAAGATCAGTTTTAACCCAATTCTGGGCCCATTTTCAAGGGGAATCTTGTCCAATACAATTTTTAAGACTAATAAAACAATTAATAAGATTGAACTAATTTCAATTTTCCAGGAATATTACAAAGATAATTCATTCATAAACATAATTCAAGAGCGAAACGTTTCTACGGGTGAAGTGATAGATACAAATAATGCTAATTTCAACATTTTTCTTGATGAAAACACCCAACAAGTAACTGTAGTTGGAGTTATAGACAATCTAATCAAAGGAGCTGCTGGACAAGCGATTCAAAATTTGAATTTAATGAATAATATGGATGAAACACTTGGACTTTTATTATGAGTGTCACTTTTCCTCTTGGATTTACTGCTGCTGGTGTTAATTGTGGATTGAAAGAAAATGCAAAAGATATTGCTTTAGTTGTGAACAATGGTCCAAATTTTGATGCAACTGGAGTTTTTACGACAAATCAAGTAAAAGCTGCACCGGTGCTTTGGTCTATGGAAGTATTAAAAACTTTAAAGCTCAAGGCTGTTTTGTTAAACAGTGGAGGAGCAAACGCTTGTACAGGTAGTAAAGGATTTCAAGTCACACATAAAAGTGCTGAATTAGTGGCTGAATTATTGGGATTAGGAGCATCAGAAATAGCAGTTTGTTCAACTGGCTTGATTGGAAAGCAACTTGATATTAAAAAAATTGAAAAAGGCGTAAATAACCTAAAAGATTCATTATCAAAAGATGGTGGTGATGATGCATCAGAAGCGATCTTGACTACAGATTCTCATAAGAAAATGACAACATTTCAAAACGAAAAATTTAGAATCGGAGCCATGATAAAGGGGGCGGGCATGCTTGCCCCTGATTTAGCAACCATGCTTTGTGTGATAACAACAGATGCAGATGTCTCAACAATAAATTTCAAGTCACTTCTTCATGATGCTGTTAACAAAACATTAAACAGACTCGATTCAGATGGTTGTACTTCAACAAATGATTCCGTAATCCTAATGTCGTCAGGAGCATCTGGTTACACTCCAGACGAAGATGAATTTAGACAAGCTTTATTAAAGGTTTTAATTGATCTAACAAATCTTTTGCTAGATGACGCTGAAGGGGCCACGAAAAATATTGAAATAAATATTAAAAATGCTAATACTGAAGAAGACGCAGTCGAGATTGCAAGATCAATAGCTAGAAATAATCTATTAAAGTGCGCTTTTTTCGGTGAAGATCCAAATTGGGGAAGAATCCTTGCCGCTTTAGGAAATTCCAAAGCTGTGATTAGCCAAGAAAAAATAGATGTATCAATAAATAATGTAATGGTATGTGAAGCAGGCGAGTCTTGCGATAACGAATTAAAAGTTGATTTGAAAAATAAATTTATTAAAGTTGATGTTGATTTAAAAATGGGTATTGAAAGCGCAACAATACTTACAAATGATCTTTCAATCAAATATGTTCATGAGAATTCGGCTTATTCAACATGACAAACTCCCAAGAAAACGCATTATTTAAAGCCGGAGTTTTAGCCGAAGCTTTACCTTGGTTGCTCAAATTTCAAGACGCCATTGTAGTTATTAAGTTTGGTGGAAATGCCATGATCAATAAAGAATTATTATCACAATTTGCTCAAGATGTTGTATTCCTTAAACTTGCTGGATTAAAACCTGTAGTAGTACATGGTGCCGGACCTCAAATAACAGATGCACTTAGAAAAGCAGGAATAGAATCAAATTTTAAAAATGGTTATCGAGTTACTGACTCTGAATCAATAAAAATAATTAAAGAAGTTCTAGTGAATGTTCAAAATGACCTAGTTGTGGAAATTAATGGTCTTTTAAAGAAAGCTGTCGGTGTTTCTGGAGATGAAAATAGAACTATCGAAGTAAAGAAAAAATTAGTCATCCAAGACGGCAATGAAATCGATCTAGGTTTAGTTGGCGATATTATTAAAGTTGATTCCAATAAAATTTTTGAACTTTTAGATCAAGACTTAATCCCAATTATTTCATGCCTGGGAGTAGATTCAAATGGAACTTTATTTAACATTAATGCAGACCAAGGAGCTTCTGCTATCGCGAAATTTCTTCAAGCTCAAAAATTTGTTCTTCTCACAGATGTTATTGGACTTTTAGCAAATTATCCCGATGAGAATAGTTTGGTAGAAACAATTTCTATAAAGGATTTAGAAAGATTGATACCAAAGCTTGATAAAGGAATGCGACCTAAAATGGAAGCATGTTTTTACGCGGTGTCTAATGGCGTCAATAGGGCTCACATTATTGATGGAAGAAAATCTCATGCTCTATTGGTTGAAGTCTTTACTGATTCCGGCACTGGAACTATGGTCACTAGGGAATAAATATGAATAATAATTTTTACAGTAATCTTTTGAGTAATTATTCAACTCCTAATATAAAAATTGTCCAAGGCGAAGGACTTTATCTAAAAGATTCAGATGGAAATATTTATCTTGATTTTTTGTCAGGTATAGCTGTAAATTGCCTAGGACATTCACATCCTGCTGTGGTTGAGGCAGTTAGTAATCAAATTAAAAAATTAGATCACGTAAGCAATCTATATTCAAATCATGTAGTTGAAGAATTATCTTATAGGCTCTTGCAAATATCTGGAATAGAAGGAAAATTATTTTTTTGTAATTCCGGAGCCGAATCAATAGAAGCTGCAATAAAAATATCAAGACTTACAGGTAAGAAGAAAATTGTCTCTTTAGAGAACTCTTTTCATGGAAGAACTATGGGTGCTTTGAGTATTACTGGACAAATATCCAAACAAAAGCCTTTTAAACCTCTTTTGAAAAAAGTCAAATTTGTTGAAGCAAATAATATAAATCATTTGAGAAGAAATGTAAATCGAAGAACAGCTGCCTTATTTATTGAAACAATCCAAGGTGAAGGTGGAGTAATTAATTTAGATTCAGAATTTATAACTGAGGCAAGAAAAGTGACTTTAAAGAAAAATAGTTTGTTTATTATTGATGAAATTCAGACAGGATTTGGTAGGACAGGCAGATGGTTTCATCACCAAAAATTTGAGACTAAACCCGATGTTATTTGTATGGCCAAAGCACTTGGAGGAGGATTGCCAATGGGAGCAATGGTTGTTTCAAATGAATATTCTGAATTGTTTAAACCAGGATCACATGGTTCTACTTTTGGTGGAAATCCTGTAGTAGCTAAAGCATCTTTAGCAGTTATTGAAACTATAGAAAATGATAACTTATTGGAAAATGCAAAAAATATGGGTGAATTATTTACAAGTTTGTTAATAAAGAATCCGAATGTCCAAGCGACATCAGGAGAAGGTCTTTTAATTGGCGTTAAATTAAAACAAAATAATGCAAAAAATGTTGAAAAAGAATGTCAAAGACTTGGTCTTTTATTAAACGCGGTGAAAGATGACACTTTAAGAATTGCGCCTCCTTTGATTGTGGATTCACAACAAGTAAGTCGAGCTGTAGAAATTATTGAAGATGCAATTGATTTAGTTCTAGATAAGGAAAAGGTTGATCAATGAAGTATCCGGATTCAAAGACTGCTCGACAACATTTAGTCGAGGAAATGATTGTAAATAAACCGATAAGTTCTCAAAACGAAATTCTTAAAATACTTAAATCTAAAGGTTTTGAGGTAACACAAGCGACATTATCAAGAGATTTAGACGAAATTGGTGCCATTAAAAGCAACAACAATGAAGGTAAGAATGTGTACGTAATAAAGAAAAAAAGTGTTGATAAATTGAGTAGTTCTAAGGATATACGAAATAAACTTGAAAAATCTTTGTCAGAATTTGTTATAAGTGTCGATAGTTCGGCAAACCTCGCAATTATTCACACTCCAGCCGGAGCTGCCCAATATGTAGCTTCATTAATCGACCAATCAAATATTGACAAAGCCATAGCAACAATTGCAGGAGACAACACTGTTTTAGTTGTGACCAAGGGAATAGACGATGGTAAAAAAGTGGCAAGTCAAATCTGGGATTATGCAAAACAATAAAGGTAGGCTGAATACAAAAGTGAGGATAATAAATGACTAACAAAGTTGTTTTAGCTTATTCAGGTGGATTAGACACCTCAGTAGCAATTGAATGGATAAAAGACAAGACAGGTTCAGAAGTTGTAGCAGTAGCTGCCGATGTTGGACAAGGTGGCGAAGATATGGAAATTATTAAAAAAAGAGCCATTGCTTGTGGGGCAATAGATGCCGAAGTCTTGGATTTAAAAGAAGAATTCGCCGATGATTATTGCGCACCAGCTCTAAAAGCGAATGCACTTTATATGGACAAATATCCTTTAGTCTCAAGTTTGTCTCGTCCCATAATTTCTAAATATTTAGTTAAGGCAGCTCAAAAACATAAAGCAAATATGGTTGGACATGGTTGTACTGGTAAAGGTAATGACCAAGTTCGATTTGAAGTTAGCATTGCCGCATTAGATCCTGAATTGAAAGTTTTTGCACCTGTTAGAGATTCTGGTATGACTCGGGATAAAGCTATCGCTTTTGCAACCGATAGAAATCTTCCAATTGATGTAAACAAGAAGAATCCTTTTAGCATCGATCAAAATGTTTGGGGAAGAGCAATTGAAACTGGATTTTTAGAAGATATCTGGAATGCACCAATTGAAGATATTTATTCCTACACAAAGAATCCAGCAGAGGTTAAGGAAGCAGACGAAGTTTTAATAACTTTTGAAAAAGGATTACCAGTCAAAATTGATGGCCAAAAAGTTTCTATGCGTCAAGCCATTGAAATTATGAATCGACGAGCTGGTGAGCAAGGTGTTGGAAGAATTGACATGGTTGAAGACCGACTAGTTGGAATAAAGAGTAGAGAAGTTTATGAAGCACCTGGAGCAATAGCACTGATAACCGCTCATCAAGAATTAGAAAATGTTTGCTTAGAGAGAGAATTATCTAGATTCAAAAGAGGTGTTGAACAACGATGGAGTGAACTTGTTTATGACGGTTTATGGTTCTCACCATTAAGAAAAGCATTAGATGTATTTATCGATGAAACCCAAAGGAATGTTTCGGGAGACATAAGATTAAAAATGCATGCTGGTAGAGCTTGGGTAACCGGAAGAAAAAGTGAGCAGTCTCTTTATAGATACGATCTTGCAACCTATGACTCAGAAGACACATATGACCAATCTTGGGCCAAAGGTTTTATTGAAATATTTGGTATGACTTCAAAAATTGCAGCAGATAGAGATAGAAAGAGTAAATGACGCAAAAGAAATTATGGGGTGCAAGATTTGAAAAATCCATGCATCCTGACATGTTTAATATCTCTAAATCAACTCATTTTGACTGGCGACTTGCTTTAATCGATATTATTCAATCAAGAGTTCATTTAAAAAGTTTGTTTAAAAATGAAATTATTAATTCTTCTGAATATGAAAAATTAAATAAAACTCTTCAAGTTATATATCAAGATATAGAAAATAACAAACTTAAACCTAGCGTTGAAGATGAAGATGTTCATACGGTTATTGAAAGGCTTCTAGAAAATCAAGTAGGAGAGTTATCAGGAAAAATTAGAGCTGGGCGTAGTAGAAATGATCAGGTAGTTACAGATTTAAAGATATTTTTGCGGATTTCTTCTCGTCAATTATCAAACCTAATAATTGAATTGATTACCGAAATTGCAAAATTAGCAGATAAACATAAAAGTGATCCATCTCCAGGATTTACTCACTTGCAACATGCGCAGCCTGTTTCCCTGGGGCATGAATTAATGAAACACGCTTTTTCTTTAATAAGAGATATCGAAAGATTTACAGACTGGGATGTCAGAGTTGATCATTGCCCACTTGGTTCTGCAGCATTATCTGGTACTTCTCTCATATCTGACCCCATGTGGATTGCGAATGAGTTAGGTTTCTCCAGGCCAAGCAGCAACAGTATAGATGCTGTTTCTGATAGGGATTTTGTTTCAGAATACCTTTTTATTTGTTCAAGTATAGGAATTCATTTATCGAGGATGGCAGAAGAAATAATTCTTTTAACTACATCAGAGTTTAGATATGCAAAACTCTCTGATGAATTTTCAACAGGTTCATCAATAATGCCGCAGAAAAAGAACCCCGACGCAGCAGAATTAACTCGTGGAAAAACAGGAAGATTAATTGGTAATTTAACTAATATTTTAGTGACAACCAAGGCACTTCCTTTTGCCTACAATAGAGATTTACAAGAAGACAAAGAACCTGTTTTTGATTCTCATGACAATTTAGTTTTAATGCTAAAAGCAATGACTGGGACTATGAGAACAATAACGTTTGATACGAAGTCTTTGAAATCTCAATCAATTACAAATCATGCTTTAGCTACTGAAGTTGCAGACTATTTAGTAAAAAAAGGTGTTGCTTTCTCAGTGGCTCATGAAATAACAGGACAATGCGTAAAATTAGCTGAAAGTAAGGATAAGAATATTCATGAATTAAGTATAGAAGATTTTAAAAAGATAAACTCAAATTTTGAAATTGATTTGCTTGATCAACTAAACATAGATAAAGCTTTAAGCTCTAGAATAAATACCATGGGAACAGCACCGGATAATGTTTCTAAACAAATTCAAGCTGTGAAACAAGAGTTATTAGTATTAGGAAAATGGTCCAATCACAATCCGTTACCAGAAATTAAATTATGAGTATTTGGCAAGATTTGAAGTGGCGTGGACTCATCGCTCAATCAACAGATGAGAAAGTGTTGAGTGACCTATTAAATAATCAAAGCATTACTTTTTACATTGGATTTGATCCCACAGCTCCGAGTCTTCATCTTGGCAATTTGATGCAAATTCTTACCGCCAAAAGACTCCAACTAGCAGGACATAAACCAATAGCTCTTGTTGGAGGAGCAACAGGTTTGATTGGAGATCCAAAAGAATCTGGGGAAAGAAATTTAAACGAGGAAGAGATCGTTATTGATTGGACCAGTAAAATTGCAAAACAATTAATAAAATTCTTTGATTTTTTTGGAAATAATAAGTGTGAGGTTGTTAATAACTTTGATTGGACAAGTCAAATAGATGCCATTTCTCTTTTAAGAGATCTTGGCAAACATTTTTCAATAAATAGAATGCTAGATAGAGAAGCGGTATCTGCAAGATTAAATGCTTCAGGAATTTCTTACACTGAATTCTCATATGCAATCTTGCAAGCCAATGATTATTTGGAATTAAATAAAAAATTTGATTGTGTTTTACAAACTGGCGGCAGTGATCAATGGGGAAATATCACTGCAGGAGTTGACTTAATAAGAAGAGTGTTGTCCAAACAAGTTCACGCCTTGACTACTCCTTTGATGGTGAAAGCTGATGGAAATAAATTTGGTAAAACAGAAGAGGGAACTATTTGGCTATCACCTGATTTAACTTCTCCTTATTCTTTTTATCAATTTTGGTTAAATTCAGATGATCGTGATATGGAACATTTACTTAAATATTTTAGTCTTTCCTCAAAGCTAGTCATTGAAGAATTATTATCTGATTTGAAAACAAATCCTTCAAACAGATCTGCGCAAAAATTTTTAGCAAATGAATTGACTACATTAGTTCACAGTAAGGAAGATTGCGAACAAGTTGTTGCAGCATCTAACGCATTATTTGGACAAGGTGAAGTAAAAAATATTTCTAAAGAAATATTAATTTCTGCTTTGAAAGAAGCAGGTCTAGAAAAAATGAATAAAAAACCAGAAGAAACATCAATTATTGATTTATTAGTTGAAACCAAATTATGTGATTCGAAAAGTTCAGCTAAACGAACAATTGATGAAGGTGGTGCATATGTGAATAACATAAGAATTACCGATGCCAATTGGAAAGTTAGCAAAGAAGACTTAATTCATGGGTCAATTTTGGTTGTTCGTAGAGGGAAAAAATCAATGGCTGGAGCCATTTTCTAGGGGGCTGAGATTGCCCCAAAAGTCTAGTTAAGGTAAGTTAGATTCTTGTCGCTACAAAACCACAAGGTTGGTTTTGTCGCTCATCTTGCATTTAGGTCGGAAGTTAAGACCCGTGGCACCCAATCTAGGGTGAAATGTCCAGCAAGAAGAGTTATGACACAAGGCCTCATTGAAAACTCGAGAGAGTTGATTTGATGCGCGCCTGCAACTTGAGAACTCAACAGTGTGCCGAGAAAGTTAATATCAATAACCCCGTTTATGGGGGTACTTAGTGTGCCTTCATAACGGTATGAAATTCCTTTAGTTAGACAATTTATAAGCAAACTAGCTTGTTTTGTCCGCTAGAGATCAAATTCAAAGTTTCAACGGAGAGTTTGATCCTGGCTCAGGACGAACGCTGGAGGCGTGCTTAACACATGCAAGTCGAACGATGAAATGGAGCTTGCTCCATGGATTAGTGGCGAACGGGTGAGTAACACGTGAATAACCTGCCCTTAATTTCGGAATAACCCAGGGAAACCTGGGCTAATACCGGATAAGTAAACCTGTGGCATCACATGGTTTTGGAAAGTTTTTCGATTAAGGATGGATTCGCGGCCTATCAGCTTGTTGGTGAGGTAATGGCTCACCAAGGCGACGACGGGTAGCCGGCCTGA
>JACCDX010773512.1_pt1 | contig 14363 bp, 9 predicted proteins | sample 7449681 | NCBI WGS metagenome assembly JACCDX01 (sample SAMN15323450, study PRJNA562643) | freshwater metagenome | isolation source: river surface water | place: USA:Blue River Watershed | collected 2017-08-18
TGCGTTCACTTAATGTTGTCATCAATCCATCCGCGATGGTATTTACAAAAGGTGCTTTTTCTACTTTTCCGGATTGAATACTCAACACAGCATCTGCAGCGCCTTCAGGCTCTCCCGCATAGACTTTTAATCCTGGTTTAAAAAAATGTGCACTTAAACAGGTGCCAGACAATAATCCCCCTCCTCCCACTGGCGTCACAACTACCTCTATATCTGGTATTGCATCAATGATTTCTTTTACACAGGTACCTTGACCAGTAATCACTTCGTCATTGTCATATGGATGAATAAATGTTGCTCCTGTGCGTTCTACAATAGCTTCTAAAGTAGACTCTCTTGCTGCTTGATTAGATGCACAAATAGTGACTTCCGCACCATATCCTTTCACTGCATTTACTTTTACTTGCGGGGACGATTCTGGCATAACAATATATGCTTTGATACCTAACATTTTTGCTGCAAAAGCCAATGCCTGCGCGTGGTTACCAGACGAATGTGTTGCTACCCCTTTTTCCAATTGCTCTTTTGTTAATTGTAAACTTGCATTCATGCCACCTCTAATTTTAAATGCGCCAATTTTTTGAAAATTCTCACATTTAAAATAAAGGTCTAACCCATATAGTTCATTGATACTTTTACAAGTCATGATGGGCGTGTTATGTATATAAGGCGCGATACGAATTGCTGCTGCTTCAATTGCTGCTTTGGTAATTTTCATAAATTGAATTTAAACAAAAGTTTTTTAATAAATTTGATCAACTTTATAAATTGTATATTTATAAAGAAGCAAACAATATGAAATTAAGTGTCCTATATTCCATCTTATTGTGTTCCCTTTTCACATTTACAAAGACACATGCACAAGAAAAAATCTTAGTGCAATTTTTTATGCATACCACCTGTCCTATTAGTCAAAAATATACTTTAACGATCAATGAAATTGCGCAAAAATTTCAAAATCAACCAGTTCAATTCGAACTTGTTTTTTTAGATATAAATGGGGCGAGTCAAATAAAAAAGGTTAAAGAATTTTTAAAAACATACCAAATCAAAGTACCCTATAAAACCTATAAAAATACGGACTATGCGCAGCAGATGGGCATTAAAGTAACGCCTGAAGTGCTTGTGACGCGTTACAATCAAATACAATACCAAGGAGCGATAGATGACTGGTTTATTGATTGGGGGAAAAATAAAAAACAACCAGAACAATTTTATTTAATCAATGCAATCAATGGGATGCTTACAAGTCAAACTGTTTGGATAAAAAAAACAAATGCAATTGGTTGCTTAATTGAATTTAAAAAAAGTAGTTAGCTCAAAATAATTTATAGGTCAATCAATTCGTCTCCTTGCCTATATTTCACATAATAAAGAATTAAATTCATCATTTCGTCTTTACTACCCCAGCCGTATCCAACTGTTCTTGCTGGTTTATAAGGGTTCAATGGATTCTCATTGGTATTATCATAAGTTGCTTCGGCATAAATGACGGAACCCTTAGGTAACAAAGTAAATTTTGTAAATTGATAGGTTGTTTGCCAATTAAAATCCCAACTTGGAACATGCACTAAGGGTATAATATTTCCATCTGGGGTAATTGCGTAGGACTTAAATGTTTTGCCCAATAAATGCATATGCGGCATAATGGATATTAATGAGATACTGTCTTGCAAGACAGGCGATCGCATGTAAAATGTGGACTTCTTATTTGGATAAATAATAAAGGGTTGATTCGAAATATTATTTTCTGTTAAGGTGAGGGTTTGCGCTTCTCTTTCGATTGGTTCATTGGATAATTGAATAATGATGGAGGAGGAATCAACCACTTGAATTGGACTTGGCACATAATGCACATTCACAATAAAGTCCGAATTGGCATATATTTTTTTTCCTATTCCTTTTGGAAAAATAATTTTATCATTTCCTGGAACCCAACCAAATAAAAACGGATCTGCTAATGGTTTAGTTTGGTATTTTAAGATGGATGAATCTTCCTCTGAAAGCCCATCTATACCACTGATGGATTGAGTTGTATCAATCATGATTCTACTATGATGTACTTGTTTTTTATTGCCCGGTACAAACTCAATACTTTGTATATATCCGTTTTCTTTGATCTTGGAAGGCATGTGAAAAAATCTAAACTCTTCTTTATTTTCACCCTTGATCACAAATGCATGATTAAACCCAATTTGAATTTCATTTCCTTGTTTTTTCTTGACCTTGATTTGCTGTGATCCTTTTTCTTTTCTTCGCTCTACTATGCCGCGTGGTTGATCATTTTGAATCCATTGTTGTATCAGTTCAATGTCAGTTTTACTTAAATAATTTTCGTTTTTGTAATGTTGAAAACTGGTATCTGCTCTCCAAGGGGGCATGTATTTGCTTGCGGTCACAGCGCCAATCATAATGGCCCTTGCATCCACATCGGCCCAATTGTCTAAAGCAAATGGTGCAATGCCTCCATTTTGATGACAATTCACACAGTGTTTGGTCAAAATAGGCTTAATATTTGTCTCAAAATTGATTTTTTCTTGACCTAAAATTGAATTTTGGACCAGAACCATTAAGGCAAATAGGACTACTTTAAACAGCTTTAAATTCATTGTGTATAAACCAATTTTTTATCTTAAGTACTGCAAACTACATGACTTAATTCATTCGAACCAAAATTCAAGCATTTTCATTCAAAACAGTCAAAAATAACTAACATTTATTAATATTATATTTTAAATATATGTATAATTAACTATCTTATAATTGTTTAAAAATTAAATTAAAAACGTTAAATTTTTATTAACAAAAATAAATTTTTTTATAATTTTCTTACTAATTTCAAGCCTAGCTATCTATTACAATAGCTTTATTTATTAATAAATTATTAACAGTATGAGAAAAAAATTGCTACTTGGTCTGCTATTGGCATGCTGCTCTATCGGAGTTGCTATTGCACAAAGCGTGACTATCACTGGTAAGGTGACAGGTGACAAAGGCAGTCCTTTGGCCGGTGTTACAGTACAAGAAAAAAATTCAAAAATTGCAACTGTTTCTGATGATGGCGGTATGTACCGTATTTCAGTTAAATCTGGAGCTACACTAGTTTTCTCTAGTGTTGGGTACAAAAAAGCAGAGTTCACAGTGAATGGCACTACTTTGAATGTAAGTTTAAAACAAGAAGATGCTTCTTTATCTGAAGTTGTCGTTACCTCTTTTGGACAGTCTAGTTCAAAAAAGCGTTTATCGTCTTCAGTTGTGGATGTTAAATCCGATCAGTTAGCACAAAAATCTGAGCCAGATATCTTACGTGCATTACAAGGTAAAGTACCTGGTGTGACCGTAGTAGGTGGTGGTGGTGCTCCTGGTCAAAGTAGTAAAATCAACATTAGAGGTATTACTTCTTTCTCTGGTAACAACCAACCATTGATCGTGGTAGATGGTATTCCTTTTGATAACTCAGTAAACCAATCTGCAGGATTTGATGCGAATACTGTATTCTCTAACCGTTTATATGACGTTGATCCAAATAACATTGAGTCAATGACTATCTTGAAAGGTGCGAATGCTGCTGCTTTGTATGGTTCTGGTGCACAAAATGGTGCGATCATTATCACTACAAAAACTGGTAACACAAAAAAATCAAGAGGTTTAGAAGTAACTTATAACTCTTCTTACTCTATTGAGAATGTAAGTAACACACCAGAATACCAAGACATTTATGGTCAAGGTTCTAATGGTAACTACAATGGTGGTTTCATTGGTAACTGGGGTTCTCCTTTCGGAGCTTACAGAGACCAAGTGAATGCTGCTTTAGGTTATGAGCGTTATACAACGACGCAATCTCCAATGGAAGTTGCACATCCTTTAACTTCATTATCTTATACGATTCCTCGTTATAATGCCGCATTCCCAGAATTAGTTGGTAAGATGGTACCTTATAAAGCGTATGATATCGTAGGCGGTTTCTTCAAGCAAGGAACAGTAGCTGAAAATAGCATCAATATCAACTCTTCTAATGGTAAAACTGGTATCAATGGAGGTTTCTCTAGAATGGATAACGTAGGTATCGTTCCTAACTCTAAGACAGAGCGTACTTCATTAAGCTTTGGTGGTAACTCTACTTTAAGCAATGGTCTAGTAATTACAGGTAACGTAAACTATGTAAAGAACTTCCAAAACTCACCACAATCTGGTGCGTCTTATTTCGCTGACTACGGTCCTGGTGAAGGATTTTCTTCTATTTATGCTCGTTTATACTATCTACCAAGAAACTATAACTTAAACGAATATCCTTTTGAAACTCCAGAAGGAAACAACGTATTCTATAGAGCATTGGATAACCCTTATTGGATTGCGAAGTACAATACATTTACTTCTGAAGTAAATCGTGTATTTGGTAACTTATCATTAAGCTATGACATTAATTCTAAAATTAATTTATTTGCTCGTGGTGGTATCAATACTTACACAGATCATCAAACAAACTATTTACGTCCAGGTGGTACATCACTTCCTATTGGTCGTTACCAAGAAGCTGATTTCACAAATGAGACTTTGAACTACACGTTCTTAGCTACTTATAAATCTGATATCAACAAAGATTTCGACGTTAAGTGGGTAGTGGGTGCGGATTACTTACAAAAGTATAACCGTTATATGAAGAACACTGGTATAGGTGTAATTGACCCAGCTATTCGTTCTTTGAAGAATACTGCTACAGTAACCAACGATTTCAATGGTTTTGAGAAGAGCCGTAAAATGGGTCTTTTAACAGATTTACAATTAGGATTTAGAAATTACTTGTTCATGAACGTAACTGGTAGAAACGACTGGTCTTCTACATTACCTGCTGATAACAGAAGTTATTTCTTCCCAAGCGTTGGTCTTGGTTTTGTATTCACAGAATTAGTGAAGTTACCTGAGAACATTATCAATTACGGTAAATTAAGAGTATCTGGTGTGTCAGTTGCGGGTGATGCGTCTCCTTATCAACTACAAACCATCTATTCTGTTAACCCAATTGGTGCAGCTTATGCAAATGATGGTGGTACTAAATTCAACTATGCTACATTAGGTAATGAGGTAAAGAATGCGTTCTTAAAACCAGAAATTACTTCAGAAATTGAAGCAGGTTTAGAATTACGTATGTTTAAAAATAAAGTAAACTTTGATTTGACTTTGTTTAGAAAAAGAACCAAGGATCAAATCATCGCGGTATCTTCTCCAAGATCTACTGGTTTCTCTTCTCGTGTAGTAAATGCGGGTGAAGTAGAAAACAAGGGTATTGAATTAGGTATTACTACTACAAATATTCAAACTTCTGATTTCAGATGGAATACAACTGTTAACTTTAACTTAATCCGTTCTATGGTATTGGATGCTGGTCCAACTGGCGAAATCTTCTTAGGTGGTTCTGGTTTCAGCAGCTTAGGAACAATCATCAGAAAGGGCGAGCCATTTGGTATGATCTTTGGATCTAGAAATGCTAGAGCAGAAGACGGTTCTTTATTGATTGACAAAAACACAGGTTTACCGTTTACAAATCCAGATTCTGAAATCATCGGTAATCCAAACCCTGATTTCACATTAGGATTTATCAATAACTTCTCTTACAAAGGCTTTACCGTAAGTGCATTATTAGACTACCGTCATGGTGGAGATATGTATAGCGTAACAGCTGCATCTCTATTATTACGTGGTCAATTGAACAACGAATATGCAGTAGATAGAGAAGGTGTTCGTATCATCCCAGGTGTATACGGTGATCCAGGAACTTATGCTGCAGTTAAAGATGCAAGCGGTAATCAAATCAAAAACACAACTCCAATGACAGCATTCGACTACCATTTCTCTGATGGATTTGGTGCTTATGGTGCGGACGAGACAAACGTGTATGATGTGACTACAATCAGATTACGTGAAGTAAGCTTAGGTTATGAAGTGCCAAGAGATATGTTAAAGAAAACTCCATTTGGAACGGCTAGACTTAGTTTGACAGGTCGTAACTTATGGTTTAAAGCACCTAACGTGTTAAAAGGATTGAATTTCGATCCGGAAGTACTTTCAAGTGTTTCTACATCTAACGTGCAAGGTTTTGATTTTGGTGCATCACCAACTACAAAACGATATGGTATTAACTTAACTGTAACCTTTTAAAATATAATAAGATGCGAATAAAATCCTATTTAATATTAAGCGCTATTACGCTAGGGATTACAGTCTCTAGTTGTGAAAAAGCTATGGATCTTGACATCAACGTCAATCCAAATAGCCCTGTTTCCGCGCCTTTGGACCTATTATTAACCTCTGCAGAATTAACGACTCCTGGTATTTTTAACGGGATGAGTACTACTACATTGGGTTTTGTAGGGATCTTGGCGAACCAGGGTTCAGATGCCTTTGCTATCAATAACAGTTCTTACAATGGAACTTGGAACTCTTTCTACACTGGTGGTATGAAGGACTTACAAAGTATCCTAGACAGAACTGCTGCTGGTCAAAGTCCTCATTTTAGAGGTGCAGCTTTCACATTGAAAGCCTACTATTTTGGTCAATTCGTTGACTTATTTGGTGATGTACCTTTTGATGAAGCATTCAGCGGAGATGCTGCTGCTCCAATCAATGAACCAAAGTTTAGTAAAGACAAAGATATCTACGCTAAGTTGATCGCAATGACAGATTCAGCAACTGCTGAGTTTGCAAAAACAAGCCCGATCGCTTTAAAAGGTGATATCCACTTTGCAAATAACATCACAAGATGGAGAAAATTTGCAAATTCTGTGAAATTGTCTTTATTGATTAAAACAAGAAAAGTAGATGCTTCTGCTGATGCGAAGATTAGAACAATCTTATCTAGCTCTGCAAACTATATTTCTGCAACATCTGGTGCAGAAGACTTCTTATTTAAGTACAATAAAGTGGCTTCTCCAGAAGGACGTCACCCTTGGTTCACAGATGCTTATTTAGGTTCAAACAACTTCACTTATTTCTCTAAGCAATTCATGCTTGAAATGTTAGAATTAGGTGACCCACGTTTACCTTACCAAGTAAGAAGACAAACTGCTACGCTTTTAGATCCTAATAACTCTACAGATAAGGGAACAATTCCAGTATATGGAGGTTATATGGTTTTAGATAATAGTACTTGGTCTAAGTTAACTGCAAGTGGTACTTTAACCAACACAGCAGCTGACTCAGCTTATTTAGCTGGATTCTTTGGACGTGTGAGAGGTGACCAAACTGGTGTACCTGCAGACGTTGCTGTTAGAGCAGTACCTGGTGCATATCCTGCAGGAGGTTTAGTTGACTTTGCTAGAACTGCTGCTAAAGCAGATATCAAACCATTATTAGGTGGTTCTGGTGCTGGTAACGGTGTATTCCCAATGATCACTTTCAATATGATTCAATACTGGGATTTAGAGCAACAACTTGCTTCTGGTAGTGTAACTGCAGCTACAAAAACTTTGTTTGAAGCAGCTATTAGACAATCAATCGCTGACGTGGTTAGACATTCAAAAAGTTCTGATCCAACAGCAACTGATCCATCTACAACAGCTGTAACAACATATGTAAATAAGTGGTTGGCAAGATACGATGCTGCAGTTTCTAATGATGCTAAGTTGAATGTGGTATTGAAACAAGCATGGTTCTCTGGATTAGGTAACGGTAATGAATTGTACTCTACATTTAGAAGAACAGGTTTACCTACAACACTTGATGAACCAGCTTCTAGACAAAGACAATTTGCTTTAAGATTGCCTTATCCTTCAACTGAATTAAATTTAAATCCAAACGCTACTAGTTATGGTGCTGTCATCTTTGATAGAGATCCAATCTTCTGGGATGTTGTTAAATTTAAATTCTAAACCTTTAAATTATTTATTATGAAATATATAAGAAATTTTTACATGTTTGCGCTTGCAGGTATGCTTCTTATGACTTCTTGTACAAAGGAAGAACTTCTTCCTTTGCCAGGATGGGAAGATGGCGTTACAGCAAATGGCACACTTGCAACTGGATTCAACTCTTTCAAATTAGGCGATATGGATGCCTCTGAAGTAAGATTAGATATCAGTTGGAATAACTATGGTAAGAATGTGGTAATCAATAAGATTGAACCATATATTGCCTTCACTGAGACTTACTTTGACATCGTTAAAGAGTCTGATGTATCTGTTACACATTTGAGTTCTTTTGGATTAAATGATCCATCTTTAAACGTAGCAAACCCAGAAAATCGTAAAGTGTATACTATTAAGATTACACCTGCTATTGTTTACAATTTATTCAAATCTGCAACACGTAAGTACAACGGTGCATCTGCTGTAAATGTATTCGATAATCCAGAAAGAGCAGATCGTAGAGTTGCTAAAACTCGTTTTATCAAGTCTGATAATTTCACAGTAAGATGGAAATTATATGCACAAGATGGAAGAGTATTTGATTCTTGGTCTGCAAGTATCCAAAATGGTGAATTAGTGGGTGCTAGCACAAGAGCAACATGGACTGTTAAGTAATTTTACTTAATACTCAATATTAAAAGGCCTCTCGTAATACGAGGGGCCTTTTTTTGTTCCGATATTTCCTTATCTTGAAACATGCAAATGGAACATAAAAAAATTGGTATCTGGACAAGCACTTCGCTTGTTGTTGGGAATATGATTGGCGCAGGTGTTTTTTTGATGCCTTCGGCCTTGGCTAGTTTTGGGAGTATCAGTTTAATTGGGTGGCTTTTTTCTGCATTGGGTGCCATTGTGATTGCAAAAGTATTTGCCAACCTTAGTAAATTAATCCCGTCTTCGGATGGTGGTCCTTATGCTTTTACAAAAGCAGGACTTGGTGATTTTGCAGGATTTTTGGTAGGCTGGGGTTATTTAATTTCTGTTTGGACAACGAACGCTGCCATTGCAGTTTCATTGGTAAGTGCATTGAGTACCTTTTTCCCAATACTCGCTCAAGATTCAAGTATCGCATTAGCTACAGGGCTAGGTTTTCTTTGGTTCCTTACTTGGGTGAATACCATGGGTGTATATGCTTCTGGAAGAGTCATTCTCATGACTACGATCCTTAAAATCGTACCGCTTTTATTGGTGGCAATTGGAGGACTTTTATTTTTAGATCCTCAAAATTTACTACCTTTTAATATGAGTGGCACTAGCAGTTGGCAAGCGATTACTGCAAGCACCACATTAACTTTTTTTGCATTTTTAGGGATTGAATGCGCGACCATACCATCAAGTAGTATCGATGATCCTGGACAAAATATATCCAAAGCAACCATGCGCGGTGTATGGATTGCAGCAGCGATATATATTTTTAGTACTGCCGCCATCATGGGGATGATTCCTGCAAACCAATTACAAGTATCCATTACGCCATTTGCAGATGCCGCAGAAAAAATTTATGGTCATGGTGCGAAGTACTGGGTGAGTGCAGGGGCTGCTATTGCTGCATTTGGCGCCTTGAACGGATTTGTTCTTGTACAAGGACAAATGCCCTATGCGATGGCAAAGGACAAATTATTTCCTGCATTTTTTGCGAAACAAAATCGTAAAGGTGTCCCTGCGAATGGTGTCATTGTGTCTAGTATCATTATTACTTTATTGATGTTTATGAACAACTCAAAAAATTTAGCAGGCCAATTCAAGTTGCTCATACTACTCTCAACTTTCTTTACTTTACTACCTTATTTATTGACGACTGTATCTTATTTGATTGTTCGAGCAAAACAAGCAATCACTTATACAAAGGCCAAAACAATTATAGCGATAGTGATTAGCATTATGGCATTCTCTTTTTCTATGTGGATGCTCATTGGTTCAGGCCAAGAGATTGTCTACTGGGGATTCATTATGCTCATGATGGGTGTGCCTTTTTATGTGTATATGGTATATAAAAAGTAATGTCAATTTTTTGTAATTTCATCAACAATATGGCATTTATAACGGTTTAGCTTTTATATTCGTAGTTCATGAAAAAAAGGATCATTGGAATTTTATTGACTTTAGTGGTTGCAACCCAGGTTTTCCCTGTGGATGGATTACGCTTTTGGTCTAATTTAGTTCAATCCAAAGCTCAAGCTACTACCGCCTCTATTTTGGCGCTAGAAGAAGAGGAAGTAGAGGAGATCCAGTTTAAGGTTAAAAACATGGAATCCAACCATTCAATGTATTTTGAAAGCCAAATGGCATCCATACTTTTAAATGCCAATTATCCTATCATGACGCATTTAGGTGCAGTTATTGACAGGAATAATCCAATTCTTATCCCACCTCCCAATACCGTTTTCGAAGTAATTTAAAAACATTGACTTAAGGAATTCGTCATTGGCAATGGGTCAATTGTTTTAAGTCATCATCTACATTATTCATTATATTTTACAAATCAATTTTTGACTTGTAATTTGATTGAATGGTTCTATAAAATATATAATTTAAAATGAGTTTACATCAACCAAATCAAGGTTTAAGTTTCAAATATTTGAAGGAAGATTTACCTGCGGGCTTAGTCGTTTTTTTAGTCGCTTTGCCTTTATGTTTAGGTATTGCATTGGCATCTGGTGCGCCTTTATTTTCTGGTATTATTGCAGGAATCATTGGTGGAATCGTAGTTGCTTTTGCTAGCGGATCGGCCTTGAGTGTGAGTGGTCCTGCAGCAGGACTAACAGTGATTGTACTCAATGGTATTACCACTTTAGGCTCCTATGATCAATTTTTAGTCGCAGTTGCAATTGCAGGTGTTTTACAAATTGTGCTAGGCTATTTAAAAGCAGGTGTGATTGGTTATTATTTTCCTTCGAGTGTCATTAAAGGAATGCTTGCAGCAATTGGCATTATTTTAATCTTAAAACAATTACCGATTGCAATAGGATATAACAAAACTGCTGCACAGCCATACCATATGGGGTCCATCATCATTGCAAGTATTTCTATCGCCATTATTTTATTTTGGGAAATGCCAATGTTAAAAAAGTATGCCTTTTTTAAATATGTACCTGGCGCTTTGATTGCAGTTCTTGTTGGTGTTGCTTTGAATCTATTTTTTAATGCTAGTATGCCAGCATTTGCATTGTCTGCAGATGCATTGGTAAAACTACCTGTGGCAAAGAATAGTTCAGAATTTATTGGACAGTTTACACTACCAAATTTTAGCGCACTTAGAAACTATCAGGTTTATGTGGTTGCAATCACCATTGCAATTATTGCAAGTTTGGAATCTTTATTAAGTACCGAAGCGGCCGATAAATTAGATCCATATAAGCGAGTCACACCAACCAATAGAGAATTAAAAGCACAAGGATTGGGCAATTTAATTTCTGGTATGATTGGCGGCTTACCTATGACAGCTGTGATTGTTAGGACTTCTGCGAATGTGAACGCTGGTGCAAAAACAAAACTATCTGCTATTTTTCATGGATTACTTTTGTTAATTAGTGTAGTTGCTTTTGCATCTATTTTAAACCAAATTCCATTGGCTTGTTTAGCAGCAGTTTTATTAGTAGTAGGGTATAAATTGGCTAAAGTTGCTTTATTCAAAGAAATGTATAAACTTGGTTGGGAGCATTTTATTCCATTCATGGTTACAGTGGTTGCAATTCAATTTAGTGATTTGCTAAAAGGGATCGCACTGGGTATGTTAGTTGCTATTTTTTATATCTTAAGAACTAATTTCCGTCGTGATTATGAAATACACCAGGAGAAAAAGTCTGAAGGAGGTAATATGAATATCCTGCTATCTGAACATGTGACATTTATCAACAAAGGAAGCATCGCTAAAAAATTATCTGATATTCCAAATGATACCATTGTCACAATAGACGCCAGTAAATCACATTATATAGATATAGATGTACTTGAAATTATTTATGATTTTGAAATTGCTGCAAAATTGAAAAATATTCAGGTAAATTTGGTACAAGTACCTGCTAGAGCATCGGTTTCGGGGCATTAAACATATTTTGTGTGGGATCTCAAAATTCAAAAATTGACATCAATGACAAGCAAAAAATTGAATTAAATAAAAAATAAAAAAATTAGACATGGAAAAATCATACGCAAGATTAATAGAAAATAATAAAACATGGGTTGCAGAACAATTGCAATTAGATCCCAATTTTTTTGAAAATCTATCAAAAGGTCAAACGCCAGAATATTTATGGATAGGTTGTTCAGACAGCAGGGTGCCAGCTGAGTCTATTACAGGAACAGATCCTGGTGAAATGTTTGTTCACCGTAATATTGCCAATATGGTGGTACACAGTGATATGAACATGTTGAGCGTATTATCTTATGCTGTAGAAGTGCTAAAAGTAAAGCATATTATTGTTTGCGGTCATTACGGTTGTGGAGGTGTCATGGCGGCAATGAAGAACCAGCAATTTGGTTTAATTGACAACTGGTTAAGACATATCAAAGATGTATATCGTTATCACCATAAAGAATTAGACGCGATTGAAGATGAGACTTTAAGAGCAAGAAGATTCGTGGAAGTGAATGTACAGGAACAAGTACACGATTTAGGTAAAACATCCATTGTTCAAAATGCATGGAAAAGAAACCAGCCTTTACACTTACATGGCTGGGTCTATGATATCCATGACGGTTTAATCAATGATTTGGGTGTAAATTTCACATGTCCTAAGGATTTGCATAATGTATATCATCTTGATTAACAATTAATTGTATAATATTTTTAAAAAGGAGCGTTAAAAACGCTCCTTTTTTTATGCTTGCCCCTATTAGTTAATATTAAGTTCATATTGGCTTAACAATTAGGTAACATGGGTATTTGATATTTGCCCTACAAATAAAATCATATCGTGAAAAGGATACTACTATTTATAATTTGTTTCGTTGCAGCTATTTCGGTTCAAGCGCAAAAAGCAAAATTGACAGGTAAGGTTACAAACGCAAAAAATGATGTTTTAGTTGGCGTAACACTAACTTTAAAATCAGATAAAAATCAAGTATCAAGAACAGATATAGATGGTAGATATAGCTTTAATATTGATATCAACAAAGCATATACATTAGATTTATCTTATGTTGGATACAAATCAAAATCGATCGATGTGACGGTCGCTACTGCAGCTAACGAAGAAGTTGTTTTAGATGTTTTATTAGAGGAAGTGGGTAAAAAATTAACAGATGTAGTTGTTTCAGCTACTAGATCTTCCAATAAAGGTGCCACAGATAACGCTTTGATCGCATTTCAAAGAAACACGAATACGGTTGCTTCTGTTATTTCTGCAGAATCCATTAAGAGAAGTCCAGATAGAAACACTGCTGAGATTTTAAAAAGAACTCCAGGTGCTTCTATTCAAGAAGGTAAATTCATTATCGTAAGAGGTTTGGCAGATCGTTATAACCAAGCCATGTTGAATGGCGTTTTATTAACTAGTACAGAGCCAGACAGAAAAACCTTCTCATTCGATTTATTTCCTTCTCAAATTATTGACAATATCATTATCAATAAGGCATTTGTTCCTGAACTACCTGGTGAGTGGGCTGGTGGTTTGATTCAAGTGAATACAAAAGACGTTCCAACAAAAAACTTCTTTAATGTACAAATAGGGACTAGTGCGAATACTTTAATCACAGGAAAAGACTTTTTCAAAGACAAAGGGGGTAAAACAGATTGGCTTGGTATTGATGATGGTACAAGATCGTTGCCTCCAGGATATACGACAAAATCTAATTTTGACACTTCAAGTTTAGCGGCTAAAACAGCATTGGGTAAGCAAATGGCTAATAACTGGGCTCCAATGCTTACCACAGCTAAGCCAAATATTAGCTTGCAAATGAACGGAGGATTTTCTGGAACGCTTTGGGGGAAAAAGATTGGAGGTGTTATTGGGATTAGTTACGCCAATAATTATCGTTTCCAAGATAATATAAACAATCAAAATCAATTATCTAATACAGGATTTTCATCATTTATCGAGTTAAACGATGACAAATACATCAATGACATCAATGCTGGTGCTATTGCAGGTTTGTCAATCTTCTTGAATCCTTTAAATAAAATCAGCTATAAATCAATATTAAATGTAAAAACTTCAAATGCATTTACAGCCAGAACAGGTATTGATTTTAATAGACAGGATTCACTTAGAGGTAATGAATTCATTTTTGGACAAAACACTTTCTTTTCAAATCAATTAAATGGAGAGCATAGCTTATCTCAAAAATTAAAATTTAATTGGTACGGTTCTTTTAATATCCTTGATGCTTATACGCCAGATCAAAGAAGAATCATGTATACTAAAAATTCTGTTGATCCAAATGCATCTTATATCCTTAATATTTCAAATACTTTATCTCAACAAACAGGTAGTCGAATTTTTCAAACTTTATCAGATTACA
>JACCDX010245497.1_pt1 | contig 14351 bp, 12 predicted proteins | sample 7449681 | NCBI WGS metagenome assembly JACCDX01 (sample SAMN15323450, study PRJNA562643) | freshwater metagenome | isolation source: river surface water | place: USA:Blue River Watershed | collected 2017-08-18
GATGTTACAACGGTGGATGGTGTCTGTCCTTGTAAGAGCGTCGGGTAAATCCCATTGCGACTAGGCGGAGTTGTATCAATGAAACTCATATGCTTCTACTATTAGGGGTGTTGCGTTTTTTAATTAGGGCTTCTTTGATTGTATAAATGTTTTCCCTGTCGCTGTACCAGCAGTGAGAGGATTCACATCTTCAAACAGCATAACATTCTTCGCAGAGCCCCGTGCCTGCATTTCAGCTTTCAGACCAAGTTTTTCCCTACCCCAAGCATATGTGTCCTTAATTTTCCGTGCCGTCATCGGAGTCTTATACACACGGAAATCAAACATCGACCCCTTAAACAGCTCATCCTGGTTCTCATACTGCGACGTCACAGCAACCCAGTTTGATTTCCCGAGGTAATTGTGGTCCGTGTAGTTCGTGCGTGGCAAAGTCCCTGATGGCTTCGTGTAATACAGCTCGCCATTAATCCAGAACTGTATGTCAGGCTGGAAGGCGTCGTTGTTCTTCGCCGTAATAGCAATATGCGTCCAGGTCTTGAGCTGCACAGCATTATTGAGCTTGACCCGCATAGCCCGCACCTTGCCGTCCCACACCTCATAGAGAAGGTCCGCGGTCTGCGCACCCATCGCCGGTGCAGTGGCCTCGGCCTGTAGTGGAGCCATCCGCCGACCAAACACCGCTGGCCCCTTACAGTCATAGTCATTACAGTTTGCATCGGACGTCAGCATAAGCTTCTTCGGATGCACCGTCGGTACATCCTGAGCACCCGAGGGCGCCTCAGGGACAGTTAGGGTGGATTGGTCTTTACACAAGATGCTGTCGCGGATTTCATTCGTCTGGATACCTGCATTGCCGCGACCGAGGATGCCGAGGAACACGTTGTCCTGGCCGGCTCCATTGCCGAAATCGAATATATGGGCGTTATTGGTGAATTCGTCGAAATAGACCCACGCACTGAATGCACGCATAAACCTATTAGGGGTCTTATCGCCGAACTTCAAGTTCTTTGACTCAGCCAGACGTACAAACTGGTCGGCACCGTTAAAGGTCAGACCCTTCGTCGTCTGCTGGTCGGGGCTCTCATTGATTTCGAGCCCGCCGGCGCTAGTGGCAAAACTGACGTGGACGTAGTCGCGCATATCATCATAGAGACGGTACCACATCATAATCCCTTCATAGAAGCCGAGGAGGGTCTGAATGTCTTTCGGGGGGTCCGTATCTTGTGTATCAGTCTTATTGAACGACAAGTCGCCGGCACGATAACAGCGGGCCTGGAAGGCATCTGCACCCGTCTTAATGATAGAACAATAAGAGTCGCGGGATTCGCCAAAGACGTCGCGCATATAGTTGTCGCGGCTGCGCAAAAACCCTTGCCGCAGGGTCGGCGTACGATAGCTGACCGATGACAAGTTCTCCGTGCCGGCCAGCGCACAGGCGAAGAAGGCGTCCTTCTCGTCGCCGCCGGCTGGGACCACCATACGACAGTAATCACGCCGCATTCCGAGACGCTGAATATCCACATATCCGTGGAAATACCGTTTGTCGGCGATGTATCCGTCCTCTTCACGGTTCTCCCCGACATCGGCACGCGCAGGGATAAACTGGGCCCAAATAGGGTTCGAGGGGTCGGCACCAGAGCCCGAGGCCAAGAAACCTTCGCGACGAAGCCAACGTGTGCCTATAAGTTCATATATGACAACTATACATATTCCAATTGCAGCAATATAGAGCGGGCCGCGCATACTTACTTTGAAGCAAGAAAAGCCAGCTGGTCCCGCCACGCGCACATCTAAGAGCACTATAAATCTATGGGCTTCCAATTAGAGATGTTTTCGCACATTACCGGGGGCGCATTTATAAGTAGTGGTGTGTATGGCTGTGTATTTCGTCCAGCCCTACCGTGTAAAGATGGGGCCCTAATTGACCCGCGACACAAAGGCAATATTTCGAAAATCAGTTCAATGGACCGCAAGTATTTAGACAAGGAAGTTGCGGTGGGGCAGCGTGTGCGAAAAGTTCCAGTTGCCGACCATTATTTTGCATTGGCGCGGGATGGTATTTGTGAACCGCCGACGGACCTTGCAGATAAGGATATGAGCATTGGGGAGTGCGAAATGCTGTATGACCAGACGGAGCGCGACAAGAAGAAATATATGATTCAGCAGCCATTTGCAGGTCGTGATTTCGAGAAGACCGTGTTGGGCTCCTACAAGCCAGATACAGTAGATTTCTATAAGATTGGTCAGCGACTATTAGAGGGCCTGGTGATTTTGGCGGTGACGGGTGTGGTGCATACGGATTTGCACCGCGAAAATATATTGATTGATATGAATGAGAACCCGAAAATCATTGACTTTGGGGCGGCAGTAATTGTGGGTGAAAGTGTGAAGCGGCTGGTGCGCGAGTTTGACCCGCAGTACAGCCAGATTGCACCCGAGATGTCACTCTGGGACGCATGGAAGGATAAGTTGGATGTTATGACCGCAGCACGGCGGGTGGCGAAAGAGAAGGGGTCGATGTCAATGTTGAGGATTTATACGGGGGATTCTGTGGAGGACCAGGCGAAAAAACTGGCGGACTATCGGATGCGCAGCTCGTATTTCAAGCGGGGGGACTTTGAGGGATGGTGGGCGATTCACTGGCCGAAGATTGACGTGTGGAGCGTGGGGTTTGTGCTGCTACATTTGTGGAACCGCTTGTCGAAGTATGACAGCTTTGCGAGAAACAAGGTGTATCTTGAAAAGCGTCGTATGATTTTGGACGTGCTACGCGGGATGATGGAGCTGAACCCAATGAAACGGCTTAATGCGGTTCAGGCGCTGCAGAAATGGGCGCCGGCGAGCCTGGTGCTGCGGCGCTATGCGGGTAAGTGGATTTCGAAGGGAGGTGCGGAGGAGGAAGAGGGGCTAGAATAATTTATGCAGATTATAACCCTAACTGTCTCATACCTGTTATCGCACTGGCAAGAAGGTCATCAACAGTTGCTTCACCACCCCAACCCTCTTCAACATGGGGGCGTCCATTTGGAACATTAGACATACCAGGCCCTACAGCTGCAACAGGAGCTGCTGCGGCGGCTACTGGAACAGGACGGAACGCCATTCTTGGTCCTCCAATAGATGCCTTTTGATTTAACAAATTGACAAAATCATCGACAAGCTCATCAGGTGGTTCATCTGCTGCTACACCCATATTGCTATTGTTGTTATTGTTGTAATTGTTGTTATTGTTACTATTTATACCAGGAACTCTACGTTTCATCGCCTTTTGCATTGCTTTTACAACAACCTCCTCTGTTGCACCTGTACGTTCAATTGTATCAAGCACTTCCTCAGTTGCAGCTGCAACTGGACTTTGAGGCTCAACTGGGACATTAGGGCCCCCAGGCCCACCCGTTGGTGCTTTACGACCTCTACGAGGTTTATGCGCAGCTTCTACTAATATAGCTGCACCCCGTTTTAATGCACGTAGTTCTCTTTCAATGTTTCTTTGTTTTTTTCCAGCAGCGGCAACTTGCGTGCGTCTCTCTTCTTCAATACGTGCAAGTTTTTCCATCTCCCGCCGTTGTTTCATTTTCCGAAATGTAGCATTTGCACGACTTCTAGTTGACCTTGAAGCAACCCTTGAACCAGTTCTAGATACTTTTCTTGATGTGGTGCGACTGGCAGCTTGGGCAACTTGTTTAGAACGAACAGTCGTATGTCTCTTCCTAGGTAAAACACCCTGTGTATATATTTGCGAACGAATTGTATCTGCTCTTAATGGGTTTTCTGGCGATATTAATCGTTTTTCTTTTATTTTCTTTACAAAGTCATCAACTAGTCTTCGTATATGAGTTTTTATTATTTCTTGAGGCGAATTTTTCTCGTAATCGCTAATTATTTTTTTAAAATGGCCTCTAAAATCACTATTACTATTTATTCCTGAGTAATATTGACGAAGAACACTCTTAATTCTTTCTACACGGTTTTCTGGTGTATTCATACCTCCTACTAGTCGCCGCGTTTTTCTGCTCCGTGAGCCGCCCCGCTTGGCCCTATTAGGAAGCGTACGTGGAACGCACATAAATCCACAAAATACGTTGTAATTCAACCCGTCCTTGTTCGCCCCGTCATCACGGCTATCACGGTTCGCCAGCTCAGGATTGTAAATCAGGCGCCCAGCTCAGTCCTTATTTGTCACCGCCGTTCCACCGGGCTTGTGCGACCAAAATCCATTAGAATCCTGCCGGTAAAAATGATAATCCTGCTTCGGGTCAATCACAAGCGCAATTTTGCTGTATCCTTTCGCACACTCGTCCGTGAATTTTATGGGCCGCCCATTGCGTGCACTCTCAATTGCAGGCATATCGCCCTTCAGGCGCATAAACAAATCATAACACCGTTTTTCACCGGACTCGTCAAAGCGCTTTTGGCCTGAAAAATACCCTGGTTGGTGAAATGGGACCTTACATTCATCCTTGTCATTCCCATTACACTCCTCAGGCGTCGGCAAGTCCATAATGTCAAACGCATAGGCGAAACAATTATGGTTGTGTTGGACATACGCCTTTTTATTGTAAAGTCGCGGCATATAAACCGGCTCATACCCACTCAGCGGACTCTGTGCGGGACACTGTTTTCGTGCCGCACACCGCACACAGAACGGGCTTACTGCCGTCGGAAATTGCGGATTTACGGCCCCACAGCACTGACACTTATCAGGTGTCAATGGGACCTTTTTTTGCATCGATGCGCCTATCATTACTTAGGGGCCACATTTTGTCGCTGTGGCTCCGCCTGTTTAAAACCATCCAGGAGCTCCACGATTTGTGAATACACTTCCTTCGGCAAACTCGCAGCCAGCTCACTCAAGTTCTTCTCGAGGGGAGTTATAAGGTTCATTCCATCCGTCGCGGCCGGCACGCTGGCACCATTGCGATTTGTCACGACCCCCGCTCCACTAGCAGAGGCCTGTGAGTGCCCTGACTGGCTTTCTGTGGCTCCCTTATAGTACTCCTCTTCAACTTGGCGGAGCTTGATTTTCTCCACATAATGGCAAAATGCTGGGAAAAGACTTGTGTGATTGTGGGGCTCACCGTGGCGCAAAAGATTTCCGCCGGCGCTGTATTTGCCTGTTAGGGAGAGGTATTGCCAGCCTTCGCTATACAAGAGCTCCATTGTTGTGTGGAGGAAGTAGTACTTCTTATCGACTTTTAGGAGTGTGAAAATACCGTTTGACATTGTGACCGCGAGCGAAATGACCCACGTAATCCAGTACATCGAGTCCTTATAATTGTCGCTGTATTGGACGGACAGAAGGGCGGGGACAAGAAGCGAGCCGACAGTGACTATTAGGCGCATTGTATGGAAACACGCCGCGTAGCATCTGGTGCGCCGGTCAAATTCACGGAGGAGTTGCACGTAGCGGGTGTGGAGGATATCTTTGTCTGTGGGGGCGAGGGTAGGCATACGACACAGAGTCATAATAAGATACTCGTGTTTGCGGGGCTTGCGGCAGCGTCCAGGGAGTTTCGGGGGCTGGTAGGGGACGATTTGGGTTTGTTGGGCTGGAGCGGGACTGGGGGCGGTGGTCGCGGCTGGCACCACGGGTACAGGCGCAGGAGGCACGGCGGCCTCTGGATCTTTCGCAAGAGCGGGAGTTGGCGGTGCAGTTGCCCCTGTAGGTTTTGCTGCAGGGGCAGGTGCGGGTTTTTTCTGTGTTTGTTCGGACATACGTATCTACTTTACTAGTTACTATTAGAGTAGATGCTTATGTCATATAAGCATTTGTAGATTGCGGCCACCCTCGGTCAGAGGGTGGCTTCATCTCCGTAGGGGTTATAGGGGTTGTACCCGTAGGGCCCAACGCGCTATGCGCGGAGATGGAATCTCCCCTAATAATGAGACACTACATCGCGGCGCAGCTTATCCAGCTCGGCCTCATCCGTGGCGAGTGGCAGCGGCACCACGGGTTTCATTGAGCGCCGTGACATAATCCAGCCGCGGTCAGCGGCCCTATACACCTGGACCTGCTCCAATACGCCGTCTGCAATAAACTTATCGACCGCCTCATTTACGCCGCCCTCGCCGTGGGCCTCGCAATAGTCATCGACCATTACCCAAGTACCAGGTGTAATAGCCGACAGGATGTAGTGAAGGTCGAGCAGCGGAACAGGCCGCTCGTGCCCCCCATCAATGAACACCATATCTGGCTTGTAGCACGGGAAGCGGGCAAAGAATGTGGGCAGGGACGAAATACTGTTGCCGGCTAGTAGGAGATTGCGACCTGGATATGCAATATCTAATAGGAGCTTTGCCTTGCGAGTATAATCAAACCAGAAAATATCAAAACTGGTGACTGAAATATCGGGACGCGAGTCAAGGATAAATGACGTACCCATCCCAATGTGAAATCCTGTCTCGAGGACGTGTTTAATTTCCGTGTGCTCGCGAAGGAAATTCATCAAATATGCCCCCTGTGGGACCGTCATAGAGCCCATTTTCACTGGAAGCTTTGCAATTTCGTTTGTAAAACTTACAAATTCATCTGAAACATATATTCCAGATGGGTCTTGAACAGTAGTCATTCTCTTATATATCATTTATATGCGACTGTCATTAAGCCAATGCGCGCAACGCACCAACGGCTGCAAGGACCAGCCCAGCACCTGTAATAGCAGTTGGGTGGGGAGTTTCATCGGCAAATAAGAGGCCCCAGCCGTAGGCCGCAGCGACACCCGCGAAAGCTAGTATAGAATATGCGTAGGCAGGCAAGTAGCGCGCCGACCAGAACATCAGCGACCCTCCCACAAATCCTATTAGGGCATTGAAGAGGGACAACTTGCCGAGGACCGCACCGCGCAGGTCAATGCTATGGCCGGCGGCCTTGAGGGCCGGCAAGGCGGCGGCCAAAATAGCCGTACCGCCGAGGTAGAGAAGGAGCTGATTGGCGAATGGGTCGGACGTCGTGGAGCCACGCACGGCCAGGTAAATCCCGCTCTCTGTCAGGGCTGCAATTAGGGCAGCAACGAGTCCGCGGGTCACATTGCGCTCGGCCTTGCCTTCCCGCTCATATGTCTTCGCTTTGTCCGCGACGGATGCTATTAGGTATGTACCGATAAGTGCAACGGCAAAGAAGGGCATCATCCAGGCGTGAATGGCTTCGCCGAAATACAGGCGCGACCCGAGTAAATTCAAGAATGGGTACAAATAAAATATCGACATCGCAATGCCGGCCTGGAGCTCATCGAAGGCCACGTAGGACGAAAATACATGCAGCAAATTCATCACGCCAAATGCGAGGCCGGCCAGCGCCTTGGGCGCGGACCCCCATGTCTTCGCCAGTGCCCCAAATCCCCCTAATAGTAAGGCTAACACAGGATACACGGCGAAACGGACAGTGGTTTGTGTCAAAAGGTCAGTATCCACACGTTTAATGAGAATGGGGTATAGTGAAGTCAAACTTTCACCCGTAAGGGCTGCTAATGTAGCTATTAAGGATGATGGCATAGGAGTGCAGAAATACTATTAGGGGGTGTGTATTTATGATGACGAGTCTAAACTGTATTTCGTATTTCGGGTCAGATGTCAGACGGTGAGCAGTATTTCAGCCAGGTCGGTCAGGACAAGTATTTGGACAAGACAGTATTTCGGGGGCTCCGCTCGGGTGTATTTGTGGATGTAGGAGCACATGATGGAGAGACGATTTCCAATACGGCCTTCTTTGAGAAGCACCGTAGCTGGACGGGAGTCTGTGTGGAGGCTCGCGCTGACCTGGCGAAGAAATGTCGTGAGGCGCGGCCAGCATCGGCGGTGGTCGAGTGTGCAGTGGCGAACCGTGAGGGAGAGATGGAGTTCCTGGCGTGTGAGGGATACACGGAGATGCTTTCTGGGCTGACGGAGCTTATGCCGGCTCTGACACGTAGTCGTATTGATCGCGAGCAACGTGCTCACGGCGGGTCTGTAGAAAAGTGCAAGGTCCAGGTGTGTCGTTTGGCCGATATTTTGGAGGGCGTTGGGATTAAGCGCGTCCATTATATGTCCATTGATGTCCAGGGGGCTGAATTCGAGGTTCTCCAGAGTATGGACTTTGACGAGGTGCAGGTGGATGTTGTGAATTTCGCGGCGAACTACCCTGACTCCGTGGGGCATATTATTGAGTATATGGAGGCAAAGGGCTACGAACGGGTCTTCTATGACCATCCTCATCAGCAGTACGAGGTGTTTATGATTCGCGCCGACAGCGAATTCCGTGAGAACGCACGCGGGCCTGCCCTAAATGGCCAGAGCGGCCCAATGGGCGTGTAAGGCGGGGCCTGTAAAATTGACAATTAGGGATGCAGAGAAGGGCAGGTACCCAAGCCAATGCGAATCCAATTTGCCAGCCAGTTCTTCCACGCCAGCCAGTCGATGCCCTTTGGGCGTCTAATTAAGCCAGTTGCACCCACGCTATTTCTTCTAGGGAATACCGTGAATGCTTGGACGTTGGGCGGACGTGAATTCCTGCGGGCCGCCGCAGGGTCCTTCGACGACGTGTATATCGTACCTGGACCGGCCGAATATGCAGCCAGTCGCAACGAATGTTGGCGCATCAACCTGCGTCGTCTGGTGGATGCCACCAGCGCCTACCCAAACATCCACATCCTTTGTCAGAAGACGGTTGTGGCAGGAAGCGTAAAAGTAGCAGGCGCGACACTGTGGGGGCCTCTAGCGACCTACAACACGCGGTCTCACCCTGATACTGCGTGGGTTCGTGAGCGGGCACTTGTAGATGTGGCGGGGGAAGATGATGAGACCAATAGCCATCTTCTATTGCAGACAATCCACGATGACGCTGTGCGGAACTTGTGCAGGTCTGACCGCAACTATTTCAACGAGCAGCTGCTGTCGGCTTTTAAGGACAATGGACGGTACGTATTTGGGTCCTATTATGCGCCCTATTACGAGTGTTTGACGAGCGAGGATATGAAGTCACGGGAGGTCCTGGGGATGACGAATGATTATAGGTTTATCTTCCGTAAGCCCCTGCGGCTTTGGCTATGTGGCGTGGGGACTGGCGGGAAGAACTATTATGACCGCGACACGGGTGTTCTGTTTGCGAAGAACGCGCGTGGCGATGGGGCGGAGGCAGCGGCGGGCTACAGCCCTGAGATGTTTATGGATGTGGGGAGCACGGAGATTGCTGTGGTACGGCGCGGTGAGAGGGCGCTGGAACTCGTACGGGATGGGGCGATTCCTGAGTTGGCGGCGGAGCCCACGCCCGAGAGGGACTTGGATGAGGAATATAAGCCGAAGGCTAACGAGGAGTCTGACCTAGACGACGAGTTCGATCCAAAGGCCCAACCTGGACATTAAGCGGTAGTAGAAGCATCACCCCGTAATAGCGGAATTAAATACGAATAATAATAACGCTCGAAATCTTGAATAGACCTGTAAAAGTTCGCACCTGGGAAAAATGCTATACGCCGCTTTTCTTTTATTGCGGCTATTGCCTCGTCTGTTTTCATATGCTTGAGGGCTATTAGGGTCATTGCAACAATGGCCGCCGACCGCTGCATACCAGCAAAACAGTGAATGAGAATGTTGTGGCCGGCATTGTATTCACGCAGGACATTGTAGATAATTTCGGGCGCCCATTGTGCCATATTGTAGATTTCATCAGGCTCCAGGTTGTCATCGACAGGTACGCGGTATTGGCGTTTGGCTATATTTGCAAATGGGAGGTCCTTCGTGGCGTTAAATACGACGTCTATATTGTGTCGGCGGAGCCAGTCTTGCTCCAGTGCCGCTGCCTTATTTCCGAGCCAGAGGCGCGGAATGATTTCGTGCGCAGGTTGATTTGCCTCAGGGTCCAAGTCCATCCTACGTGTCTTCTGCAAAGACGCGGCGGAAAATTTGATAGATTTTTTGCGTGATGTGTTGGCACGCAACCACTATGCGCACAAGCCTATCACGCCACTTTTATCGTCTGGACGAAGTCCGCTCCGCTCTACGGGATTGTATTGTCAATCGCCGGGTGGATAAAGGGCTCTTCTGGGCGCAAGAACTCCTCGACTCGGGCGAGGATGAGTACTTATTTGAGACATTATTGGAAATCTGGGCATTTGCTGTGGGGCCGGCGAAGTTCCGTTGGATCATCGACGCCTATCAGGTGGGCCAGGCGGACCTGCTGATGCTGACGGTGTTGCTCTTGCGACTGCCACGTGAGGCTGCCGACGGCTCACTATTAGGGGTGGTACTGCAGGCCTACGAGGATTGTCGGCAGCGTATTCCGTTTCCCGCGGGTGCATTTAGGGATGCTGTGGGTAAGGGAAATGTGCGCGCCGCGGCGGCTGCGTGGCTCCAGATGGAATCTGCGACGGCCTTGGCGGTCTTGACGGAGCAGTGTGCGCTGGCAAAGGCCGACCGCCAGATGGTCCTGGAGGCACTCGGGACGTGGGCGTCGTGGGTACCTGGCGAACTGGCGGCTCCCATTTGGACTACACTGACTGCAATGATGGCTATTATGACCCTATGTATGACGGACGCACAATGGGCGGTCTCAACAAGCCCTTATAGACCTATTACGACAGAAACAGGTGCGCACATAACGGGGCTATTAGGGGATTGGCGGGGGCTCCTGGGCCGGCGTGAGCGGCGCGTATATGAGATTCCGCGGGACTGCCTGAAATGGGACACGGAGAGGGGTCGTATGCGGTGGGCCGAGAACACGACAGAGGAGTTGTGGCGAATCTGGGAGGTGATGGAGGGGACGCGCTGTTGGGACGATTTAGCGTTGGCAACGGGCTATGCGTGGAGTGGCTATGATACGGCGGGCTGGGCCGAGTTCTTGGAGGCAGCGTTCCCTGACGACTGGCCCGAGGAGTGGTCTGTCGAAGACCAGAGCTTGTCCCATGGGACCGGTAGTCTGGCACCGAAGGAGCCTCTATGTAGGAAATTATGGTTGGGACGGTGGCTGCCTGCGACTGCAATGTGTTGCGAGGGCTGGTCGGCGGATACTATTAGGCGTCGTGTGGGGGAGATGGAAGAAGGCTTCAGGGGATTCCCGAATGCGGTATATATGTGGGAGTTCTTCGCCTGTCTGCCGCCGGCGCCGGCAATGGGCTGGTCCGCAGCTGTTATGGCGGCGCCACCTGAATGTCCACTTGTAGAGGGGTTATCAACTGGCGTGAAAGGGATTAAGTTGAGTGAATTGCGCAAACGAGCGGCGGCACGGGCCACAGTCTAAATTTGAAAACACGGGCGGCAAGTGAATGCGCACCCACCCCCTACAAGCCCAATATGGCCGATTGCCTTGCCCAATACGACGAAGACCACGTACCAGACTATGTGCCCCCAAGCGACCCGTCCCGTTCCTTGATTCAAAAGGTGTTATTGCCTGTGGAGGAAGAACCAGTGCGGGAAGTTGTAAAGAAAGAGAAGAAGGAGAAGAAGGAAAAGAAAGAGAAGAAAGAGAAAAAGGAGAAGAAAGAGAAGAAAGAGAAAAAAGAGAAGAAGGACAAGAAAGAGAAGAAGGCCGAGGCCGAGGTCGAACCGGCTGCACCCGAATCTCCGCCTTTATTTATTCCAGAAGACATTCAGTACGACACAAGTGGTCGTGGTGGAGGGTTTGCAAGCCTAGAAATAGACCTCGGTATTGACATTGATTTCAGTAAGAAGAAAAAGAAGAAGAAGGCTACAGTACAATCTCTATCGCCCACCGAGGAATGCAAAGAGGAAACCACAGAGCAGCTGGCAGCTCCTGAGACACCCGACGATGGGCGAGACTGGGGGCCGACGTTCGAGCCAGACACGGACGAGCCGACCTACGACGAAATGTTGGACTCCATCTACACGCAACTCTATGCGGCCAACCCTGCGCTAGCCGGCGCACGTGTGAGAACAAAGGTCAAGCCGCCGAAGATTGACCGTATTGGTACAACGCGAACTGGCTGGAGCAATTACGCGGCGTGTTGTGAGTCCATTAAGCGCGAGCAGGACCACGTTATGAGTTTCTTCTTGGCCGAGCTCAGCGCGACAGGTTCCATTGACGCGTCCGAGACGTTTATTATGAAGGGCCGCTTTGGCACAAAACAGATTGAAGGCATCTTCCAGAAGTACATCGACGAATATGTCCAATGTCGCACTTGTAAATGCCTGGAAACATCGATGAGTCGCGACCCCGTCAATCGCCTCAACTTCATCACGTGCGGCTCCTGTTCCTCCCAGCGTTCCTTGGCGCCCATCAAAGCCGGTTTCCACGCGACGACCAAGAAGGACCGCAAAGAGGCACAAGAGCGCGCCTAGATTCCTTCAGAGCCGAGAGAAAAGAACGACCATCCGTGCAACCAATTCCCTAATAGTGAAGGCTCCTTGATTCCAGGCATTATCGCGAGCCAATTTCGTAGTATCTGATATGTCTCAGCCCGCCGCTCAGGATGGACCTGGGCGCTGTAATGGAGGCCGCGTCGCATAAGTGCAATATGATGCCCACGACGTGCCAGTACTAGCCAACCAGGTGGTGCGTCCATATAATGCACATACTGGCCGTACCAGCACATATATTTTTCCATATCACTAACGCCGCGCCAAATACGGTCATCATGCCGCCGAATCAACATATAATTTCCATCTACGCGTGCGTGAGTGTCCCGTATTTCGCACCCATAACGGAAACACAATAGCTGATGGCTATAACACACGAAGAACATACATTTATGGTGTAATTCATAAATGCGTGGGTCAATCGTTGGTGAGCCCGCTTGTGTTACATAGTCTGGAGTATTTCCTGTAAAAAACCAGTGAGTTATATCTGAATATTTAATGGTTTCATATAAATTTTCATTGTACCATGGATATACGTAAATTGTACAACCGAGTGCCTGAAAGCACTCGCGTACTGGGTCGCTTATGCCTCCGTGTCGGCTCATACTTACTATTCCTACAAGTGTTGCTGGTGGCATTGTGGGGTGTTTAGCTGCTTACACTAGTCCGGTAATAAAATACCAAGTAGAGCTGAAATTACAGTAGAAAACACCACAGTACAATTCATTGTTAAATTCCCAGCTCCGCGCGTGCGTGGGCTACTCGCTCGGCCCGCTCCTCCTCCATAATTACCTTCACATCTTCACAAAATGCAGGGAAGCAGCGGACAAGCTGGTTTGCCACCTCAGCTAATTCCGTTACGGCCTCCTCGGAGCCGTGAAGAAGTACAATGGTATCCACAGAAATGGCCGAGCACTCGACCAAACTACGCGTGTACAGCTTCCGCCAGGCGCCCAAGTAGGGATGGTTGCGAAGGCGCGCCGAATAGAAGGCCGGCTCCAGCACAGAATAAATATGGCCCACATTGACCCCACGCATTCCACCAATTGTATCCATTATAAATTCTACAATAGACGTTGCGCCTTCCATATTTGACGCATCACGCACTTCGCGTATGCAGTCCTGGCGATAAATAGGCACGACATATTGACGCTCATACATATGCATACGCCCACCCTCGGCCAAATACGCCCCTAATTGCCAACACAGCTTTCCCCGCTGTGCTAGTTGTATATAAGCACTATGGAGTTGTGCTATTGTAAATTCCACATTTGTAATAGGATTACGAGGTGCCTGTGGCTCAGGATATCCGTACATACAAGTACTGAGTTGTGTGCGAATATAGGCTATTAGGGTGGCAGGGTCGTATGCATAGCGCCAACGTGTGCCGACCGAATAGATGACCACGGGGTTGTTCATTGGCTCGAGGCTGATGGGGTCGATTTGAGGTATAGCACGCCGACGGTCAATAGAGCGGAGAATGGCGACATTAATAAGGCGCTTGAACGCCCAGCGCATACGCAAAATCATAATGGCGAGGCTGAGGTAGCGAACCGTTTCGCCTGCATAATGGACGTCGCGGAATTTCCCCATAAATTCAAAAAATACCGCGGGAATCTCTAAGAATCCGAGGATGGTAGTTTCGATGCCTGGTTTAAGAAACCAGCGGGGAAGCCAACGAAGAATTGGCGGAAGACTTGTAAAATGTATGGGGAACTGGTGCTCGATGACTGTTAGGGGGTGTCGCGGAGATTGTTGAGAGAAAATGATAGGGGGCACAGTCCTTGAGAACTGCTCTATACGTCGGCGCTCTCTAGCCCGTGCAAGTAGGCGTTGGCGGCGCTGTTGTTCGCGTGGGCTACGATGCGGGCGTGTAATAGGTCCGAGGGTAAAATATGGACCAGGTGGAAGATTGGGGTCGTAGAATAGATTGTGTATGGGCTGGTTGGGCTCGCCGCCCTGCGGCTGTGTCGACACGTTTGGTGGAGGCTGCTGGGCCATTACTGCAATTAGGGGACTGGAGTTTAGGATGTTAGTGGATGTGCAGGGTCTCCGCGAATGACGGC